>ERZ1048872.185-NODE-185-length-75957-cov-9.907552_pt1 | contig 75957 bp, 74 predicted proteins | sample MGYA00383100_ERZ1048872 | MGnify/ENA primary metagenome ERZ1048872 (study PRJEB29581, sample SAMEA5548370) | metagenome | biome: marine; feature: coastal; material: water | depth 50 m | study: Short-term variability in the microbial, nano- and picoplankton...
GCCTCTTCCACGTTCGGCGATCACGCTAAAAATCATTCGTCGATCGCGGTCAGCGCGCTTGGTGTTGCGGAGTTTAATTGAAGGAATTTTGAACAAATGCGCATGCTGTCAATCGCATTTGCCCTCAGAGAGCCAAAGTTGATGCTCCGGTCGCCATGCGATTCTCCATTGAGTGATTGTCGTTTATCGCCCAAAAATAGCGAAAGTTGGCGAGTTAGCCGTTGAAAAGATGCCCTGAGGCACTATATTTCATATTCTTCTGATCAAAACCGCCCTTAAATCAATGATTTATTTGCCTCTGGTGCGCTGATTCGGGAGAATACGCAACCCTCGGTTTCCTGAATTTTAGAGCATATTTTATGACAGACTTTTTTATCCCCGCGGCACAAGCCGCTGACGCTGGCGCCGGTGGTCCTTTGCCCGGTATGGACATTTTTATCATTGTGGCTTTCGCATTGGTGTTCTATTTCATCGTGTGGCGTCCGCAGAGCAAGCGTGCGAAAGAGCATAAAGAACTTGTGACCAGCCTAAACAAAGGCGACGAGGTCGTCACCAACGGCGGCATGCTGGGCAAAATCACCAAGGTGGACGACCACTATGTCGCGGTTGAGATTGCTGACAAGGTTGAGATTAAGGTGCAAAAGGGCGCTGTTGCGGCCGCCTTGCCAAAAGGCACGATAAAAAGCATCTAAACCTTTTTGGAAATTACAATTCCCGCTGTCAGCTGACAGCGGCCATTAAACACATCTGGTAAAAGTAGCCTGTCGTGATTAACAAGTATCCTATTTGGAAAAACCTCATTGTCGTCGGCGCCCTTGCGCTTGGCTTGATCTATGCTATGCCGAACATTTATCCGCCGGACTTTGCGTTGCAAGTGTCCGGTGAGTCCAGTGGTGCGGCTGTCACAGAGCGAACGCTAAAGACTGTGAAGACGAGTCTTGATGACGCGGGTTTAAGTTACTTCAGTCCTGAGATTATTGATGGCAAAGCACAGATTCGTGTGCCTGATGATGACACGCAGATTAAAGCACTGGCTGTCATCGAGCGGGCCGTGCACGACTTGCCGGATGACTATGTTGTGGCGATGAACACGGCACCCACGACACCAGACTGGTTAGCCAATTTAAATGCCGAACCAATGAAGTATGGTCTTGATCTTCGCGGTGGTGTGCATTTTTTGCTGGAGGTAAATACAGCAAAGGTCATCAGCGATCGAATCGACACATTAGAAACCGATGTGAAACGCAAGCTACGTGAAGGGAAACTGCGTTACAAAGCGGTTTCATCTCCAGCGCCGAGGGTATTGAAAGCGGAGTTCACGTCAGAGGACGTGAGAGACGAAGCGAGAACCCTGCTTGCGAGCCAGTACCGCGAATTCGAAATGCTGAGCGTAGACGACGGCTTGCCGGCCATCACCATGACGTTGACGAACGCGATGGTTGAGGAAATTGAAGACTTCGCGATCTCTCAAAATATACAGACCACGCGGAACAGGGTGAACGAATTGGGCGTTTCCGAGCCATTGGTGCAACGTCTGGGCCGTAATCGTATTGTCGTGGATTTGCCCGGTGTGCAGGATCCCGCGATTGCCAAAAACATTCTAGGTAAGGTCGCAACGCTGGAGTTCAGGATGGAAGCGCAGCCAAGTGCGCCCCGTTCGACTACGTTAAGCTTCGACTATGGCGGCCGCGGCGCGAATCTGGAACGTAAAATCGTCGTTCGTGGTGATCGTGTTATTGATGCAAAAGTTGGCTTCGACCCCGAAACAAGTCTGCCTCAAGTAAATATCACCCTCGACAGTGAGGGTGGCGAGTTAATGCATCGGGCAACGCGTAACAATATCGGACGCCGTTTGGGTGTGGTGTTCATCGAGACCAAAACTCGTGATTCCTACCAAATGGTCGATGGTGTTGAGGTAAAAGTTCAAAAGCCCTACGTCGAGAAACGTGTGATTAGCCTCGCGACCGTTCAAGCGGCACTAGGCGTTCAATTCCGTATTACTGGGCTGCAGGCTGGTGAAGCGCGAGATCTTGCATTGCTTCTGCGTGCCGGCGCGCTGGCGGCTGAAATGTTTATTGCTGAAGAGCGCACCGTCGGCGCCAGCTTGGGTCAGGAAAATATTGAGCTGGGTGCTATCTCGGTAACCGTCGGTCTCGGGATGGTGTTGCTGTTTATGTTGATCTACTACAAGGTGTTTGGCATCGCGGCGAATGTTGCGTTGGTGGCGAACCTTGTGCTGCTAATAGCGGTGATGTCGAGCATTGGTGCCACCCTTACACTGCCGGGTATCGCCGGTATTGTTTTGACTGTAGGTATGGCGGTCGACGCTAACGTGCTGATTTTTTCACGTATTCGTGAGGAGTTAGCAAACGGGATGTCGCCCCAAGGCGCGATCAACGCCGGTTTTGAACGCGCGTTCGTGACAATTTTTGATGCTAACCTCACCACGTTAATTGTTGCAGTGATTCTCTATAGTATCGGCACCGGACCTGTAAAGGGTTTTGCCATTACTTTGTCGATCGGCATATTAACCTCAATGTTTACTGCCATTATGGGCACCCGGGCGATCATTAACGTGATCTACGGTGGCCGTAATGTGAAGAAGTTGGCGATATAAGATGGCTGGGAATTCTATGTCTGATAATGAATCACAAAACGATCTGGCCGACAGCAATGTTGAGGCAGATCAGGATGCCTGGCGCAGAACGCCAAAGAAACCGGTGAAGATCATCGATTTTATGAAGTTCCGCAAAATTGCGGCGAGCATCTCTCTGTTGTTGGTCGTCGCATCGTCGATTTCGTTAGGTTTTAATCAGCTCGAATGGGGGCTGGACTTTACCGGCGGCACACTGGTTGAAGTTGTATACGAACAGGCGGCAGACCCAGAAGAAATTAGGGGTCAGCTCGATGAAGCTGGATACGACGGTCATGTTGTGCAGTATTTTGGTTCAGAACGTGACGTATTAGTTCGTATGCCACCGCAGAAAGCGCTTGATGCAGCACAAAATGCCAGACTTGGTGACAGTATTATTGAAGCGCTAAAAACTGCATCGAACTCCGATGTGTCATTGCGCCGTTCTGAATTTGTGGGTCCCGCCGTGGGTGAAGAGCTCGCTAATCAGGGCGGTTTAGGTATGCTCACGGCGCTTGCGCTGGTGATGTTATATATCGCTTTTCGGTTTCAGCTCAAATTTGCTTTTGGTGCGGTGGTCGCATTGTTCCACGATGTAGTCATTACGCTGGGTATTTTCTCCATTGCTCGTTGGGACTTTGATTTAACGGTGCTGGCAGCGTTGTTGGCAGTGATCGGGTACTCGCTAAACGATACGATCGTTGTTTCTGACAGAATTAGAGAGAACTTTCGAAAAGTACGAAAAGGCTCCAGTTTTGAGGTGATCAATCTTTCCTTGAGTCAGACGTTAGGTCGAACGATTGTGACATCGTTAACAACGTTGCTTGTGTTGTTTGCGCTGTTCTTTTTAGGCGGTGAATTAATCCGCGGGTTCGCAATAGGCCTGATTATTGGTGTCGGCGTAGGTACCTACTCTTCGATCTATGTTGCTGCCAACGTGCTGGTCGCGTTGAATATCTCGAAAGAAGATTTGGCGATTCCTATCAAAGAAGGCGCTGAGGATCCTGATTTAGCGCTCTAGCCTGGCTGGCTGCGCAGTCAGTCGTTGCTGGTCTGCGCGAAGCTCTTTTTCACAATCGGTGCCAGCGCTTTGAACACTTTGGGTGATCCGGCGACAATGTTGCCGGACTGCATATGTCCTGCGCCGCCGTTGAAATCGCCTAACAAACCACCGGTTTCCTGAATCATCAGTGCGCCCGCTGCCATGTCCCAGATATTTAAATCTTTAAACCAAACACCGTCCATTCTGCCAGTGGCGACATAAGCCAAGTCAAGCGCTGCGCTGCCGGCAGATCTGACCGTTGCGTTTTCAGCAAGCATGCGTTGGTAAACATCGCCTTGCTGCGCTGCAAATTCTGGGTCAGCGCCACCCGTGCCAATCAGGGCACCAAGCAGTGAGTTTTTATCGCCACAGCGAGCCCGGTGACCATTAACGTTACAACCTTTGCCTTTGCTGGCCACAAATTCTTCCTGTCGCATCGGGTCAAGAATGACGCCGTGCTCAACCTTGCCCTTGTTTAGGCAGGCGATAGAAATACAAAAGTGGGGCACGTTGTGGACGAAGTTAGTGGTGCCGTCGATAGGATCGATGATCCATTCGTAGTCAGACTCGGGATTATTCAGGTTGCTTTGGTCTTCTTCGCCGCGAAAGGAATGGTCGGGGTAGGCGTTTTTAAGCTCCCTGATGATGATGTATTGCACATCTTTGTCGATGTTCGTGACATAGTCATTTTGGCCTTTGCTAGAAACCCTGATTAAGTCCGGACGATCAAACGCTTGGGTTATTTTTGATACAGCCTGTCGGGCCGCACGCAAAGCCATATTTGCCATTGGTTGCATAGTATTCCTTCCTTAATCTGTCTCAGAGCCTGACGCTTGAGGGGCTGCCTCAATGGGGGCGCATGATAACAGCTAATATAATAAGCTCAAGCCGTCTTTACTGCAGTCTATCTGAACCCTGCGCTGGGTATAGTGTCGCTCAGGCACAAGTTGTAGAATGGCGCGCCTCTGTCATCAGCCTAGCAATCACATGTCCGAACAATCTTCTGATCCAACCAAGCATGCGCCAATTTTTCCTCGTATCCGTATCGTGCTAATAGAAACCAGTCACCCGGGCAATATTGGTGCTGCAGCACGGGCAATGAAAAATATGGGGCTGACTGAGCTTTACCTTGTTAATCCGCTTCAGTTTCCGCATGACAAGGCGATCTGGCGCTCAGCCAGTGCGGTAGATGTGGTAGAAAACGCGAAAGTGGTCGACTCCCTCGACGAAGCGCTGGTGGATTGTCAATTGATTGTGGGTACTTCGGCACGTGACCGGCGAATTCCCTGGCCCATGTTAGAGCCGAAAAGCTGTGGCGAGCGTGCTGTGGCTGAGCACGCGCTGGGTCATGAGGTTGCAATTATATTCGGTCGCGAAGACAGAGGGCTGAAAAATGAAGAACTGCAGCGCTGCCACTACCATGTCAATATCCCCACAGGGCAGGCGTACAGCTCGTTAAATCTGGCTATGGCGGTGCAGGTGTTGAGCTATGAGATACTCCAGGCAAAACTTGCGATGGATGCAGAGCCTTATGACGCTGCGCCATTAGCCGAGCAAGAAGGGAGTTGGGATATGGATTTTGCCCAAAGTCAGGCCGTGGAGTTGATGATGGAGCATTTGGAGCAAACGCTCATCGAGGTCGATTTCCATGACCCGGAGAATCCACGTCAGTTAATGACACGTTTACGGCGTATGTTTAATCGCATCCGCATGGACAAGATGGAGGTGAACATTTTACGTGGATTTTTGACGGCAGTGAATCGCAAGGGAAGTGAATAAATAGCGCCGCATGACAACCTGATTGTCGATCCTTGAAAAATTTGCGGTCAGGGCTTCCATTTCTTAAATTCTTGACTAAAATGATCGGGTATTTAAGTTAAGGCTGACTGCACCCGACCCACCTCCATCAAACGTAACAACTCTGATGCAGGTGGGGCCAGTCTTAACGCGATATCGAAGCGGATCACCTGTGATCGGTGATATGGTCAAAAATGTCAATATAATTGACCGATTTAGTCGGGCATTAAAAAGTCCGCGTCCCTGAAAGTTGCCAACCATTACCCTGGTTCCTGCATCCGAATAAGTCAGTTACGCGTATATATTTAGTGCTTGAATTTTGGATGGCGAGCAACAATATATAAGGCTTACAAATGAGATTAACGGCGAAAGGAAGATACGCGGTAACGGCAATGCTCGACTTGGCAGTGCATGGCAAGTCCGGCCCAATCAGTCTTGCAGAAATTTCCGTGCGGCAGGGCATCAGTTTGTCTTATTTAGAGCAATTGTTTGCCAAGCTGAGACGAAACGAGTTGGTTTCAAGTGTCCGCGGTCCTGGCGGGGGTTATCGATTAAGCCGTACGCCGGACGACATTTATGTGGCTCAAATAGTTGATTCAGTGGACGAAAATGTCGATGCCACCAGATGTAAAGGCAAAGCAAATTGCCAACATGGTGAGACTTGCTTAACGCATGAACTTTGGACAGAGCTGTCGGACCAGATCCACCAGTTTCTAAACCAGATAAACCTCGCAAGTATTATCGCGAAGCGGTCGGTGCGTGAACGTGCAGATCGTCAACATGCGCTGCAAGACCAAGAGTTGGAAGAACAACAGAAAGAAGTTGACGTATTTAATACCGCGGCAGAAACACTAGAGCAAAATTTAGTGAAAGAACTGGTAAACTTCCCTGCCCAGGAAGCGCAGGCGTAACGTCTGTAAAAGAGATAAACCGATAGGCTTTATAAGATTTAAACCGATAGATAGTGCAATGAGATGAACATGAGAGTGCCAATATATTTTGATTACGCTGCAACAACACCGGTAGACCCGCGAGTTGCGCAAAAAATGAGCGAATGCTTACTAGCAGAGGGTAACTTTGGTAACCCGGCAAGTCGGTCTCACAAATTTGGCTGGGAAGCTGAAGAAGCCGTTGAGATAGCCAGACGCCAAGTCGCAGACCTGATCCATGCAGACCCAAGAGAAATTGTCTGGACGTCGGGCGCCACAGAGTCTGACAATCTGGCGATAAAAGGCATCGCTCACTTTTATAAAACGCGAGGCCAGCACATCATTACATCCAAAATCGAACACAAAGCCGTGCTCGATACTTGTCGTCATCTCGAACGCGAAGGTTTCGAAGTGACTTATCTCGAGCCAGGTGCTGACGGCATCATTGAGCCTTCTCAGGTCGAAGAAGCGATTCGGGAAGATACGACCCTCGTTTCTATCATGCATGTGAACAACGAGATTGGTGTCATTAACGACATAGCTGCTATCGGAGAGGTTTGCCGGGCAAAGAAAGTGTTCTTTCACGTCGATGCAGCGCAAAGCGCAGGTAAGATTGATATCAATCTTGAAGAAATGAAGGTAGACCTGATGGCTTTTTCTGGCCATAAGCTCTACGGGCCTAAAGGGGTAGGCGTGCTTTATGTGCGTCGCAAGCCAAGGGTGCGTCTTGAGGCTCAAATGCACGGTGGCGGCCACGAACGCGGTATGCGTTCAGGGACCCTAGCAACCCATCAGCTTGTCGGAATGGGTGAAGCATTCAGAATAGCGAAAGACGAAATGGCGGAAGAACAAGTGCGACTAACGGCACTTCGCAAGCGCCTGTGGGAAGGGCTTAACGACATGGAAGAGGTGCATATTAACGGTAGTCATGATCACCGCGCGCCAGGGTTCTTGAACGTAAGTTTTAATTTTGTTGAAGGCGAATCGCTGATTATGTCGCTGAGCGATCTGGCAGTATCTTCAGGTTCCGCCTGTACTTCGGCTAGTCTTGAGCCTTCTTATGTATTGCGAGCGTTGGGTCTTAATGACGAAATGGCGCACAGCTCACTCAGGTTTTCGGTCGGTCGATTCACATCTGAAGAAGATGTTGACTACGCCATTGGCCAAGTGCGCGCAGCAGTTGAAAAGTTAAGAGAATTATCACCTCTCTGGGATATGTACAAAGACGGTGTTGATTTGGATAAAATTGAGTGGGCAGCGCATTAAACGCGCCCTATTGGAGTAGAAAGCATGGCATATAGCAAACAAGTAATGGACCATTACGACAATCCCCGCAACGTCGGAAAGATGAATGCCGACGACAGTGATGTCGGCACAGGGATGGTGGGTGCGCCCGCGTGTGGTGACGTGATGCGTCTTCAAATAAAGGTAAGCGACGACGGCGTGATCGAAGACGCCAAGTTCAAAACCTACGGCTGTGGTTCAGCGATCGCCTCAAGTTCATTGTTAACCGAGTGGGTAAAAGGCAGAACGCTGGATGAAGCTGAAGCGATAAAGAATACTGAGTTGGCTGAAGAGTTGGCCTTGCCGCCAGTAAAAATACATTGCTCTGTATTAGCTGAAGACGCAATTAAAGCAGCTGTAAAAGACATTAGGCAAAAGCGAGACTCCTAGGGAACAGGCAAAACTATGGGCGTTCAACTAACTGAAAATGCAGCAAAACACGTCGCAACCTATCTGCAAGGTCGGGGTAAGGGCGTTGGCATTCGGCTCGCAGTCACAACAACCGGTTGTTCCGGCCTGACTTACGTCATGGAACCGGTTGACGAGCCACAGGCAGAGGATGAGGTGTTCAGCAGCCAGGGTGTTGATGTGTACATTGACCCAAAGAGTTTGATTTATGTTGACGGCACCGAGATGGATTACGTGAAGAAAGGTTTGAACGAAGGCTTCGAGTTTAATAATCCCAATGTGCAAGGCGAATGCGGTTGTGGAGAAAGTTTCACCGTGTAGGCGCTCAGCCAAACCTTGCATTCCCTCAATCTTTTTCCCCGATATTTTCCAACATGAATCGCAGGCTCCGGGTGGACTTTCAACAAACCTTCTTTGAAATCTTTCAGTTGCCCGAAGCTTATCATCTCGACGTTGATCAGCTTTCCTCAAGCTACCTAGAGCTACAGAAACGTATTCACCCCGACAACTTTTCCAGCGCAACCGATGCTGAAAAACGCCGCTCGTTGCAGTGGGCAACTCACGTGAATGAGGCGTTCACCACGTTAAAATCGCCATTGCAACGCGCAATCTACATGTTGGAGCAGCGTGGGTTGGTTATCGCACATAACCCGAATCTCGAGCCCGCATTCCTGATGTCACAGATTGAACTACGCGAAGAACTTGAGGATATTAGTGATGCTGCTTCGGATGAGGTCGACGCGGCTTTGTCTAAACTGGACGGGTTTAAATCAACCGTAAACGAGACTTTGTCGAGCCTAGAAGACGCGTTTGCTGTACAGTTCGACGTCGATCTGGCCGCTGCAGAGCAGACAACCTATAAAATGCAATTTATGAATAAGTTATTGGTTGCAGCAGACCAGATCGAAGAACAACTGCTGGACTATTAACGAACCCTTAGAGAAGAAAACATGGCGCTGTTACAAATTACCGAGCCGGGGCAGGCAGTCGACCCACACCAGCGCAAGCATGCCGCGGGCATCGATCTGGGCACAACCAATTCCTTGATAGCGGCTGTGCGTGCCGGTGAAACAGACACGTTGCCAGACTTTGGTGGCGCTCACCTGCTGCCCTCTGTTGTTCGATACCACAACGACGGGTCTGTAACAGTGGGTGCCAAGGCGCTTGAGAGCGCCAAGGAAGATCCGCTCAACACAATTGTTTCGGTAAAAAGATTAATGGGGCGCGGTCTTGAGGATGTGGACACGTTGGGTGATCAAATGCCCTACGACTTCGTCACAAAAGATAAAAAAGGCATGCCCGAAATCAACGTGGCGTCAGGTGCCGTCTCTCCGGTAGAAGTCTCAGCGGAAATTTTGAGAAACCTCGCTCACCGTGGTGAGGCGACGCTTGCTGGCCCTCTTGATGGTGTAGTGATTACAGTACCGGCTTATTTCGACGACGCGCAACGTCAAGCAACGAAAGATGCCGCAACATTGGCCCATCTAAATGTGCTCCGTCTATTAAATGAACCAACTGCTGCGGCGGTCGCCTATGGATTAGACAGTGGCACCGAGGGTGTTATCGCAGTGTATGATCTGGGTGGCGGCACCTTTGACATTTCGTTGCTTCGGCTTAATCGTGGGGTGTTTGAAGTGCTTTCGACGGGCGGTAACTCGGCGTTAGGCGGTGATGACTTTGACCGCGCCATCGCAACTTGGCTAATAGAGGTCTCTGGCATTGAGGGTGAGATTTCTAAAGGGCAGTTTCGTGGTTTGATGCTCGAGGCGAGAGCAATCAAAGAGGCGTTGAGTGATCAAGCCTCGGTGATGGTCGATATGGACCTCGATGGCCTAGTGGTAAAATCAGAGATCACGCGAGAGATATTCGACCAACTAGTTGCGCCATTTATCGCAGACTCTATTAAAGCCTGTCGGCGGGCGGTTCGAGATGCCGGCGTCGGCGTGGCAGATATCAAGCATGTGGTATTAGTAGGTGGTTCCACGCGTGTGCCAACTGTCAGAGCAAAAGTTGCCAACTACTTCGATACCGAACCGTTGAGCGATATCGACCCAGATCGTGTGGTCGCGATCGGTGCTGCGATTCAGGCAAATATTCTTGTCGGTAACAAATCCGACGATGAAGTTTTGCTACTCGACGTGCTGCCTTTGTCGCTCGGGTTGGAAACCATGGGTGGTCTTGCGGAGAAAGTGATTACCCGCAACACCGCAATTCCTGTCGCTAAGGCGCAGGAGTTCACGACCTATAAAGACGGTCAAACCGCAATGCTGATTCACATTGTGCAGGGCGAGCGAGAGCTGGTGTCTGATTGCCGAAGCCTTGCACGATTCGAGTTGCGGGGAATTCCGCCGATGGTCGCCGGTGCAGCAAAAATTGAGGTAGTGTTTCAAGTCGATGCTGATGGCATTTTGTCGGTATCAGCGAAAGAGCTGAGCACGGGTGTTGAGACACGCATTGAAGTCAAACCCTCGTACGGACTGACAGAAGACGAGATTACAACCATGCTGAAGGCATCATTTGAATATGCTGAAGCAGACGTGGCGACCCGCTCACTGACCGAAGCAAAAGTCGACGCACAAAGGGTAATCGACGCAGTAGTCAATGCGGTAGCACTCGATGGCGATCGATTATTGAGCCAACAGGAACGTTCTAATCTGAATGGCACATTGGCTGAGGTGCAAGCGACAGTCAGCAATAGCGAACGAGCGCCTGAAATTATTGCAGCAAGCGATCGTTTGGCGAAAGCGAGCGATGATTTTGCCTCGAAGAGAATGGACGACAGCGTTCGCAAAGCGCTCGCGGGCTCAAGCCTTGATGAGTTGAGTGAATCAATAGCAGACGCTGAAGATTAACAACACAGTACTTATCGTAAGGAAAAACCCCAGTGCCACAAATAATTATCCTACCCCATGCCGATCGGTGCCCTGAAGGTGCTGTACTTGAGGCTAATGCTGGCGACAGTCTGATCGAAGTTGCACTTGATGCGGGTATCAGCATTGAGCACGCTTGCGAAAAGGCCTGCGCCTGCACAACGTGTCATGTCATTTTGCGAGAAGGGTTTGATTCTCTCGAGGAATCCGATGAGCTAGAAGATGATTTGCTGGATAAGGCCTGGGGGCTGGAGCCAGATTCACGTCTGAGTTGCCAGGTTGTGGTAGGAAATGAAGATTTGGTCGTTGAAATTCCAAAATATACGATTAATCAAGTCTCTGAAAACCACTGACATCCTCAATAAACACATCTTAAAGCCTCCTGAAAACAATCATTGGGCACCAAAAGCGGAGCATCTGCCATGAAATGGGTTGATATCAACGATATCGCAATTGAGCTGTACGAAGCTTACCCTGAAGTCGATCCCCTGACCGTCAGGTTCACAGACTTGCATAACTGGGTTCTTGGCCTTGAAGGCTTTGACGATGATCCGGCGCGTGGCGGCGAAAAGGTGCTTGAAGCGATTCAGGCGCTATGGATTGAGGAGCTGGATTAACGCACCAGATGTAAGCTTCTGATTAATACGTTTGTTCCGGCCGGAATGCACGCTATAATCCGCGACCGCGATTTTGGACATTTGTTTCGCTGATCCTGCTGTTGAATAGGATTGATTCGGCGCCAAAAAAGCGATTTTTCGAAAAATTTCAAGAAGTTAGCAAGAAATATTGTCGTAAACCCGCGTATAATGGCGGGTTTATTTTTATTAGTAGATTGAAGTCAGGAGTAAGTAGTAATGGCGGTTGAAAAGACCTTTTCTATCATTAAGCCGGATGCAGTTGCAAAGAACGTCACCGGTAAAATTATATCAAGATTTGAAAAAGCAGGATTGCGCGTTGTCGCCTCTCGCATGGAGAGACTCAGCGCAGAAAAAGCAAAGGGATTCTATGCCGAGCACGATGGCAGACCTTTCTTTAATGATCTGATCGAATTCATGACTTCTGGCCCTGTTGTAGTGCAGGTTCTGGAAGGTGAAAACGCTGTGCTGAAAAATCGCGAACTGATGGGTGCAACCAACCCGAAAGAAGCAGACGAAGGCACTATTCGTGCAGACTTCGCCGAGTCTATCGACGCCAATGCGGTACACGGTTCAGATGCACCGGAATCAGCTGCTCGCGAAATCGCCTATTTCTTTAGCGATGATCAGATTTGCGAGCGATAAGCTCGAACAATAGTGTTAAAAATCAGGCTCTCTGACAAGAGAGCAACCCAAGCGACCGGAATGATGCTGTGAGCGAAGTGACTGAAAAGAAAATTAATTTTCTTGGCTACACAAAAGCACAATGGGAAGCCCAGCTGGAGCAGTTGGGCGAGAAGCCCTATCGCGCGCAACAAATTCTGAAGTGGATTCATCATCGCTACATCGACGACTTTGCTGATATGTCAGATATCAGCAAACGTCTTCGTGATCAATTGATGGAAATAGGCGAGATCAGAGAGCCAGAGGTGATTACCGAAAAGGTATCAACCGACGGCACTCGCAAATGGCTGATCAAAGCTGAATCAGGCAGTGCCATGGAAATGGTATTTATTCCTGAAGACGGTCGCGGCACTCTTTGTGTTTCCTCGCAGGTTGGTTGTGCGCTCGACTGCAGTTTCTGTTCGACGGGCAAACAAGGTTTCAACAGTGACCTGACGGCCAGTGAAATCATCGGGCAAGTACGCATTGCTCGAAAAGCGCTCGAGAAAGTCTACCCTGATCGTGTTCGCGCCGTGACGAATGTCGTGCTCATGGGTATGGGTGAGCCGTTGCTCAATTTTGATAATGTCATCGCTGCGGTTGAGCTGATGATGGACGACCTTGGTTATGGTATCTCGAAGCGAAAGGTCACTATTTCAACTTCGGGTGTCGTGCCCGGCATTTATAAGTTGATTGAAACAACCGATGCGTCCTTGGCGATCTCTTTGCACGCACCGAATGACGAGCTTCGCAATCAATTAGTGCCTATTAATCGCAAGTACCCCATTGCTGAGCTGTTAGAAGCCTGTAAAAAGTACGCTAAAAATCTCGGCGATAAAAGGGTTATTACCGTTGAATATACGTTGATCAACGGTGTTAACGAACAGCCGGAACATGCGGCGCAATTGGCTAAGTTGCTGAAAGACTTTCCCTGCAAAATAAATCTTATTCCGTTTAACCCATTCCCTGGCTCTGGTTACAAGCGTCCCAGTAGCGTGGCCGTACGTGCATTTCAGGACAGGTTGATTGGCGCTGGTTTTTCGGTCACCACGCGCACCACGCGTGGTGAAGATATTAACGCAGCCTGTGGTCAGCTCGTGGGTGAAGTTGCGGATAAAACCAGACGACAGGAAAAATACCAGCGTATCGCAGCGGGGGCATTATGATTCGTTCACTTAGCGTATTGATGCTCGGTTTGACACTGGTGTTATCCGGCTGTGTGACCGAAACGACGAGTACGGGTGTTGCAGCAAGAAAAAGCAGTGGTGACGTTGAAAAACAATTGCAAAGCTACATTGCGCTAGGTGTTGGTTACATCCGTAATCAGGAGTACCAGCGTGCGAAAGATAATCTGAACAAGGCAATAAATCTTGATCCAAGTTCTGCGCACGCGCACACAATGATGGGTTATGTTTTTCAGCTCGAGGGCGAGAACGAGACTGCTGAGCAGTATTTCCGCAAGTCTATAAGACTCGATTCAGATTACTCGCTGGCAAGAAATAATTTTGGTGCTTTTCTTTTTCTTCAAAAACGTTACGAAGAAGCGGCAGCACAGCTAAGAAAAGCCTCTGAAGACAAACTCTATGCTAGACGCAGTCAAGTCTTCGAAAATCTTGGTATGTGTTACAAGGAGTTGGACAGCCGAAGTGAGGCAGAACAAGCTTTTACCCGCAGTATTCAGTTAAACCCGGGGCAGAGCAGAGCGTTACTTGAGATGACAGACATCAGATTTGAGCAGCGTAACTACGTTGAAGCGCAGGGCTTTTACAATCGATATAAAAAAGCTGCACGACAGAATGCGCGCAGCCTTTGGTTAGGTGTGCAGTTAGCACGGATATTTGGTCGACAAGACGAAGCGGCGAGTTATGCACTGTTACTTAAGAATATTTTTCCAGCTTCTGCTGAGTACAAAGCCTATCTGGACTCCGAGCGATGAGTGAAACAGATCCGAACCAGCAAGCGCCAGACCAGGCACCACAACAGCAGTCTTCAGCGCAAGCAGACGACCAATCAAAAGTGATCGCCAATCCTGCATCTGCCATGCTGCTTGAAGCTCGTTCTCGTGCCGGATTCACGCAAAAGGAAATTGCAGATCAACTGTTCCTGACGACATCGCTCATTCGTTATATCGATGACGGGCATTTCGACAGAATCTCCAAACCGGCATTTGTAAAAGGCTATCTTCGGTCTTATGCGCGAGTGGTTGAAATATCGGGAGATGAGGTTGTCGCCGCTTTTGAGGCGAGCCAGTTGCCTAGTCCGGATGATATCGAAATCAAAGACGTAACTGATGAGCCCATGGGTTCTTCTACTTATACCGGACCCGTGTTTTTGACGGGTGCCGTTGGTTTTGCCGGAGTGGTGATCGTTACGTTGTTAGTGTGGGCGTTCTCAGATAGTAATGAAGTGCCTACAGTGAGCGTTAACAGTCAGGTCGAGTCTGTGAGCAATGAAGTCGAAGCGCTTCAGTTACCTTCCAGAACGATAACGCCGGCGCCAAAGAGCGATTTTGGTGGTGTTGCCGTGAATGAGCGTAGCCTTGCACAGGCTGATTTAGTCCGGCCAGACGATGTGGAGTCCGATCGTGTGCCCGCTGAAAAGATAACTTCGGAGTACAATCAGCCGACAGAATTGATATACGAAGATGAAGAAATGTCGGCTACCTTTTCTTCAATATCGGTTCTGCCAGGTGATATTACAGCCGACGAAGCGGAAGAAAATTTTACTGATCAAAACGACGATTTAGCGGCGCGGACGCAGAATACAACTGAGACCGGAGACCGGGTTGTCAACGAAGCAGTTGCTGCTGTTCAGGAAATTCAACGAGGACAGGAAACGATCAATGGACTCGAAATAATCACCATATCAGCCGGTGGTGAAGATGAACTATTCTTTCAGTTCAGCGACGACTGCTGGGTTGAGATTGACGATGCAGCAGGTGTAGAAATTTATGCAGACCTGAATCGAAACGGTGACGCGCTGCGAATTTCCGGCACGGCACCTTATTCAATATTGCTGGGGAAAGGGCCCGGTGTCAGCTTGCAATTCAACGGTGAAACCGTCGATGTCGCGCGATACACCGCTTCCGACGATACCGCAAAATTAAGCGTTGGCAGATAGCCGCACGACGGGTAAATGAGAAATTTATGAGAGCAGAGTCTAATATCAAACGCAGGAAAAGCCGCCAGGTGATGGTAGGCGATGTGCCTGTCGGTGGTGACGCACCTATTGCAGTGCAAAGCATGACAAACACGCCAACGGAAGACGTTCAGGCAACGGTTGCGCAGATTAAACGGCTTGAGGATGTGGGCGCGGATATCGTGCGCGTATCCGTACCTTCAATGGATGCTGCAGATGCTTTTGGCTTGATACGCAAGCAAGTCAGTGTTCCGCTAGTTGCGGATATTCATTTTGACTACAAAATTGCTCTCAAAGTTGCAGAACTCGGCGTTGATTGCTTACGCATAAACCCTGGCAATATCGGGTCTCCTGATCGCGTCAAAGCTGTTGTTGATTGTGCAAAGGACAACAATTTACCAATCAGGATTGGCGTAAATGCAGGTTCTCTCGGTAAAGACCTGCTACGCAAATATAAGGAGCCCACCGCAGAAGCGATGGTCGAATCGGCAAAGCGTAATATTGAATTATTGGACAAAGAAAACTTCCAGAACTTCAAGCTTAGTATGAAAGCCTCTGACATTTTTATGGCGGTTGATGCTTACCGAAGCATCGCGACACAGATCGATCAACCTTTACATCTTGGTATCACTGAAGCGGGCGGTCTGCGTTCAGGTACCGTGAAGTCTGCGGCAGGCCTTGGTTTGCTGCTTATGGAAGGCATTGGCGACACCATCCGAATCTCTCTGGCAGCAGATCCGGTAGAAGAGATTAAGGTGGGCTTCGATCTGCTGAAAAGTCTACATCTACGTTCGAAGGGTATTAACTTTGTGGCCTGCCCCAGTTGTTCCAGACAAAACTTTAATGTGATCGAAACCCTGAATGAGCTCGAACGGCGGGTTGAAGACATCACGACGCCGTTAGATGTCGCTATTATTGGTTGCATTGTGAACGGACCTGGCGAAGCCAAGGAAGCAGATATCGGCTTAACCGGTGCGACACCCAACAATCTTGTTTATTCAGAAGGCAAGCCAGACCATAAGGTGACAAACGATGAGCTAGTCGACCACCTTGAAGCCGTCATTCGTCAGCGCGTCGCAGATAAGCAAAATTTGATCGCTTCCAGCTCCTGATGACACAACTAACCGAGTAACGAACGAGAGACAATTGTGAAATTTCAAACCATACGGGGTATGCAAGATCTGCTACCCGAGCAACAGATGCTTTTTAGCCATATTTCCGAACAGGTTGGAAGTGTGTTGCATCGCTATGGTTATGCAGAAATCGGTATGCCTTTGCTCGAGTCGACCAGTTTGTTCAAGCGTGTCATTGGTGAAGCAACAGACATTGTTGAAAAAGAGATGTACACCTTCGACGATAGGAATGGCGATAGTCTGACGCTGCGTCCAGAAGGAACAGCGAGTTGTGTTCGGGTTGCCCAACAACATGGTCTGCTTTTTAATCAGGTACAGCGTTTTTGGTATCGTGGACCGATGTTTCGATACGAGCGGCCGCAAAAAGGGCGTTATCGTCAATTTGAACAAATCGGCGCTGAGTGCTTTGGTATGGCCGGGCCTGAAATTGATGCCGAGTTGATATTGATGTGCGCACGCCTGTGGCGAGAACTTGGCATAGCCGATGAGATTGAGCTGGAGCTGAATTCTATGGGTGACGCGGCGTCCCGTGGAGAGTTCCGTGAGGCGCTCGTTGGTTACCTTGAGCAATATACGTCTGAACTCGATGAAGACAGTCGTCGCAGATTGGAATCGAACCCTTTGCGGATTTTGGACTCTAAGGTTGCGGCAACGCAGGCGATTTTGAAAGATGCGCCGAAATTAAGAGACTTTATTGATGATGAATCGAAGGCCCACTTTGAGCAATTGTGTGCCATTTTGGACGCGGCAGGGCTTGCTTATCATATCAATCCGAGCATTGTGCGTGGGCTAGACTACTACAACAGGACAGTTTTTGAATGGGTGACTAACTCCCTTGGCGCACAGGGCACGGTGTGTGGCGGCGGACGTTACGATGGGCTGGTTGAACAGATTGGAGGCAAACCCACACCAGCTGTCGGTTTTGCCATGGGGCTAGACAGACTGGCACTGATGCTCGAACAAAAGCACCGGTCGGCCGGGACGGCAGATATTTATGTAGTCTCTACCGAAGGTGATGCGAGAATGCTGGCTTTGAAGGTTGCTGAGACCATTCGAGACGAGTTGCCAGCGGCGCGGGTTTTGGTCCACTGTCACAGCGGCAAGTTTAAAGCGCAGATGAAAAAAGCCGACGCAAGCAATGCTAAAATTGCATTGATCATCGGTGAAGAAGAAGTTGCTGCACAGTCAGTAAACGTAAAAATGTTGCGAGACGAGGGCCAGAGTCAAAATCTGGTGGGACTCGATAATCTGGTCTCGCACCTAACAGAAGTTTTAAAGTAAGGAGTAAACGGTGGCTACCGATACAACAGAAGAAGAACAAGTAGAAGCAATCAAAAACTGGTTTGAACAAAACGGCACCTCGTTGGTTATTGGTATCGTGGTTTCTCTCGCAGCAGTTTTTGGCTACCAGAGCTGGCAGAAAACTGAATTGGCGGAAACCGAGAAAGCTTCCGCGTTGTATACAGGGCTGAGCGAGGCAATTGTTGCAGGTCCGCTCGATACTCTGACCAGCCAGCAGATCTCGACCGGTAAATTTATTGCCGCGGAACTGAAAGCGGATTTCCCAACGAGCACCTATGCACACTTTGCCGCACTGCACCTCGCCAAGTTGGCGGTTGAAGATGGTGATCTTGAGACTGCAGCGACAGAGTTGGAATGGATTGGCACTAACAAGCCTGAACGGCCTGTTGAGCTGATCGTTAATTTGCGGCTCGCCAAGATAAAGGCAGCGCAGGAAGATTACGAAGCAGCGCTGGCATTACTGAATGCGGAAGACGCTAGCGCCCATGCGAGCTCTTATCACGAGCAACGCGGAGATATTTATCTCGCTATGGGTCAGCCGGAACAAGCACGTGAAGCTTACGAGCTGGCGATGGATGGCATTGTAGAGGGCCAGAGTAAGCCGGTACTGCAAATGAAGTTCGAAGATCTGATTGACCCACAAAATGCAACGGTGATGAACGAAGGCGCCGCTAACGAACCCACAGCATCCGATGCGGCAGAGGCAAATATGTCAGAATCCGATGCTCAGATGAAAGATGGAGCTGGCTAAATGCGATTGATCAACGCGAGACTGCCCATTGTGTTCAGCCAGTTGAAAATATTTCCGCTGGCCATTGTCACCCTTTTTACTTTGGGCGGTTGTAGTTGGTTTGATACCGGTTGGTTCAGCAAAGACGATGATGAAATTGTCCCGACAAAGCTGACCAAAATCGAAGAAGAAGTCAGGCTTGTTAATTTGTGGGATCGTAATCTCGGTAAAGGCGCTGACGATTCTGCAATCAAACTGATACCCGCGCTGTCGGGAAGTCGTGTGTTTGGAGCATCGGCTGACGGCAACGTCTTTGGTCTTGACGCGGTCAACGGGAACGTTGTTTGGGAAGTTAACGTCGCTGACTTTTACTCTGAAGAAGAGCGCGCGGTCGCGTTTAGCAAAGATATTGATGTAATTACAGGCGGTGTGGGTCAGGGCAGCGGGTTGGTTGTCATCGGCTCAGCTGCTGGCGAACTTGTTGCGCTGAATGATGAAGACGGTTCTCTGGCCTGGAAGGCCAAAACGGCAAGCGAAGTGTTAGCGCCCCCGCAGGTAGATGGCGATATTGTTGTTGCACAATCCATAGACGGCAAAGTTGCCGCGTATAACATCAATGATGGCGAACGAAAATGGATCTATACAACATCGATCCCAAGCCTGACGTTAAGAGGGACCAGCACACCGATTGTGACCAGTGAATTTGTGATTGCCGCTTTCGCTAATGGCCGCCTGTCTGTACTCGACAGAAAGGGTGGATTAGCGGCGATTGACCAGCGCGTTGGTATTTCAAAGGGTAAGTCGGATCTGGAGCGACTCATTGATATTGATGGCGCCATGGTGATGGATGGCACCAGCCTTTACGCGGTTTCGTACCAAGGCAACATGGTGATGCTCGATCTCGCAGCCGCTGGTCGCGTCCGCTGGGGCATGGAAGCCTCAAGTGTTGTGGGCCTCGGCGCCGGTTTTGGCAATATCTACTTGGCAGGTGCAGACAGCAAGCTGACCGCAATCGCGATGGACAGCAAGCGCGAACTCTGGGCCATTGAGTCTTTGCTGAACCGCGATATCACATCCCCCGTAACGCTGAGCAGTTACATTGCTGTGGGTGACTTTGAAGGTTACATTCACCTGATCGCGCAGTCTGATGGCCGATTTGTCGCGCGTAAAAAAGTGGATGGTGACGGCGTGTCTGCACCCGTGGTCGTTGATGGTAGCCGCGTGTTCGTCATCACGAACGGCGGCCGTTTGTTTGCCATGGAAGTCCGTTCCTAAAATGATTCCTGTTATCGCTCTTGTCGGCCGACCTAATGTTGGTAAGTCAACGCTGTTTAATCGCTTAACTCGCACCCGGGATGCGATTGTCGCAGAGTTCGCTGGTCTCACTCGTGATCGACAGTACGGCAAAGGCGCGATGGGTGACTTTAGTTATATCGTGGTCGACACCGGTGGTATTACCGGAGACGACGTTGATGGTATCGAAGAGCCGATGGCCGATCAGGCGCACCAAGCGATCGGTGAAGCAGACCTGGTGCTGTTTTTGGTCGATGCAAAAGGCGGTAGAACTTCCGCTGACGAAGACATCGCTAGAACGCTGCGTATCGACGAGCGTCCGGTGATGCTTATCGCAAACAAAATAGATGGTCAAAATCCTGATTATGTCTCGGGAGAGTTCGCTAATCTTGGTTTCGGTGATCCTTTCATGATCTCTGCCAGCAACGGCCATGGCGTTCGTGGCATGGTTGACGAAGGTATCGCGACGCACATGCCGCAACTTTACAACGGTGAAGTTAACCGTGGCGAAGCGCTTTTTAATGAAACAACGGGTATCAAAATAGCCGTAATCGGTCGACCAAATGTTGGCAAGTCGACGCTGGTGAACCGGATGCTCGGTGAAGAACGTGTAGTGGTTTACGACGAAGCGGGTACAACGCGGGATAGCATTTATATTCCTTACGAGCGCAACGGTAAAAACTACACAATTATAGACACAGCTGGCGTTCGCCGGCGTGGCAAGGTTCATCAGAAAATCGAAAAGTTCTCGATCATCAAAACCTTGGCGGCAATTGATGATGCACACGTTGTAATTCTAATGGTTGATGGCAGCGAAGGTCTGGTCGATCAGGATCTACATCTGCTTGGGCACGTACTTGAAGCTGGCAGGGCGCTGGTTATTGCCGTGAACAAGTGGGACGGCACTTCTATGATGCAAAAAGATAAAGTGCGAGCTGAACTTGATCGACGGCTGACGTTCATCGATTTCGCTGAAACGCATTTTATCTCTGCATTGCACGGCAGCGGTGTTGGGAAACTTTACGGCTCAATACATCAGGCACATGAGTCTGCGACACGAAAACTTAAAACCAGCGTGTTGAATGAAGTACTCGAAAAAGCGCTGCAGGAACACCAGCCGCCGATGGTGAATGGTCGCAGAGTCAAACTACGCTACGTGCACATTGGTGGTCATAATCCCCCAATTCTTGTCATACACGGTAACCAGACGAGTTCTATTCCCGACTCGTATCGGCGATTTCTCGAGCACAGATTCATGCGCGCGCTGAAACTCAAAGGCACGCCTGTTCGTATTCAGTTTAAATCAAGCGAAAATCCCTTTGATGGCAAGAAAGTTAGCAAAAAAGAGAAGTTAACTAAAGGTCAACTTGGGGCCAAGCAACGTAAGATTAATCATCTCTCCAATGAGAAGAAAAAAGAACAAAGCGGAAAAGATAAAAAGGCCAAGAACGTTCAAAAAGACCGCAAGAATGCTAAAAATAGGCGCTAACTAATCAGTGTGCGGCGCTAAGCAACTAAGACAGTAATAACATTACGCATCGCACTTTATTGCTTTTCGGTAATGAACAGGTTGGGGTTTACTCTGGCATTGTTCAGGCTAACACTCCAGTGAAGGTGCGGGCCAGTCACTCTTCCGGTTTGTCCAACCTTGCCAATAAGGTCTCCCGAAGCGAGCACATCGCCGATGGCCACCTTGGTTTTGCTCATGTGACAATACATAGAAATCAATCCCTGGCCGTGGTCGAGTAACACGGTGTTGCCATTAAAAAAGTAATTCCCGACAGCGGTGACGCGACCGGCAGCGGGGGCGCGGATATCTGTGCCTGTCGGTGCGGCGATATCGAGCCCGCTGTGCGGGTTTCGTGGCTGATCATTCAGGATACGCTTCAACCCAAAGGGGCTAGAGATAGGTCCTTCTGTTGGTAGTTCGAACGCGGTGGCCGGTTGCGCTAGCTTGTCAAAGGATTTGAACGCCTTGTTCATTTCATTGCGCTCGCGAATAATTCTGTCCATATCCTCTTTGTAGGGATTCACTTTGCGTTTGTTTGCAATGGTTAATCTCTGCACTCTGTATTCTTTTGTACCTACCGCAACGTTGAGATTGCTTTGGCGTTGGTCTGTCGGGCCTGTTCTATCGTGGATGAGCTCGAGTGGATAGTCTCCCGGGTTGGTCTTCAGAGAAATCCCGACGATAGCGTATTGCTCGCCCCCCTGTTTGAGCAACATGACCGGGCGACTGTTAAAGTGTGCGGCGCTAGTTGATAGAGGCACTGGAATGACGGCTACTCCTCCGGGTACAGGATCGTGTTTCGGTAGCGCAAATAATTGGGTTGAGAACAGCGTTGCTGCCACAACGATGGTTACTTTAGTCAAAAATCTCATAGTGGCGTGCTCGGGGCTATATTGGTGTCGTTGGTTTACTATCTTGCCGCATTTGGACAAAATTGTTCAAGCTAAGAAAGTTGACCATTGCAATGCCATCCGAAGGACTATTCGTTGAGACCCATAGTAAAGATCTGTTGTATTGAGAGCATTACAGAGGCGCGTTTAGCGATTAAATCGGGAGCCTCTGCCATCGGGCTTGTTTCGGCGATGCCCAGCGGGCCGGGTGTCATTGATGAGTCGTTGATCGGAGAAATCGCAAGCGCAGTGCCGGCGACCATTGCGACATTTTTACTGACCTCTGAGCAGACTGCCGCACGGATTATTGAGCAGCATCGCTTGTGTCGAACAACAACAATCCAATTGGTTGATGATGTTGAGGCGACAGAGCTGGTAAAGCTGCGGCAAGCGCTGCCGGGTGTTAGATTGGTTCAGGTGATTCATGTACTTGATGAAGCGTCACTGGTAGCGGCAAGATCTGTTGAACCTTATGTTGATGCGATTCTGCTTGATTCAGGCAATGTGAAACTCGACGTCAAACAACTCGGTGGCACGGGACGCATACATGATTGGCATGTTAGTCGACTTATCGTAGCCTCTTTAAAGCAACCGGTATTTCTTGCGGGAGGGCTTAACCCCGGCAATGTGGCGCAAGCAATTGAGCAGGTGCAGCCACATGGCCTGGATCTATGTAGTGGTGTCAGAACTGAAGGCGCGTTAGATCCGGTAAAGCTCAGCGCCTTTATGAATGTGGCGCTTGGTTGAGCGCGCGCCGAAGGCATGTCGGTTAGTCACAGCTTACGGTGATGTTCCTGCTTGCTTTATCCTCCGGCGCAATGCGGGTGAGCATGACAGCATATTCGTCAGTACAGCTTTCTACCGCTTTAAACTTTGCTGTGCGACCGAACATTGGCATCCCAACATATCCACGTATTTCAAGCACGCCTGACTTTAGTTTCATATTACTCTGGTAGGTGTTGCCTGACTCGGGGTCATAGATTTTTCCCTGCCATTGACCATTTTGAAAAACGTAGTCGCTATAGATATTCATGCCTATGATGGTTCTATTCCTCAGCGACTCATCTGGGTTTTTATCATCCATTCTGGTTTGTCCCGCGCGCTCGGGTGACTCCTCTTTGGTGTAGACGGGCTCTCTTAATGCGAGGATTTCTCCCTTCACGGTATTGTTCTCATAGTAGGTTCGAAAAATGGAACCTTCAGAGGCCCACAGGCCAAACACCGTGTTGTCGACATCCACATTTTGGTCGGCGGCAATCGTCGTCCCTGCGAAACACGCAGAGATAAGAAGAGTAAGCAGCTGCAGTGCGCTCATGAAAAAACATTTGGGTTGCGTCATAGGATCGAGGTGCCTGTTTCGGGAGTGCTTCAATTCTGCTGTGAAAAGGTGAAAAATGAAAGCTGATCTTTGTGTACTATTCAGCTTCAGTTCAAAGGGTTTAAGAAGTGTCCCTCTCCGCGCTATTAATCGTGCTAACTGCGGCATTGCTGCATGCCACCTGGAATTATTGGGTTAAGAAACTCGCGGGTGGTCCAGAGGTGATCTGGATGTTCTCTGTTCTGTCGGTGATCCTTTATTTCCCTGCGATGTGTTACCTGCTGCTGTCGGGTGGCGTGGAATTTAGCCTGCAAACTGTCGTGCTGATGTGTGGTAGCGGCGTGTTGCATCTGTCTTACTTTTTGATGCTGCAATTGGGTTATCGTCACGGTGAGCTGTCGCTTGTCTATCCCATCGCCCGCGCCACAGGCCCGTTAATCGCAACACTTTTCGCAGTTATTGTTCTGGCTGAGCAAATGTCGATGCAGGTGGTTGCCGGCGGTTTGTGTATTGTGATCGGTGTCTTGTCGTTAACAGGAGGCATTCGCGGCCCGCGTTCGCGCAAGGGGCCGTCTATGATGTTCGGACTTTGTACCGGCTTGCTCATTGGCTGTTATACGGTCTGGGATGCTTACGCTGTTTCAGTTGCGCTGGTGGCGCCGCTGGTGTTGGATTACTTCGCCAACTTATTTCGCGGCGTTGCATTAATGCCCTACGCGCTAAAACAGAAACCCGCTATATTGGGTTTGTGGCACAACCACAAACTGCCGGTGTTTGGTATCGCACTGTTAAGCCCACTCGCGTATATCTTGGTGCTGTATGTCTATACTTATACGCCAGTGGTTTACGTCGCGCCGCTGCGGGAAGTCAGCGTCTTGTTTACGGTAATTTTGGGTGCGGTGCTGCTGAAAGAAAGCGAACTTGCCTCTAAGATGATCTGGGGCGCTTTGGTTGTTATTGGGATCGGCTTGTTGGTGAGCGGTTAGCTTGGCGAATACCTGCTTTAGTGGCGCTTATCGGCGTTACGGCTTGCTTTAAAAGCGCGCAGCCAGCTGCCTACGTGGTGTTCAAATCGAGCGATCAAAGATTGCGATCCTTACCCTTTACCTTGATATAGTGCATGCTGTAAATCACAAGTATTACACTAAATATGCGACTAAGGAGACGAGCTTAGATGACCGACTATCGAGAATCCGACATCCCTGATCAGACAGGTAAAACGGTCTTTATCACCGGTGCGAATACAGGCATTGGTTATGACACAGCAAGAGTCATGGCCGTGCGCGGCGCGCGAGTTTTACTTGGTTGCCGGGATGAATCGAAAGCTAACGAAGCCATTGGCAAGATACGGGCACTCAGTCCCGATGCCGAGCTTGCATGGATTCCGCTCGATCTTGCAAGCCTCGATTCGATCGCGAATGCCGCTAGCCTTGTTGGTAAAGAATCCAAACTCGATGCGCTGGTGAATAATGCAGGTGTGATGACCCCCCCAAAATCATTGACGCAAGATGGTTTTGAATTGCAGTTTGGCGTCAATCATCTCGGTCACTACGCGTTGACTGGCCATTTGCTACCAAAACTAAAAGATCAACCGGGTGCAAGGGTTGTCAACGTGAGCAGCCTCGCTCACCGTAATGGTAAAATTGACTATGATGATATTCATGCGGAGAAGCGTTACAGCCGTATGGGTCGCTACAGTATGAGCAAGTTTGCCAATATTCTTTTCACTTATGAATTGCAGCGGCGTCTTGAATCCGCTGGGTCTTCTGCAATATCCGTCGCCTGTCACCCGGGCGGCTCGGCAACTGAGTTAGGAAGGCATATTCCGCCCTTGTTTGCGCTGTTTCTCGCACCAATGAGCTTGATAATGAATTCTTCCGCGGAGGGTGCATTGCCCACGTTGATGGCGACGACGAGTGTTGATGTGTCTGGCGGTGACTACTTTGGTCCAATGAAAATGGGTGAAATGCGGCATTCAGCCCGGAAAGTTCAGACCATTGGGCCGGCGAGAGATAAAGCAGATGCAGCGCGGCTCTGGCAAGTTTCTGCCGAGCTCACTGGCGTCGAATATAATATTTGATGTCGAAAACTAGCTAGAATGCCAGCAATGCTGGTTGAAGTATTGAGAATGAGAAAAGGGTGTCAGGTGATGACACCCTCATAACGCCATTGGTGTAGTAAACCGATGCTAAAGTGTCAGACCGATCTTAAGAAGGGTCAGCAATTTTGAGCAACTGTTTACCAATGTTTTTGCCAGTGAACAGCCTGTTTAAGGTGTCCGGTATATTATCGAATCCCTCTTGTAGGTCCACTTGATACTTCAGTTGACCCGACTGAATCCAACCCAGCATGTCGGTAATAGCCTCGCCTGCTCTCGGCATATAATCAATGACAATAAAACCTTCCATTCTTCCTCGCATAACAACGAGGTTCATAATGTTTGAAGGCCCGGGGATCGGAGCGGTCGCGTTGTATCCGGATATGCCACCACAAAGCACGACGCGTGCTCTCAGGTTGATGTGGTTGAGCGCTGCCTCCAGAATATCGCCACCGACATTGTCAAAAAATACATCAACTTTGTTCGGGCAGGTCTCGCCAATTCGTGCGTTGACGTCTTCTGACTTGTAATCAATCGCGGCATCGAAACCCGCTTCTTCTACCAGCCATTTACATTTTTCGGGGCCGCCAGCGATGCCGACAACACGACAACCTTTAAGCTTCGCGATTTGTCCTGCAACTGAGCCGGTGGCACCGGCTGCGCCGGATACAAGTACTGTTTCACCTTCTTTAGGCTCACCAAGATCAAGTAGACCAAAATAGGCGGTAAGCCCGGTAACGCCAAGGACAGACAACATCATTTCGGGCGGAATACCTTCGGGTACTTTGGATAGGCCCATCGGGCCGACGTTGGGTGAAGACAGTGTGAAGTCCTGCCAGCCGCCGGTTGTCTGTACAATGTCTCCTTTCTCAAAGTCGGGGTGCTTTGAGTCTGCGACCTGACCAATTGAGCCGGCACGCATCGGCTCACCCAGGCCAACAGGGGGTAAATAGCTCTCTCGGTCTTCCATCCAGCCGCGTTGTGTCGGGTCAAATGACAGAAATAAATTGCGTACTAGGACTTGTCCGTCGTCGGGTTCGGGAATCGGTGTTTCCTGATACTCGAAATTGTCGCGACCGACGATGCCCTGCGGTCTTTTTGCGAGTAACCATTGTCTGTTTGTGTTCACTGTCTCTCCTTATTTGATGGGTTGTATAACTTATACGCGGCGCGTTGGTTTACGCTTAAAAAAAATGATTAAACCTATCGTCGCACCGGCTCTATCTTGGCGACAGACAATAGCGATTCGACGCAGTCCCGAATCGAAACATCAAGCGGTCGAAAATCCATCTCGAGTGTTTCCCTGATGCGGTCGTTACGTAGCTCACAGCCTCCCCAAATCGCGCGAAACTCTGCTTCGCGTGCCTGAACACTTTCGGGTAGCGGATCAATCAATTCGGCGCCTGCAAAACCAAGTTCGGGAAGCAAGCGATCAATACTCGCGCAAACATCCTCGACGTTTCTGGTCTCTGTTGACCAGGCGATAAATCGCTCGCCGTTATTCACATTGACGCTTTCCAACATACGGATATGCGCTTCCGCGACATCCCTGACATCTACCGTGTACCAGGCGCGGTAAGCGCCAATGACGTTTTGGGTGTATTTACCGAGCAGCATCGTTTCAATGTGATGTTGCCAAGGACCACCGTTTTTCTGGTGTGTGGATTGAATAGGGCCGACATTATCGCCGGGGCAGCAGGTAATGGCGTCCCAACGACCGCTTGCGTCGGCAGCATCTGCAAATGCGCGCTCAGCGAGGACTTTACCCATCGAGTAGCCTTGCCCGCGCTCTGGAAGTCGTTTGGGGTTTTGCTCATCCGGATACCGATCTTCATAGAGCACCGGACGTCGAACAAGTTCCTGAATATCCTGCTCGGATATCACGGCTGCGATACTGGAGGTGACGACCACGCGATTGACCGTTTCTGACTTGTTTATGCTATCGATGACGTGATCGCAGACCTTTTTGACATAATCCAGATCGTCATAAGTGGAGACATGGGACAGGTGAGCAACACCGTGGCAGCCTTTGAAAATTTCATCGAAGCAACCGGCTTCATCAAGATTCGCTGAGTGCAGTGTCAGGCGCCCTGAAGCGTAGCCAGGCATCGCCTTAAGAAACCCGGCTTTATCTTCGTCGTTTGTGTCTCTGACGCATGCGCGCACCCGGTAGCCTTCGTCTAACAGTTGACGTACGACCCAGCCGCCGATAAAACCCGCGCTGCCGGTGACAGCGACTGTGCCCCCTTGTGGAATTGGTGCCATTAAAATTCTCCTAACGTTGTTCGTTTGTTGATTTGTTTTTTTGCTGTGTTATTGCCTATTTCGAAGTCAGGTAGCCTTGCCGCCTGAGTCCTCTTGATAGCGTTTTCCCCTCTCAGCGGCAAGTTTGTATGCGGCGCTGGTCTCGGCTTCGACCTCTTCGCGTTGAATTCTGATGAGTTCTTCGAATTCGTCTTTCCACCAGCGTCGTGTCACCTGAGGAAATGTACCCATGCGGTTGGCACAGGCGTTCGCACCGCGATCGCGTCCGGCTTCATAACCGGCCGCACCAATTTTTGAAGCTGCACTTTTACCAAATGGTATCAGGTCGCCCTCCATTTTAGGCAGTAAAAAGTATGGCATTGAAATACGCGTTTCGCCGATGGGAATCAGCGTTGTATTGACTCTGTGCAGCGTGGCGGAATATTTTCCCTCACTCAGATGCATCAGGGTACCGCCGGTGTTAACAATCACTGAACCGGGAATGACCGGCACAGAATAATCACCCTCTGCGGTTCGACAAGTTACTGGGGCGTTCATCCATTGGCCCTCTCCAGCGACTACTTGCAATCCGGGACGATCATTAATCAACAGTGCAATAAAAGGCGGTCCATCGATATGAGCGCCAACGTTAGTGCTATCAAACTTTTGATAGTCACGCCGTACTTGCTCTTGCGCTTCTTCTGCGTAAACCTCAAGGCTGTAGTTATGGTTAAGGCTGGCCGCGAGGTCTGGATCGTCATAGTCGAAATACCGCCCAAATTCTTCTGGGTCCTCGCCAAGCGATTCAACAATGAGTGCACCTAACTGATGCGTCAAGCGATGGTAAGTGGTGTTAAGGTCTTCAATAAGCGGGCGAAAGCCGGGCATTGAATCTGTTTTTGGCCATGTATTCGGGCCACGAAACAAGCGTTTGTGTATTGGCTGCGATTTATCATCATGATCGCACTCAGGTGTCTGCTCAAAACCATACTGAAAATTTTCGATGACCTGACCATGGCCTCGATCAGCAGGTGTTGGCAGGGTGTAACCCCTAAAATAGGGCGTGTTTGAAATATGGGCTGTTTTTTTTACATCCATCGGCGCGTCAAAGAAGCCCCGAACTTCACGAAAAGCTCTTTGTTGAAAGTCGTTATCAAGTCCGGGCGCATTTGTCAGCACAAGAAAACCACAATCTGAAAGTGCGTACCTTAGGTCCTCTAGAAACTTTGTCCGATTACCCTCAAGGTCGAGCCAGTCGACGGTGGGTAACTGTGAGTTCACCGCATCAGTCGGGCGGATGGAAGACTTCTTACTTGGCATATGGGTACCCTCCGGGTGAATGTGACCCTATTATAGATGTGCTAAAGTAAGAAGTCGCTAGCCAATAGCCGTTAACTTCCCAAGCCCCAGTTCGCCTCTTCGCGCATCCGTTCATAGAAACTGTCTTCGTAAGCTTCTTCTGGTGTTTCTCGAACAAGCCGATCAAGCGAATGTGCGTCATCACCGAGTAATACTCTCCAGCGCTCGTCTCTGACACCTTGAATCATCATCGCGGCAGCGTCAGCAGCGGTTGTTGGGGCATTGTCCCGGAATGCTTCGCCCTGAGCCTTAATCATTTCTCGAAGTTGATCGTTGTCGACCCCGGACAGATCTACTCCCTGTCGTTGTTCAATTCGCGTTCGGATCTGCTCGATCTCCTCGTCGGACATCGCCATCGGTTCTGCATGACCCGAAATTTTTCCTGAGTTGATTGCGATCGACGTACCAATATGCCCGGGCATGACGACAGATACCTTGACGTGCGGGGCATTGATCCGAAGGTCGGTGACTAGCGCTTCGGTAAATCCTTTTACGGCAAATTTTGCTGCGCTGTAAGCGGTATGGGTTGACCCGGGTCCGAGTGATGCCCAAAAGCCATTCACACTGCTAGTGTTTATCATGTGCGCCTCATCGGCAGCGACGAGATAAGGAATAAATGCGCGGGCACAGTAGTAAACGCCATACCAGCAAATGTTAAAGGTGCGCTCCCATTCGGTTCGGTCTCCATCGACAAAGCTCACGCCGGAGCCGATACCTGCGTTGTTAAACAAAAGATTAACCGAGTCCCGGCCGTGTTGTTCCAGCACGTCGTCCCTAAAGCGCTTTACCTCATCTTCGTTCGAGACGTCACATTTGTGCGCGGTGATACGGATACCCTGCGGTGCTTCGGACTCGCATATACGCAGTGTCTCAGCCATGTTTTCCTCGATAACGTCACATATCGCAACATCACAACCTTCAGCAATCAACTGTTTTGCCAGTTCACGGCCCATGCCTGTTCCACCGCCGGTGATGACGGCGAGCTTTCCTGAAAAATCTTTCATAAGTTACCTCTTAGTTTGATTGTGATGAGTGATGGCGTGTCATCGCTTTGATCGGAATTATAAACCGCAAAGCCAATGGATAGCGATATTCGAATGCGCCGTAAATTATGGGTAAAAGTCGTTGGAAATAAGAAATCTACAGGCTGCTCTAAGCGCGATCTTAATTTTTACAGAAACGTCATCTGCCGGTGTAAGTAGTTTCAGTAAAGTTTGTCCTGATCTTTGGTTTGAAAGCCTGGTTTTGCCGGTTGAATTGTCGCCGGTTCTGTAAATAGATACTCGCCGCTAAATACCGCTCTTTCACCCCCGGGTGCCCACCAGAACCAGATGGTCTTAACCGGCTCGTTAGTCAGATTTACCATTTTGTGAATTTTACCTGGACGCGTATAAATAGCAGTTCCGGCGGAAACGTTTCTGGTTTTGCTACCCACGGTCCACTCGGCCTGCCCGGAGAGAATGTAATAAACCTCGGGGGCGGTATGTTTATGGCTATGATAAGTTTGACCCGGCGCCAACTGCCAAAGACCGAACTGGATATCAGCGTTATCTAATTGGCCGCCCTCAGAGCCACCAATTAGCGTCTTCCATCGAGCGACATTGAAATCGTTTACTTTCCAGCTGACTTCGGATTCATCGATAAATGCCTCTGGTTCGTTGGCCGCAGCCTCTACAGACTGGCCAAGTGCTAGCTGGCAGCAAGACAATGTGGCTACCACGATGGCTAAAACCTGCCTGCTAAAGTTAATTTTTTTTCTGATCATTTGAGCAATCTCAAAGCAAAATGATACCCAACGCCGTGCGTAAACTTTTACTCAAACGTTAGTTTATGCATTTTCATGCAGGCTTTTCTTGGTTAAAAGTAATATTGCAGCGCTGAATACTTAAATCGACAGCAATGTTATTGATATTGTTCCCAGAGCTTGTCTCGATACTTTAGCGGATCTGCGAGTATGTTTTTTCTCGATCTTGCTACTTCTTTTTCTGTCATTGGCACGAAGTCTTTTGCCAAAACGTCGCCACTGAAATTCAGCAGAATATAGTTGAGCACTTCACTTAATTCGAGGTCGGAAATGGGCGCTTGAGATGCGCCCGGCACCCTTGCAAGATAGTCCCTGCCGGCTGGCGTGCCAGCCAACATCCCCGGGTCATTGATGAGTGTTGGTACCTCTGGTGGAGAACCACGCCCATCGGGGAGATGGCAGCCGCTACAGTGCAGGAGATAATTAACGTGCGGATTGGCCTGTATTGTTGCGCTAGCCAAAAATAAAGTGGCGGCAAAAAAAAGGCGAATCAAGCTTTTCATGGTATCAGCGGCTCATGATTAGTGGCGCTAGGCTTTGCCGATGACTAACGCAACGGTGCAATGATATGCCTGACTTTCCGTGCCAAAACACCATAAGATGTCGTTTGCTTTAGCCGGGAAATAAACTGGCTTATCTCGCTCAGTACGATGACAAAAGCATCGGTCGCAGACGGGTTTGCCACAACAATCGTTGTAAGAGATAAGATAATCAAGATCATCAACCGGGTTTCTGCAAGTGCCAACCCAAGTGATAGGTGAAGGTTCAGCGCCAGGTGGACAGGAAGTCATACTGCCGCCGCAGCAGGAGCAAAGCATGCCGCCTAATGCGCAATATCGCCAGTAGTCGCAGCTCTGCGGGTCACCAATTTCTTTCAGGCCTTCAGCGCCGAAGGCGCGGGCGACGGGTAATAGTGGTAGTACACTTGCGCCGAGAAGTGCTGTGCCAACTTTGCCAAGAAATCCTCGTCTAGAACTTCTCTGTGCCAGCACACGTGTATTTTTATTTGTCGTCTGGTCTAGCCAGTTCAGGCCTTTTTCTATCAATTTCACGGGCTGTACTCCTTGACAGGTTCGTTAGCGTCGTTTTCCATTTCAAGCGCATAGTCTTGTAGGGTCGCGACTCCGGTCCGCATAGATTCAAACAAGCTCTCTAGGTGCTCGCGAGTATTCACGAGTCCCTTGCTGGCGAGGGTGCCGTCCTGGGCGATTAACACAGCAAATGGCAGTTTGCTGACGCCATAGCCGAGTCCAAGCTCTTGCGATAAGACATAGGCTTCGGGATCTATATCCAAGTCGTTGGCATAATTCTGGTGGCTCTCGAGTGAATCTCCGTCGCTGGCGAAAATCAGGTCAATACCTTCATAACGGGCCAACGACTTTGCTGTAGGCACAAGATTGCGACAGACCGGGCATGTCGGCGAAACGAAAAAGACGAGGGATGCACCAGCAGATGCGCCACCTATCGTTAGCTTTCCTCCGGCTAGATTACTTGTAGCAAGTGCCGTGGTTGATTCGCCAATTTTGGGACCGCTGGTTGGCGTTAGGGCGCCTGCCGGTGCTACGCGCTCATGCAGGACACCAACTTGTCGGGTTAACGCAAAAACCAGTACCGATAATCCAATGACTGCGAGCCACAGGATGAGGTTTGAAACAATTAACGCACTTTCCATCAGCTTCTCCAGGTAGCGATAGCCGTCTTATTAGCTAAAAGTTGCGAGGCACTGATATAAAATATGATGGCGACAAGCGTAGTGACAATAATCGTCATGTAGTCGAGCCAAATCAGCGCTCTTTGTTCCGTGGGAAACAAAGTGCCAAGTATTAAAATAATTAGAAAGCTGTTACGTAGCAACAAGGCCGGAGATATGAGTGAGCCGGTCTCACCTACGGCTGAGAAATTGCATCCGCAGTCGATATGAGTTCTGCCGCGGGCAAGGTTGATCGCGATAGCTAGCGTATAAACAGATAGCAACAAGGCACTCAAGATGGCCGTCAGCGGTTGTACCCACTGAAAAATCCAGAGCAGTGCCAGGCACACCTCTAGTAACGGTATGCTAAACGATAGCATCGGGATGATTATCGGTGGCACCAGCCTGTAGTCGTTGAGTGATGCTAAAAATGTTTGACGATCACTAAGTTTGTGAGCGCCAGCAGTGGCAAATAGAACAAACATGCAGCAGGCGATGACCGCAGAGACCACACTATCGAGCGTAACTTCACTCATCATTGCTAAAAGCCTTGTATGAAGGCGACAAAATCACCCACTTCTTTGATCGTTCTTACCTGTTTTGTTTTAGCAACATCATAGACCCGTAGAGTCGAATCGATGCTCGCCACAGTCAACAAGGGCTTTTCGCCCTGGCCGACATGAATAGTGGTTCCCGGAGTCTCAAGTTTTATTCTCGATATGCGTCGTTTTGTTGCGTTGTCAACAATCCAGACCTCAGTGCCCGCATCCTCATGAGTATCTTTGCCACCTTGATGCATCAGGGTAAAAATTAAGTCGAGATTTTTATGATAGGCAAGGATCTGACCACCGCCAGGTTTCCAACGGGCTTGCTGATCTTCCTTCGTTAGAATAGACCAAGGCTCGGTTATCTCAATGTTTCCTTTGTTATAGGTTGCCTCGAAGACTTTGCCCTCGAAAGAAAGAAGAAGCCAGCCATCTTTGGTTGGTACAGGTTTGTCATACACTGGGTCTTCATCGATATCAAAAATAGATCTCGAGCGTGCTCTGGCAGACTCGTTTCCATTGGCATCTAGAGAAATCAATTGAAGCGTGCCATCGCCGCAGATTTGCATGAATGAACGATTTTCAGAAGGCATGATCAAGGAACAGCCCGGTGTCGAAATTTCTTCGACGAAGGTTCTCTGCTCGACGTTGACAATGCTGACGGACTGAGCCGGCGTCAGGTTAAATACGCCCAGATATTTGTCTTCATTGAGCAAGCCAATGTATTGCCTAAATGGAAGTGCAGCGACCTTGTTGGGTATTTTGATTTCTGCGGTGGGACTGAGTGTTTTACTGTCATACACCGTCACAACGTCGGTTCGCTCACCGCGGTCTACTCGTGAATAGTAGGATTCAGCGGCGTATATTTCGTTGCGGTCGAGGTGTGGCTGTACCGAAGGTGTAAATTTTGTTAACGACAACATGCCGTGCATATCACCGGTTGCTGCGTCAAAAATATAGTGAGGTCCGAATGACGACTTCGCCATAACCCAAGTGTCTGCGGGCGCTGACAAGATCTCTCTGGTGATAGTTTCCGGACTCATCTGGGCTAGGGTCAGTGGCGCATGCAAGCACAGGGTAGCCAAAAAAATCTGGTAAATTCGCATTTATTGTTCCTCAAAGGATATTTATCGCGAATCGAAAGGCTACCACAGCAAAAACCAACTTTCACGCGTCGTCGAATTAGGGCTTTAGCGGCAGACGCTCATCTCGGGAAAGTATTGTTGTGGCAGCCACATTAGCGGTAACGTTTGCCACAGTGATAAACATGTCCACCACAAGGTCGACCGCAATTAAGATGCCGATACCGGCGACAGGTAGACCCAGAGATACATATACCGGCGCCATAATAAGCAAACCGCCGCTAGGTATCCCCGGCGAATAAACGCTCAAGAGACCAATAGCCGCGACGATGATAAATAATTCCAGAAAGCCAAGTTCTATCCCATAGAGGCTCGCGACGAAATAGGTGCCTGTTGTACGGGCAATGGGTGACGCAAATTTGAACAGGGTTACTGCGATAGGCAAAACCAGTCCTGAAACGCTCTCTGAAATGCCGAGTGCCTTGGTTGCGACAAATGTCGCCGGCAGCGATGCTAACGAAGAACGCGTACCAAAGCCGACGATTTGCACTGGTGCAACTGCTTTTGCGAATTGTTGTATTGTCACGCGGCCAAAGAGTGCCGTGGCTGGATATAACAAGAGCGTTACGACCACAAGCAGGCCGCAGGCAATGAAAATGAAGGTGCCAAGCACGTTGATCACGGTCACACCGAGGGTCGCAGCCAGAGGAAATACCAACGCAAATATACCTACTGGTGCCAACAACATGACCCAACGAATCAATACGAACATTGCACTTTTCAATGCTTCAAAAAAGTTAACGAAAAGTTGTCGCTGGTTCTCCTCAACATAAAGCAGTGATGCGGAAAACAACCCGGTAAAGATCATTAGCGACAACATGGCGTTATCGACCATTGCTTTGAATGGGTTGGTGGGTAAAAGATTTACAAACCAGTCTCGGAAGGGTGGGAGACTGGCGCTGCTAACTTCAGTGGCATGTGTCGCAGCGAGAAGTGCTGCGCTATCTGCTGAATCGATATCCAGAAAAGATAGCAAAACTGGGGCGGCTAGCAAGGTATAAAGACACGAAAACACGAGCATGACGACAAAGAGCCCGATCGTTCGGGTGCCCAGTTGAGCGATCATGCCAGAATTTTGTTGGCCAGCAATTGCCGTGACGATCAGTGACATGAGCAACGGAATAATGGTCATACGAATTGCGTTGACCCAAAGCGCACCGATCGGTTCGATCATTGCCGGCAAAAATTGCAGGCTCGGTAGTTCAAGAAGGGAGTAAATAATACCGCCAACGAGACCTAGGGCCAGGCTGATGAGAATGCGCGTAGAAAGGCTCATATGTGGGTTTGCTTGTTGAGGTTGCAATCCAGTGTAAATAATATTCTCCAGATAATCGCGTTTTTTCTGATACAGTATTATGCATCCAAGTACAGTGTGCTCACGCGGCGGCAACTACGCCCGTCATGAATATGCTGCATTGTGTTTGCGCATAAAAATCACAAAAAGTTTTTTGGAAAAATAATGGCAAGGCAGGCAATTTTTATTACCGGCGCCGCCAGTGGTATTGGCAGGGCGACGGCTGTTCAGTTTCATGACCGCGGATGGTTTGTCGGTGCGACAGATGTTGACGAGGCTGGGCTGGCTTCGCTTTATGATCAGTTCGAGGGTGACTGCTTTACCGCCAGACTCGACGTGAGCGATAAGTCTGCCTACGATGAGGTGATTAGCAAATTTGCTCATCAATCTGAGCATCGGCTCGATATCCTATTCAATAACGCGGGGATTGCCATTTTTGGAAAAATTGAGGATCTCCCGTTTCAGCGGATCATTGATACGGTCAATATTAATTTTGTGGGTGTGCTTAACGGCGTCCATGCGGCAATGGCACTACTCAAACAAACGCCTAATAGCTTGTGTTTCAGTACTGCTTCCTCTGCGGCATCGTTTGGAACAGCGGGCCTTGCCACCTACGGTGCGACCAAGTCGGCAGTCAAAAGTTTGAGCGAAGCATTGAGTGTCGAACTTGCGCGCCATGACATCAGAGCTGCGGACGTGTCCCCTGGCATTATCGATACCCCTCTCTGGGAAACCCGCGGATATGTGAGGGGTGAATTGAAGCCTGTGGCCAATGCGGCAAAAGCCAACGTCGACAGAACGGACGCCGGTAGAACGCTATCCCCTGATGAAGTCGCAAATTGTGTGTGGGATGCTTACCACGGCGATAAGCTTCACTATTATGTTCCCCCAGAGGTGGCTGAACACGAGAAAGCGAAGGTGACCAATCCGGAAAAGATGCGAGATGCGCTGATCGGACGGCGAAAAAAATGAATGATTTTAAACATAGCTATTTTGACAACGGCGAAGTCAGACTCCATTACGCGGAAGCCGGTGAAGGCCCGTTGGTTATTTTTTATCACGGGTTTCCGCTGTTCTGGTTCTCATTTCATCATCAAATGACTGCGCTGAAGCGTAGCTATCGAGTTGTCGCAGTCGATGGTTTAGGGGTCAATTTGTCCTCGAAGCCTGAAGACCTCTCGTCATATAAATTACAGAATCTCGCTGCGCTGCTTGACCAATTTGCCAGACATCTGGCGGGTGATGATAAGTTCTATTTAGTAGGCCACGATTGGGGCGGTGCGCTCGCCTGGTCATACGCTCAAAATTATTCAAATCGATTGTTAAAGGTTGTTGGTATTAATGCGCCACCGACCAACCAATTGTTAGGCTTGTTGGAGACGAACGAGGATCAGCAGAAAAGGTCGTCTTACATGTGGTCGATGCGAAGTGGCAAGTCTCATCAACTAATAACCGAGAATGGCGCAAATCTACTGTGGCAAAATGCTTATGCGAATCTGAGGAAATTGCCGCATTTTACCGAGGAACACGATGAAACTTTTAGATTGGGGCTGGCTCAACCCGGTGCGGTAGATGGCGGGATCAATTGGTATCGAGCTAATATTCCGGCGCTTGGCGATATCACAGAAAAAGACTACTGGCCCTCACGCAATGCCAGTACTTCGGTGCCCGGCTTGTTAATCTGGGGGGAAACAGATCAGACTTTTGTGAGTACTTTTATCGACGATCTACCCGATTTTGTCACTAATCTTGAAGTTTATAGAATCGCTGATGCAGGTCATTCGCCTATGCTTGAAACGCCGGCGTTGGTGAGCGATAAACTCATGGCATTTCTTGCTAGTTGAGGTAAAACTTCAGATTAATTGCCGGCTGTTGGGTTCGAGGGCGAAGGTAGCCATGATATCTGCGCTAGATTCGAGACGCTGGCCTGAGCGTTGTCGGTTGGTTCGAGCAAACTGAGTAAATTGCCATCAGGATCCCTGAAGTAAATTTCGGTTACGCCGTTTACTTCCTCTGGTTCATTTAAACATTCAACGCCCATATGTTTTATTCGCAAAAGCTCCGCATGAAGATCGTCGACCTCCAAGGCGATTTTGTTATAGCCTAATTTGCTAAATGGTAAGGGCTCATCAGGGTCCGGTGTTCTAGGGTTCACATACTCCCAGATCTCGAGCACCATATTTCCTGTGTTAAACCACGCGACGCGAACTCGGACGTCCTCTATGCCGGTGACTTCGTCGAATCGTTTGCCCATCACTTTGTTGGCGTGCCCGTATGTTTCGACGCCAAGCAAGTGACGATAAAACGCCACCGATCGATCAAGGTCCGGCGTGACTAGCGCGATGTGTGCGATCCATATCGGGCCTTCGAACCGGGGTTCCGCAAGCTGCTCGATTTCAAACATGATGTTATCTGCGTCTCTTGCATAACCGTAATGTACGCCTTGACCATTCAGGTCAATCGGTTGACCGCCTTTGCTTACTGATGTCGCGCCGTTTGTAAGAAATTGGTTGAACAATGCATCTTCAGCAGGCGATTGTAGGCAAAGGTGCGTGACCCCGGGGCCTGCAACAGGGACCTCAGTAAGGTCTGTGTCGCCAGCAAATTGCATAAGCTGAAGATGTCCGTTGGGTCCCTTAAGCACGGCAGAATTTTCGCAGGGCTCTGGTAGGTACCCCGCGATATTATCCTGTTTGTGTCTTTCGAGGGCGGTCACCGACTGATAGAAATTGACTGACTCCTCAACATCGCTCACAGCTATACCGATATGGTGCATGCCTTTAATCGTTGATGGGACGAGTGTCGCTGGGTTATCCATAATGTCTACCTTCAAAACTCAGTATTTGTTTAAACTGCCGGGTAAGCTGTGCTTCGTAGCGGCTCGTATTTTTAATGCCGTGATCGGGGCTGTCTTTTTCTTATTTGCCTGTTTTTGTCCGCGAGTTAACCAACGGTTTCAACATGCTCTCCAGCCCATTTAATTTTATTTCGTACATCAAGCCCATTTGTTGGCCAAGCTTCCCGTTAGGAAAACCCTCCTTGTGAAACCAGACGAGATAGGGCTCCGGCAAGTTGATCAGCTTTTCACCCGCATACTTTCCAAATGGCATGACCTGGTTAACGGCGTCGATCAGCGCCTGCTGGTTTTCGTTAGCGCCGGTTTGCGGTTGCGCGTCCTGACTGAACAGAAGTGATGGTTTTTCTCTTTCAGATAAAATTATCGCACGGTCAAAGTGCAAACCAATTTTTTTTATTAAGCCTATCGCGGCCTGATTGTTTTCATCGGTGATCGCGACAATGGTGTTCAGACCGAGGTGATCGTTAGCATGCTGGACAGTTGCCGAGGCGGCCTCAAATCCGAGTCCAACCCCCGCGTGTGTCGGTAACATCACAAAACCGATCCCGACGTCGTCTAGATAATCCCGTTTAACGAGGCCGCACATACCGATGGGTTTCGCCGGATGTTTGGCTTCAACGCACCAAAGGCCAAAACCCAGTGTTTTGTAGTCGTTATTCAATTTGTCAATGTAGGCCGAAGCATCCTCGGGAGTGCGAATTTCCCTGTCGCCAATAGATTGCATCCAGCCCTGCGTATTGACCAGTTCGAAGATGAAAGGTTGATCAGCCTGAGTGAAACAGCGAAGCCTGAGTCGTGGTGTTTCGAGGATAACTTCAGGGCTCATCGGTGGAAATCACACGCGCTTTGAGTGATCCAGATCTCAGTCGCGCGTGGATCTCGTCTCCCTCTTTGACATCTGTAGCATCGCGCAGGACCTCGAAGGTATGTGCTTCAGTGCTGGCCTCAGCTGTCGCTTGGCTAACAATCGCGTATCCACGGTCGAGGGTGGCAAGCGGACTGAGTGCGTTCAGTTTTCCCGTGGCAGTTGTGAACCTATTCTTTCGCTGTTCGATTTCTGCTGTTGAGCTTCGATTAAGCCTGGCTTTCAGGCTTTCAAGATGGCTATTGAGTGACTGGATTTTTCGGTCCGGGCGCTCGAGTTTGGCGGCGGTGAGCGCTATTCGCCCCTCGGCGCGTTCGAGTGTGCGTTGCATTGCCTGATTGAGTCGTGCCTGTGTGGTATCGAATTGGAATTGACCGACGTAGCGTTCAAACGCACGGCGTTGTCTCAGTTCGAGTTCATCAAGTTTTTGGTTGAGATCTTGTAATCTTTGTCCGGGATGTCTGAGTCTCCGACGCAGGTGATCCAAGTTTTTTTGCTCAGCCTCGATCCGGTTTTGAAAAGTCGCTACAAGCAGGTTCTCGTATCTTGCAAAAGTTTGCAGCCATTCCTGCTGGTCCGGACTGATTATTTCAGCAGCAGCGGAGGGAGTTGGTGCACGTAGGTCCGCGACAAAATCGGCGATCGAAATGTCTGTCTCATGACCAACCGCACTGACCGTCGGGATGCCGCTGTCGAAAATAGCGCGAGCGACAGGCTCGGTATTAAAAGACCAAAGATCCTCCAGAGAACCACCGCCGCGGGTAACCAACAGAATATCCATCGGAGTGTTGCCGTACTCGCCGGCAATCGCTGGATGATAATAGTTGTTCGCCAATCCAATCGCGTTGACGATTTGTTGCGGCGAATCCTCTCCCTGAACTGCCACTGGCAGGATGGAGACTTCTATTCCGGGAAACCGTCGGTCAAGTACATGCAGCACATCGCGAATTGCAGCCCCGGTTGGCGAGGTGATAACACCGATATGTTTAGGCATCGCAGGTATCGCTTGCTTGTGTTGTTCTGCAAACAAACCCTCGGCCTCTAACTGCATTTTTAGTTTGTCGAATGCGCGACGCAGTGCGCCGTCTCCCGCTTCCTCCATAAACTCCGCAATAAGCTGAAATTCACCTCGACCCTCGTATAGACTGATTTTTCCTCTGACGACGATTTGGTTGCCATTCGTGGGATTGAAGCGAATAGCCTGATTGCGATTTCGGAACATAGCGCATCGAATCTGGGCTTTTTCATCTTTGAGTGTGAAATACCAGTGACCAGAGGAAGGCTTAGCTAAGTTTGATATCTCACCTTCCACAAAAATCATGGGGAACTCACCCTCAAGTAACCTGCGTGCAGATCGATTGAGATCGGTGACGGAAAGAATGTCTCTATTTTGAGGGGAACGGGCCATGGTTAGATAATAACGTAAATAGTGCGCTGCCGTCTTGGCATACTACTTCGGACCAGAGGATAATGTAGGCATTGATAATGCATGCCAACGAGAAGGGGTAAAGGTTTTGCCAGATGCGGTAGTGATAGCGATAGCAGGTGGCAGTTGTGCAGGAAAAACAACGCTGGTTGATAAGGTGAGAACCTCAATTGGCGATGAGCACTGCGCGATTGTTTATCAGGATGATTACTATCGTCCAAATTTAGGAGACCCGGTACTTGTCAATTTTGATCATCCAGATGCCCTAGATTTTGATTTAATGGGTGAGCATATTGGTGCGCTGAAACAGGGTCACAGTATAGAAACACCTGTCTACGATTTTTCGACTCACAATAGAATGATTGAAACTAAAACTTTGACGTCAAAGACCTTGATCATTATCGAGGGCATACTCGTCCTGCATGCACCTGCAATTAGACAATGGACTGACTACAGCGTTTTTGTAGGGTGTGCCGAGGACGTCCGCTATGCGCGCAGAAGTAAGCGCGATATTGTCGAACGAGGCAGAACGCCGGATGACATTGAAAGACAGTTTTTCTCTCAGGTGGTCCCTATGCATCGCGAGTTTGTCGAACCCTCGCGTGAACATGCTGACATGGTCATTATGGACTCAGATCACGGTTTGCGTGCTGCTGATGTAGAACGCTTTGTCGAACGGTGTATTCAACTCAAGTCTAGCGTCTGATAAGTCGAGTGTGCATCACTGTAGAGCGCGGTGCTGGCTCAAAGCTTGGTTCCAGCGATTCTGACCTCGGTGGACCGTCAATCACCACATCATATTCACGATAGATCAAAGCCAGCGTCAGCGGTAAATAGACGCGGGTGACACCCAAACCCAGACACATGTGTTTGCCACCGCCGAAGGCATTGGGTTTGTTAAGGTCTTCGCTTAGCCAACGTTCGGGTTTGAACCGCAGTGGATCGGGATAACGCGCAACTTCAAAATGTGACAATGCGTGAAGGTGGCTGACGAGCGTATTGGCAGGAATGTGCTTACCCAAGAATTCAATATCTGTGGTTGTGCGCTTGGGTACCATTTGTGCCGGAGCAAAACATCTTTCTGCTTCTGCAATCAATGCTCGCATGACCGGAAAGTCTCTCATGCCCGTTAATTTTGCCGGTGTGAACCCCTCAAGTTCGTGCTGTAATCTGGGCACCCATTGCGTACCTTGAATAGCCCACATCAGCGGACACAGTAAATTGGCGATGTTGCCGACACCCGCGACAGAAAGAAAATAGACAGCTTGCGCCAGTTCCTGATCGTCGAGTGGTTCACATCCGTCGGGTGGTTTTCGGTCCAGTAGTATAGCCATCGAATCGTCTGTGTGTTCCCCTTTGCTGCGGATGCGGACGACGCGATTAAAATATTCAAAAGCCTCAGCTCTCAGTTGTTGGTATTTCTCTCGCCCAAACCATTTATCCTGGTCAGCAAGGGATAGTTGTAAACCGCTGATGAACTCCTCTTCGAAACGATTTAATACAGCGAGTAGTGAGTCACTGATATCAACCTTGATTTGTGTTTTTGTGAATGACTGCGCATAGAGCCGACAGAGTGTTTCATGGATATTTGTAGATTGGCCCGACGACTCAGTAAAACCCTTGGATATGATATCTGCCGCTATGCTGATGTCCCTGTTTAACGCAGCTGCGCCGAAACCGGGTAATACGAGTTTTCGCAGTCGTCGGTGAGGTTCTCCATCGAGGGTTGAGATGTGCTCATCACCCATTTGATTGCGAAAAAATGTACTCGCATCTGTTGGCCGATATGCCCAATCTTTTGGGCCTTTCCATGCTTGCACATTCGCCTCTGCGGTGGCGATGACGACGCTATCGTTGCCGTCGAGGTTTGCCTGAAAAACGGGTCCAATGCGGTCGACTTGCGCCAACCATGAACTCACGGAATAACCTAGCAGCTTAAAGTCAGTTGGTTCTGGGTTCTCGTTCTGTTCCAGCAAGCTCAGATCAAGTTTCGGAATGTGCGCTAGCTTGTCGATGTCGCTAACCTGCCTCGGCTGATGCGTCATTGGTTGTTAGCATTGCCGGCTTGCTCAGAAATTCACTACTGCCAAGCGTGAAAACAACCAGAACGAGGATGCCAAAGCAGAACAGCAAGGCATCTGCAATATTTCCGGTCAGGTCAACCGCCATGCTGCTGGATATCGGTGCAAGTGATGAGCCGAGCGCCGACATCACAAGCATGTAGGCAATATTTCGATGAGTGGGTATTGCGACGAAACTTAGTGCGTAAGCCATATAGGCGTTGAAGGTAGCAGAGATCGATATGCCATAGGCAAAGGCAAGCAGTAGCATCAGGTCAAGGTCATCAGTTGCTGTGAGTAACCAAACGGAAATCGTTGAAATCAGTACGAAGATGTAGAGTAGGTACTTCACATTGATACGCGATGCAAGCCATGTGCCTGCTAACGATCCGACGAGTGCTGCGGAGAAGACGTTCGACATAAATTCGCCCGACACGGCACCGCCCACTTGAAATTTCTGTTCGACGAATTGTGGTGCCCAAATAAACATGGCTATTTTGGCGAGCATAAATAGCATCAGGCTGATGCCAACCATGATAATGCCGAGGTTCCACTGCGTTTTGACAGAATCAACCTCTGGGACAGCTGCTTTGGAATCTAAGTCTGTACCTGTTGAAATGATTTCTTTATTAAAGTTAGCGGTAAATATCATACCGAGAGTACAGATAATGATGCCAGCGACGACGAGATAGGTGCTGCTAAACTGAAACATGCCAGCAACAAACCAGGTCGCCGTCATCGAGAAAATTACGCCGCCTCCGTTAAAGAGCGCATCTTGCGCAACGAGTACAGTTTGCCTGGCTTTGCCTTCCCAGATTTGGGTTATCAGGGTGCTGGAACCGCAGGCAACAAGACTGATTGCCACGCCAAACACTGCAAACCAAACCGCTAACATGGTGAAGTTTTGAGTGAAGTGAATCAACAGAATCGCAGCGATACAGGTAATGTAGGCAGTAATCAGCACGCTTTTGATGGAGAATTTGTCGAACACAACAAAAGACAAAATGTATCCGACGAACACTGCGCCGGTAAACCAAGTGAACTGCGAGGCCATGGCTGTGATTTCTACGTCAAAATGCTTCGCGGCGCTTGGAATGATTAATCCCATTGTCGTCACGAGACCAGAAATAATAAACGTTGCAATCAGGCATATTGCAAGCAGCTGAGTTCTGTTCAAAGTGATGGTGATTTCCCCGTCTTTAGGCGTGATTTAGAAAGCAGTTTACCTATTTATCGCAATCAATGCGGAACAATAATACGCGATAACTCGCCAGTCTGTGATCAGTTAAGACGAAGTCGTGGTTACCAGCGGCTGGTCGCGCTCATGCCACCGTCAACGACGAGATTCTCGCCCGTGATCCAGGCTGCTGCAGGTGACAGCAGATATTGAACGGCGTAAGCAATGTCCAAAGGCTTACCCATACTGGCGCTTGGCGCTTTTGTCTCCCAACGCTCAACACCTTCAGGCCATTGGTCACGTATACCGTCGCGTTCGACCAATCCTGGTGAAACCGCGTTCGCCCTGATACCGGCTGCACCGAGTTCTAGCGCGGTGGCTTTGGTAAACATTAGCATAGCCGCTTTGCTGGTCGCATAGTGGCTGTGACCCTGTGCTGGATCCAGACCCTCGATTGAAGCAATGTTCACGATTGCATGCATCGCGCGCTGTTCGCTATCGATTGCCGACTGCTTCGCAAATAATTGTGTGGTTAAAAAAGCGCTATCGATATTTGTTCGGTTCATCTGCTGCCATTGTTCAACGCTCATATCTTTCAGGTCGCAGACGTCCATGTTGGCAGCATTGTTGACCAACCCGTTCAGGTGGTAGCCGCGCGCGGTAATGTTATCAAACAGACCGCGGGTCTCGCCCTCCATTGATAGGTCTGCCTGCATAGCGAGTGCCAAGTGGCCCTCATCTAGAATATCCGCCACAACGCGCTCCGCTTTCTCAGCGGAGCGATGATAGTGCACAATCACAGTGGCGCCTGCGCGTGCAAGCTGGCGCGCTATCTCAGCGCCGATACCGCCACCTGCACCCGTAACAAGGATAGTTTGCTCAACGAGTGTAAATGGATCGAACTTGGGGTTAGACATACGCTTTAGCCTGAGTGAATGTTTAAAGGTATCAAGATTTTCTGCGTTGGATACTCGGAGTAGAGCATCGTAGACCAATAGGTCGCCAGCGCCTGCGAAGATAAAAGACTATTTGCCGTTTTTCCAGCCTGTCTCGTACCTCGCGCTCATCACGGGCGGTGCAATTTTAAGATGTTTGATTTTCCAATCGCCATTAATCTTTTCATATTTTTCATGATACCTCGCGGCCTGCCACCGAGTTTGCTGATGCTGATAATAGGTAAACATGCCAAAGAAGTACCAGCGACCCTGAGCTGTATCGCCCTCTACTTCGATGACCGGGTTCTGCACCATGTGCTGGGAGAAGCTGATTGCTTTTTGGAAGCCCTCGAAGAGTTTGACGATTTCACCATGACCAACGGCTTTACCTATGCCATCGCCTTCCCAGATACCGTCTTCAGTGAAGATTGTCTTTATTGCCTCAGTGTTGTGATTGTCGTCGCAGGTCTCGCAATATCGTGACTTGAGTTGGCGAATTGATTCAATGTCCTCGAGTCTCGTCAGTCTTGCTAAAATATCGTTTTCTGTCATGAGGTGCTCCGTCTCCTGCGGTCGCAAATTTAGAATCTTTTGACTTCAGGTGGTTCGCCGGTCGATCCTTTGGTGATACCAGATACTTTGGCGTTCCGTCCGGATGTCTTCGGGAATTTGCGTGATAGCTCTGGACCTGCCGCGGTCAGACCGCCGTCGACAACAATCTCCTCGCCGGTGACAAATTCTGAATCATCGCTGGCGAGAAACAAGGCGGCGCCAGCAATGTGTTCGCCTCTACCATAATCCGGCCAAGGTTGGGATTTTGCAAAATTCGCTTGCGTGGCTTCCGGGTTACCCCCATCGGCGAGTGGGGTAGCGATAAAGCCGGGGCAGATAGCATTCACCTTGATTTTGTCCGGCGCCAGCTCAACTGCCGAGGATCTTGTTAGCGATATCACCGCAGCTTTTGCCGCGGAGTAAACCAGAGGTCCGGCATCGCCGCTCAAGCCAGCAATAGATGCGGTGTTAATGATTGACCCGCCTTTGCCTGCGGCGCGCATCGCAATAGCCGCATGTTTGATGCCGAGAAATACGCCCTTAGCTAAAACATCAAAAGTGTAGTCCCAAGATTCGACCGTCGTTTCCGTCAACGGGCCAATCGCACCACCGACACCAGCGTTGTTAAACATAATGTCGAGTTGACCAAAGCGACTCAAGGTATGGTCGACCAGATTAGCAATGTCATTCTCGCTTGCGACATCGGTTCTAAAAAATGAAACTCGATCACCGTAGCCCCTTGCCGTCGCCTCTTCTATCGCCGCTGCACCTGTTGTTTCGTTAAAGTCGGCAACAACGACTCGGCCACCTTCGTCGAGGAACCGATATACACTTGCCAGACCCATGCCACTTGCACCGCCTGTAATAATTGCTACTCGTTCAGCTAATCTCATAGAGCGCCATTCCTTTCTATTTGTTGGTTTTGATGGTTGTCTGTTGAACCTTTGCTTTACCGTCACTAATTTTTAGTGTCATATTTTTTGACAGCATTATTCCGGTGCTGGTCAGGGTTAACGTTGTTCTATATTCAGCGCAATAATCTAAATAAGCAAGACGCGAGACTTTTCCTGTGAGACGGTGCATGATCCGACGGACGAATAGAGATGAAATCCGACCACTAGTCATTGAGGGAAAAATGGCCATAACCGAGAACAAGTTTGCTGACACCTTGTTGGCCTTGCTAGAAAACGAGATGACCAGCGACGTGTTTTTAGGGGGTTCTTCCAGTAGTAGAAATGCACCTCAAACACCGTTGTCTGAAGAGTTCACCAGCGAAAGATTACACGTTGTTGAATATTTCAATCATGAAGACAACCCTGCGTTTTCCCTGGCAAGGTGCCGCGTACCGGCTGGTGTAACGACTGAAAAACACAGTTTAACGGTAGCGGAGTGGTACGTCGTTGAAAGCGGTCAGGGAATGATGTTTCTGGGTGACAAGGCAATTCAGGTGAAGGCGGGTGATACGGTGCAGATACCTGTAGGCACGCCGCAAAATATCACCAATAATGGGGCCGACGATCTTGTATTTTTTAGTGTCTGTATGCCCCGGTTTGAATGGGAGACGTATCAGTCGCTGGAATAACGGCGATTTTTATTTCTACTGCTCACCTGCGATTTTTTTTACAAGGCGGTACATAAATTCCTGTGCCTCAAAGTACTGTTTCACACCAATACGTTCGTCCTTGCCGTGTAGACGGTTGTCGTTAACATCAGTAAATATGCCGCTCACCCCGAAGGTTGGTATCCCCTCGGCGCGAAGGAATGTACCGTCTGTGCCGCCTGTTGACATCACAGGTACAACGATGACATCGGGCCACATGCTGGTAGTGACAGCCTCAACGTCTTGCATCACAAGGTCAAGGTCAGAGGGCGACGACCAAATCGTATCCCAAACCGAGGTTATCTCAATCGCTGGGTTATCGACGATTTTGGTTAGTTGCGCTTTTACTGCAGACGGTTCAACACCCGGAATGATACGACAGTTGATAGTGGCCTCGGCTGATTGCGGCAGTGCATTTTCAGCGTGTCCGGCGCTCAACATCGTCGCAACGCAGGTCGTTCGCAGCAGTGAGTTGTAATACGGTTGCGCACTCAGACGTTTGATTGCACGCTTTGCAGGACGTTTTTTCGTGATCTCGGTAAAGTCCGCTCGTAGTTGGGGGTCATCAATAACCTTTTCGGTTTGTGTGAAGAAACCGTGTGTCACCTCGTTTAGCTGCAACGGGAAAACGTATTGTCGAACAGCGCTAACAGCATCAATAAGCTCATAAATAGCATTGTCTTTGGCGGGTCGTGAACTATGCCCTCCGGCATTTTTTGCTGTTAACTTGTAAGTCTGGTAAGTCTTTTCACTCGCCTGTAAATTGTTGGTTCTGTACTGGCCATCGATGATGAGCCCCGTTCCACCTTCGTTGATCGCCAGGGCTGCATCAATTTTATCCCTGTGATTTGCCAGCAACCAGAGGACGCCGTTGTGACTGCCGCCTTCTTCATCTGCCGTCAAAGCGACAATGATGTCTCGTTCGGGTTGCCAGCCCTCGCGTGTATACTCAATCATGTTGGCAACGAAGTGTGCTGCCATTGATTTGTCGTCCAATGTGCCTCTGCCATAGAAGTAACCATCCTCTTCGGTGAGTTGGAATGGCGGTTTAGTCCAGTCTGCCTCAAGGGCCTCAACCACGTCGAGATGAGCCAATAGTAGAATTGGATGCTTGGAAGATTTGCCAGGCAATCTCACGACAAGGTTTTGTTTGTCGGGTGCTGAGCCACCCATCCAAATAAACTGCGCTGGAATTCCTGCGGCTAACAGGCGGTCTTTCATTGCTTGCGCCGCCAGTGTGGTATTTCCATGCTCATTGGTGGTGTCAATGCTGATGAGTTGCGAGAAGATAGATTTGGATAGGTCGCGATCTAACGCAAAAGCATTTGTCGATAGACAGAACAGCAGCAACAGTGAAACTATTTTTGAGCAGTTCATCATGACCCCTTTAATTCAACGATGAGAAGATTAAAAAACAGTGTGGGCAGGGCGCCGATTGTAGCGCTTTTGCTAAGGACTAAAATCAGTTTACTTCAAGCGTCAAGCCTCACTGGGAGGCTAGGGCGGTCGCCATGGTCCGTTGATTTTCAACAAGCGCCGTTAAATCTCCGCTCACGAGTTGTCCGCAGCTGACGCGCCATTCGCCTTTAACCATCACGTGCTCAGCTCTATGTGCACCGCAAAGCACCAACGCCGCTAATGGGTCGCCTGCACCTGCGAACCGTGCTTCGTCCAAATTAAACATGGCGATGTCTGCTTGTTTGCCGACGGCCAGCTCTCCGATGTCCGTCCGGCGCATCAACTCAGCGCCACCTTTCGTGCCAAGATGAAGTGCATCTGTATGTGTGAACGCGGAAGAACCATACTTTAGACGCTGTAGCATGAATGCCTGGCGGACCTCTTGCATCAGGTTTGAGCAATCATTTGATGCCGAGCCGTCTACGCCAAGACCGACCGGGCTGCCGGCTCTCTGGAGATCTTTTGCCGGGCAAAGGCCTGACGCCAGTACCATGTTTGAACTTGGGCAGTGGGATATCGCAGTGCCAGCTGCGCCTAATCTGGCAATCTCTGTATCGTCAAAATGAATGCCGTGGGCCAACCAGACATCATTAGAAAGCCAGCCGACCGATTCAAGATAATCCAGTGGTCGTAATCCAAACATGTCGAGGCAAAATGCATTTTCGTCTTTTGTTTCAGCAAGGTGAGTGTGCAGTTGCACGCCATGTGCTCGAGCTAATGTGGCGCTGTCTTTCATCAATTCTGTCGTAACGGAAAAAGGTGAGCAGGGTGCGAGTGCAATTTGTACCATAGCACCAGCACCGCGCTGGTGATAGGCGTTTACCAGCCGTTCGCTGTCCTGCAAAATTTTGTCTGAGCTTTGAACAACCTCGTTGGGTGGCAGGCCACCTTGATCTTTTCCGAGACTCATAGAACCCCGCGTGAGCAGCACTCTTATGCCAACTTTTTCAGCGGCCTCTACTTGTCGATCAATGGCATACTCTGTTTTATCGCTAAAAACATAGTGATGGTCGGCAGCAGTTGTACAGCCTGAAAGCAACATTTCGGTGAGCGCCAGCTCTGAGGAAACGGAGATTGCCTGCTCGGTCAGATTTGCCCAGACGGGGTAGAGACTCACCAACCAATCGAATAGTTCTTTGTTTAGTGCGCCAGGAAATGCGCGTGTAAGCGTCTGATAAAAATGGTGGTGGCAGTTAATAAGCCCGGGAATGACGACGCATCCAGTTGCATCCATGGTGTTGTCTATCGGGCATGTCGGCGTGGTGCCGGCAGGCACGAGCTCAACAATTTTGTCACCTGATATGACTATTCCGCCATCAGCGATGTCTGCCGGATCCTTAGGATTGCCAGTCCAGACCTTCAGTGGGTTCTTAATCCATGTGTTTTTTTTTGTGTTATTCATCAGCAGATTATACTTTACCCTTGGCGAGTGCTGACAGAACTATTTAGCCATTCCAAAAGGTTCGCTCATGGTTTGTACTTTGTTTTGTGGTTGGGTGCTTATTGGGGTATGGATAGGCAACTAGTTTGTTTGATTTTGATTTGCAGGCGCGGGCAGCCACCTCATGGCAATCGCGGCTGGCACCAGCAGTATGAGATATGTCCAAAATGCGTAGTCGTAACTTTGCGTAATGTCGAATATCCAGCCGCTAAAAATAGACCCGAAGCTACCTAGCATTAGAAATAGATTGACGAATCCAAGGACTTTCCCGAACGAAAAGACACCAAAACGGCTCGCGTACATAATCCCCATCATCGGTAATATGCCGCCTGTTGCGAGACCCTGAAGCGATGCTGCTAATGTGAGCTCGACCCTGCCGGGTGCTCCTTGATACAGAAAGAGGGAGAGCCCGAGTGCGACTGACATTAGCCAGTAAAGTTTTCGATGATCAATCTTGTCACCAAGGCTACCGAAAATAAATTTTCCAGCAATCATACTCACAGAGGTGATAGAAATGAGTTGTGCGGCTATCTGCTGTTCAAACCCCAGGTCTCCAACGTAGGCGCCGAGATTGAATTGGACGCCGCCGAAAGCTGCATTCACGGGGATGAACCCAAGGACGGGTATCCAGAACGTACGGGTCGTCAGAATTTCTGAGCTTGTCCAGTCTTTTGTGTCAAGACTCGCGCTATTATCTGCTGATTCAGCAATAGCTGGAGGTTGAACTCTTAGCACAATTAAATTGAGGGGAACCAGCACAGCGAACGACAAGACAGAAAGCACGACGAGAGTCGTTTCAACGTCATAACTATCAAAAAGCCACACAGTGACAAAAGGAAAAACAAAACCGCCGATGGAAGTGCCCATTGCGGAGATACCTAGCGCCATACTTCGGTCGGAGGAAAACCATTTGCTGACTAGAGATTGTGAGGCGAGGGTGCCACAAAGCACCATACCAATCGGCAGTAGGGTGGCGTAGCAAAGTGCTACCTGCCAAAATTGGGTTGCCTGTGATAGCGCAAGTAAACCGGCACTGATGCAGACCGCGCCGATGATGACTAAGTTTTTTATCGGGTATTTATCAAGAATTCGACCGAGAAACGGGCTGGAAAGCCCCGCAATAATTTGTAGCGAGAAAATCGCCAGCATTGCGGTACCGCGACTAACAGAATAGTTTTCCAACCAGGGCACGGCAAATAGTGCAAAGCAGTAAATGAGGATGCCGACACTGATAGCTTGGTTGACTAGTGTTGTCGCAACGATGTACCAACGATAACTCATATAACTTCGGTCGAACGCCTCTAAGAGAAGTAGCAGGGTAGCCTATAATGATTCAGAGGCCCAGAGATTTGACGCCTCGATCACAGGAACATCTATGTGCTAATGTCCTTGGCTTGCTGATATGCATCATGGCGACGAGGTTGATACGTTAGACTTTTAGCTATCCGAAATCGTTAGTACTAGACTTACGTGGAACAAACGATGCTTAAGTTGATCGGTTAGTGATGAGTGTTATTCGTTATCTGGTTTGAGCGCTCTTTGATCCAATAAGAAATTCATGCGTGCCTCGCGAATCGTGCATGCTGATCAAGAGGCGCCCTGAGCAGACAAGGTTATCTGCAATCTATCCCCGCGCGATGTGGTGCTACTCTGCCAAGCCGGCCTCTGCTAACAAAGTTAGAATGCCGATCTGAACCGAAACATAAGCGTTTTTGTCTTGCCACCATTCATCGAGTGCGTGAGCGCGCCCACCGAGGCCTCCCCGGCTCATGGTGACAGCCGGTATACCCTTCGATATTGGCAAGTTTGCGTCCGTCGATGCAATGGCTAGTGAAGGCTCTACTCCCATTGCACGGGTTGCTGCGATTGCCCGCTGCACGAGTGCGGAATTGATGTCACCCTGAGCCGCGGGTCGTTTACCGACGCGTTTAATTTCAACCGTAAGATCATCGCCGCCTAGTTTTGCTTTGTTTTCTTGGTCTAGGGCCTGCCCTACGGCAGCTTGGAACACTGCGTCGATCTCATCAAGCTTCATCTGATCTCCGGAACGCATGTCAACTTCCATCCAGGATTCGAAGGCGATGGAGTTGATTGAGGTGCCGCCGCCAATACGTCCAACGCTGTAGCTTGTTTTCGAACCGCTGCGTAGCACCTCCGGTGCCGCATTCGCAAAATTGGCGATGGCGCGGCCAAGGGCATGGTGAGGGTTGGGTAGACCAAAGTGGCCCCAGGAATGCCCGCCGGGTCCTTTAAAAGTGACCTTGTAACGATGTGACCCAACCCCGCCGTATACGATGCGTCGGGCATCGCCTCCGTCGATTGCGATTAACGCATCAATTTTTACAGCATCGTCTCTGAATAGGTGTTTTACGCCGCGTAAATCTCCAAGTCCCTCCTCGCCGACATTGCCAACGATCAGTATGTCCGCCTGCGTTTTAATTTCGGCGTGCTGAATGCCACGTAGTACATCGAGTACCGCAATCAGTCCGCGGGAGTTGTCACCGATACCCGGTGCATGCATCTTGCCGTCTTTGTATTTAACAGTAACGTCGGTACCTTCTGGGAAAACGGTGTCAAGATGACCGCTGTAGGCGATTGTCCGTTTTCCAGTCGTGCCTGCGCGTCGCCCGACGACATTGCCGACTTCGTCAATAGTGACGTCCGTGAGTCCTGCTTCTTTAAGCATTTCGGCGAACCTTAGTCCGCGGGCAGTTTCATTAAAAGGCGGTGCCGGAATTTCGGTAATTTCAATGAGCTCCTGTGTTGCACGGTCTACCACGCCTGCGACATATGCCAGCGCCTTCCTGACTTTTTTGTCTGATTTGATTTTTTGCATTTCTTGCCGATAGCTCGCTTGTAACTTGTCGGGCTGCATCATGTCCGTGTTGTCGGCGGCAGATGCCGGTGTTGGTAGGGCTTGCAGTAACATTAATGAAGCGATAATCGCCGCTGTTAATGCTGTTACCCTGACTGTAGACGGGCTGTTGCTTCGAAAGTGCTTAAAGATAAAACGGGTCATTTTGATTCCTGTGACAGGGCGCGGAATTATTGTCTGGCTCGACGGTTAAAACTTACCATCACCTATCAGGCAGATGAATGCAATTTAATCTCTCAGGCCGCAGCCCTTCAGTATGACCTGACAGAGGAAGTTCGCAATGTCATCAATCATCTCTTCCTCGTATTCAGCTCGATTCAAAATCGTCAGCACTTGTGTTTCAAAGTCAGCATAGTGCTGAGTCGAGGACCAGATAAGAAATATCAGGTGCGCAGGATCGACAGGGTCCATCTTGCCGCGTTCAATCCAGGATTGGATGATGTTGATTTTATCTTTCACCCACTGACGTTGCGTATGACGAAGATAGTTTTCAAGATGAGTTGCGCCTTGCAAGATTTCGTTTGCAAACAGCCGAGAAGCGCTGGCGTGTGTATAGGATAAACGTACTTTTGCCCTAATCATGCGTTCAAGGGCAACCGCAGGCTCCTCGTCCGCCCGGATTTGATCGAACGATGAGTTCCAGAGGATGACGATGTGGTCTAACACCCGGCTGTACAGAGTTGCTTTATTTTTGAAGTAATAGTGAATGTTGGCTTTTGAGGTACCTACCCGATCCGAAATAGCTTGAACACTGGTTGCGCGGAATCCATGGCGACTGAATTCTTCGATAGCCGCATCGATAATTGCCTGATATTGGCGATCTCGAATTGTGCCGGGTTTTTGAAGTTCGGTTTCGGTCATGAAAAGACGGTTCGAGATAAGAGTTGGACAATCCTGACGTGATAGACAGTAATGTGTCAACATCTAAAACTTCAATATATGCCTACGTATGCACTATATCTAAAAAAAAGTCGTAAGAGATTAAAAAACTGTCGACATAGACAGTTTTTTATATGAACATGAAAATCTTCATTAAGTATGAGGGATTCCTTGTGGAATTCATGTTAAACGATGAGTTGGTCAGCGTTGGTATTGCTGATGCGGAAAGGGTCGGGCAAGCAGAGACAGTGCTTGCACCGGACACAACGATATTGAAGATGTTGCGAAGTCGGGGTCTGGTTGGGACCAAAGAAGGATGTGCATCTGGCGATTGTGGCGCTTGCACTGTGATGCTCGGAGAAGCCAAGCCTGATGGAGAGGTATCATATCGTGCGATAAACGCCTGCATTAGCCTCGCAGGTTCGCTCGCAAATAAACATCTCATAACAGTTGAAGGTCTCGCACAAAAAACGTCGGACAACCAACAACAGCTTCACCCTGTTCAAAGTGCCATGGTCGATTGTCATGGATCTCAGTGCGGCTTTTGTACGCCTGGCTTTGTCATGTCGCTAGCTGCCGTCGCCAAGCAGGTGTGCCAAGACAATGAGCAACCCGAACGCGAAGATGCGCGGATGAAGGTGCTTGATGCAATTTCGGGCAATCTTTGCCGCTGCACAGGATATCGGCCAATAGTCGAAGCGGGTGTAAGTGTGCTGACAAGCAGCGACACTCAAACGGCCATCGACGGTATTGATGATGAAATCTCGAGTAACTTCTTGCAGCAACGCGGCTTTGCTAGTCAAAAAGGGGAGCCGGCTGACATGGTGAATTATTATCGACCAGGTTCGCTTGCGGAGCTTGATACACTGGTCGGTCGTTTCGGTAACAAGCATATTATTGCTGGCTGCACTGATTTCGCGCTACAGATTACGCAGCGCTGGCAGACCTATAAAGCGCTGATTGACGTGACCAGCGTGCCAGCGTTATTGACGATGACGGAAACAAAAGGGATGTTGCATGTAGGCGCGGCGGTGACGTATACGGATATCGAACGCCAGTTCAAAAACATGTCTCCGGCATTTGTTCACCTGTTAAGTCGGTTGGGATCAAGGCAAATCAGGAATAGCGGCACAATGGGTGGAAATATTGGTACTGCTTCTCCGATCGCCGATACGCCGCCGGTGCTTCTGGTTTGGGATGCCGAGCTGGTCATCCGATCTTGCGACCCCGATGCCAATATCGAAGCCCCTGGCGTTGAAAGCAAAATCGCGCTGTCAGACTTTTATCTGGATTATCGACAAACGCGTTTGCAGGAACATCAGTACATCTCGGAAATCAGAATTCCCAGGCAAGCGATCAATCGGTTTCATCGTTTCTACAAACATTCAAAACGAATGGAAGATGACATCTCATCTGTAATGGGCGCTTTTTGCTTTGACGGGAATGGTGAGCAGCTTTCCCATGCGCGCGTCGCTTTTGGCGGTATGGCTGCCACGCCTCTTCGAGTACCTGTTGTCGAGGCGCTATTAACCTCCGAAGCGCTGTCGGAGAATCTCGTCGGCCTAGCTTGTCATTTGTTGAGCCAAACGCTGACGCCAATGACGGATGTTCGTGCTAGCGCAGAATTTAGAGCAGAAATGGCGGCTGAAATGTTATCAAGAGCGTTGCTTGAATATCTCGGTCAATCTTTGCCTCGGGTTGATGAGTTGGCAATTGCCGGATCGATAGAGGTAAAAAATGCCTGACACAACTGAGAAAAGACGCCTGGATCAACAGCATGAGTCGGCGATTAAGCACGTGACAGGGCAGGCACAATATATCGACGATTTACCTGAGTGGCCAAATCAGCTGCACGTCGCGACAGGTAAGTCGATACATGCACACGCACGGATAAAAAAACTCGCACTGGACAAGGTGCTTAGCACTCCTGGCGTAGTCGATGTGATTACCTATGCAGATATCCCCGGCGATGGAGACGTTGGCGCTGTCTACAGCGGAGATCCGTTGTTGGCGAATGGCGTTGTTGAGTTCGTAGGTCAGCCGATCTTTGCGGTTGCCGCGGTTTCGTTAGAGATTGCTCAACGCGCGGTTGAAGCCGCGGTCACCGAATACGAGGTACTTGAAGCAACCATCACCCCGCAAGAGGCAATGGAGAAAACGTCATTCGTATTGCCGGAAAAACGTTTCATTCAGGGCGATGCGCGAGCCGCGATTGAAAAGGCACCACACAGAATTCAGGGAGAACAATACGTTCGTGGCCAGGAACATTTTTATCTGGAAGGGCAGATATGCCATTGCTCGCCAACAGAAGATCGAGGCGTTCACATTATCAGCTCGTCGCAACACCCAACGGAGGTTCAAAAGCTGGTTGCTAAGGTGCTGGCTGTAGACTTGAATCAGGTTCAGGTCGAAGTGCGTAGAATGGGCGGTGGGTTTGGAGGTAAAGAGTCTCAGGCGGCAGCGCTGGCTTGCACAGCGGCTGTTATCGCCCGTAGAAATCAGCGTCCAGTCAGGTTTCGTATGCCGCGTCAGGACGATATGGTGCAAACCGGTAAACGTCATGATTTTTGGAATCAATACGAAGCGGGTTTTGATGATGACGGACTCATCCGTGGCGTGACGATGGACCTGGCGGCAATGTGTGGCTATTCCCCAGATCTGTCCGAGGGGATTGTTGATCGAGCGATGTTTCATGCAGACAACAGTTACTACTATGAAAATGTCTCGATTACGGGATTTCGCTGTAAAACGAATACGGTATCTAACACAGCGTTCAGAGGGTTTGGCGGCCCGAAGGGAATGATGGCTGCTGAAGCAATGATTGAAGATATTGCTAGGCACATCGGTAAAGACCCGCTTGATGTTCGAAAAAAGAATCTCTACCGCGAGGGGCGAGATCGAACACCCTATGGTCAGATAGTAAAACAGCATGTGCTGGGACGCTTAGTCAGTCAACTCGAGGATTCTTCTGATTACCGCTCGCGACGCACAAGTATTGTTGGGTTTAATCGAGTGGCGGCAGAAAACGGTCATCATTTTAGGAAAGGATTTGCGCTAACTCCGGTGAAGTTTGGGATTTCTTTCACGGCGAATCATCTGAATCAGGCTGGAGCGCTGGTTCACGTATACACCGACGGCAGTATCCATCTGAATCATGGTGGCACCGAAATGGGGCAGGGCTTGTACACCAAAGTGGCGCAGGTCGCGGCTAGAGCTATGGGTGTTTCGCTAGATCGAATTCAGGTGTCGGCGACGCGTACAGACAAAGTGCCTAACACGTCCCCAACGGCTGCTTCTTCAGGCACTGATCTTAACGGCATGGCGGTGCTTGATGCCGTTAAACAAATCAAGTTTCGGTTAACAAAGTTTTGTAGCGAACATTTCGGCTGTGACCAGTCTGAGATCTCTATTTTAGATGATAATGTGCATGTGAAGGGAGTGGCGCATCCTTTTGCAGAAATTGTGAAGCTCGCTTATATGTCCAGAGTCCACTTGTCTGCGGCCGGATTTTACAAAACACCAAAAATCTCGTTCGACTTTAGCACTCAGTCTGGTCAACCATTTTTCTATTTTGCCAATGGTGCGGCGGCGACCGAGGTGATTGTTGACATTAGAACCGGTGAATATCGTGTTACGCGTGTCGATATACTTCACGACGTAGGAGAGTCTCTAAATCCAGCGCTCGACATCGGACAGATCGAGGGAGGATACGTTCAGGGCATGGGTTGGCTCACCACCGAAGAGTTGAAGTGGAACGATCAGGGACAGTTAATATCAAACAGTCCGGCTAACTATAAAATTCCGACAGCGTACGATGTGCCGCCGATATTTAATGTGTCGCTGTATGATGAAGCAAATGCGGAAGACACAATTTACCGCTCGAAGGCGGTCGGTGAGCCACCGCTGATGTTGGGCATTTCAGCCTGGTGCGCGTTAAGAGATGCTTGCGCGAGTCTTGCTGACTATAAACTCAGCCCAAGGATGAATGCCCCGGCGACAAACGAAGAAGTTTATCGATGCATTCGTGATATCCAAAATATGCAGAGACCTGAGCGAGAGCGAACGCAAGGAGAGGAAAATGCTTAAACACAACTGGCAACAAGCGCTGACCAAGTGTCATGAGCGTGCTGAGGCATTTACCCTCGTGACTGTTGTAGGTGTCACGGGCTCAACGCCGAGGGAAGGTGGCAGCAAGATGGTTGTCACCGCAGAACAGGCGTTCGACACTATCGGCGGCGGTAAACTCGAATATCTGGCGATTCAGAGAGCGCGCGAATTACTGGCACAAAAAGAGCAAGTGCAGCAGGTTCATCATTTTCCCCTAGCGGCAGAAGCAAGTCAGTGCTGTGGCGGGAGTATGACCGTATTGTTTGAAGTGTTTCCCCGAGCGGCGATGAATCTTGTGATATTTGGTGCCGGTCATGTCGCGAGTTCGCTAGTGGATATTGTCTCTGCACTTGATATGCGCGTGACTTGGGTTGATAGTCGCGCGTCGCTTTTTCCAGCGACGTGTGCGCCGAGTGTCAAACCGGTTGTTATTGAAAATCCGGTTGATTACGTGGAGCAGATTGATGCTGATGCGTATGTTGTGATTGTTACCCACGATCATACGCTTGATTATGAGTTGACCCGAGCGTTGCTCGAAGACCAAGACTTTATGTTTCTGGGACTGATAGGTTCTGCGACAAAAGCTGCCCGTTTCAGGAAAAGACTGAAACATGATGGTTTCGACGAAGAAGCTATTGCACGGGTTCACTGTCCCATTGGTGACTTGAGACTCAACGGAAAATTGCCGATGGAAGTTGCTGTTTCAATTGCTGCGCAATTATTGTCATTGCCGGAATCAACAGACCGACTGGCAAAAAGAGGTTTAAACTGGGGAGACATTAAAGACGTGATCCAGCAAGGCAAATCTGCCATTGGCGAGGAAAAACAGTCTTGAGCGAACGAAGCGGTTTGTCTAGCTTGAATGCAATGAGTGACGCTGATGCTCACGCGGCATTTCTCGCCTGTTGTCATTGCGAGAGATGGGCTTCTGATATGAATCGCATGAGACCCTATGTTTCGGATTTGGCGTTGATTAATGCGGCGCGTGATTGCTGGCGACAGGCATCTGAATTAGAACGACTCGAGGCGTTTCGCGGCCACCCTCAAATAGGTGATCTGCAGGCTTTGAGAAACAAATATGCGGTCAGCGCCAATCGCGAACAGGGACAGATCACAGAAGCTGACGAAGACACGCTGATGGCTTTGGCTGACTTGAACCAGCAATACCTGTCGGACCATGGGTTTATCTTTATCGTATGCGCCACGGGTAAATCTGCGTCGGAAATGCTCGGCCTGCTCAAAAGTAGAATGAACAATACTCGTGAACAGGAAATTAAAAATGCAGCAAAAGAGCAAGGTGAAATTACGTTGCTCCGAATTGAAAAATTGCTGCGTGAATGAACAGCAAGCGTTAAAACGCTAAAGGTACAAAAATGAGACCTATGATTACAACGCATATCCTCGACACCAGCCGCGGTAGGCCTGCCCAAGGCGTATCAGTGAAATTGTTTAAAGCCGGTAACGAAGCGCCGATGGCTGTTGGATTAACCAACGCCGATGGGCGCATTGCCGATTGGAGCGAATCGATAGCAACTGTTGCGGGTAAATACCGATTGGAATTTGACGTGGCCGCCTATTTTTCTGCAATGGACGAGGCAAGTTTCTATTCAGATATTCAAATAGCGTTTGTCGTGTCGGATGAAACGCAACATTACCACGTGCCGTTGCTACTCAACCCGTTTGGCTATTCGACGTATCGGGGAAGTTGATGGTCAGTAAACGAGAGAATTCCTTTGCGCTAAGGGGGCGAATAGCGCACTTTTTGGGCGATCCCATAACGAGCCCGGGGAATTTAGTTTATTTCGAAGACGGTGTACTCATTGTCGAAGAGGGCAAGGTTCATCACTGTGATGATGCGCAGTCGTTGGCGCGTGCTGGATTTGATTTAGCGCAATGCGAAGGGTTACCCGATCAGCTCATTCTGCCAGGCTTTATAGATACGCACGTTCATTCGCCGCAGATAGATGTGATTGCGTCCTACGGAACGCAATTGTTGGACTGGTTAAATAATTACACTTTTCCAGCCGAATCCCGTTACGCTGAAAGATCCTATGCCGAAGCTGCGGCGAATGACTTCATAAACTATGCCTTGTCGGTCGGCACGACAACTTCATTTGTCTACACAACCAGTTACAAACAATCGACCGAGGCGTTATTTGAGGCAGCGCTCGCGAGAGATATGAGATTGGTTGCCGGTAAAATAATGATGGATCAGAATGCCTTGCCCGAACTTCAGGATACCGCCGCGTCGGGATATCGAGACAGCGTTGACCTGATTAAGGCGTGGCATGGTAAAGGCCGACTTGGCTATGCGGTGACGCCAAGATTTTCCGGCACGAGCAGTGTTGAGCAGTTAACGCTTGCCGGACAATTACTGACAGAGTTCCCCGATGTCTGGATGCAAACGCACATGTCGGAGAATTTGGAAGAAATCCGCTGGTTGAAAACAGTGCATCCGCATACCGCAGATTATCTTGATTCTTACGAGCAATACGGACTTAACACCGATCGATCTATTTTTGGACATTGTATACATTTAAGTGAGGATGAAATTCAGCGTCTCGCTGATAAAGGTGGCAGAGTGGCGTTTTGTCCGACTTCCAATTTGTTTTTGGGCAGTGGTCTGATGCCCCTAGAAAAATTAAAGAAAGCGGGTATTCCCGTGTCGATTGCTACAGACGTTGGTGGAGGTACAAGCCTTTCGATGCTCACAACGTTGGGAGAAGCCTATAAGGTTTGCCAAATGCAGGGGTATTCGCTGCATCCGCTCGAAGCGTTTTACATGATGACTTTGGGCAATGCGAGGGCGACCCATCTTGACCACTGCATAGGTAATTTTGAGCGCGGCAAGGAAGCGGATATCGTTGTTCTTGATAACAAACCCACGCCCATGATGGCGCGAAGACTTGCCCAGTGTGATCGGCTCGATGAAGAACTATTTGCTTACATGATGATGGGTGACGACCGTTGTGTCGCTCGCACCTACTGTCATGGTGTTCAACAATATAATAAAGGCGAGAATGATTAATGATGGAAGCTTATCTCACAGATTGGTTTAGCCTTATTGTCCGTTGGATTCACCTGATAACAGGCATCGCTTGGATAGGGGCCTCTCTGCATTTTATTTGGTTGGATAACAGTCTCAAAGAGCCGCCCCAGTGGAAGAAAGATAAAGGGATCAAAGGCGACAACTGGTCGATTCATGGTGGTGGAATTTATGAATTCAACAAGTATTCGCTTGCACCACCGGAGTGGCCCGCAACGCTGCACTGGTCTAAATGGGAGGCTTACTCAACTTGGATAAGTGGCTCGCTACTGATGGTGGCGGTTTACTACATTCAGGCGCAATCGTACCTGGTCGGTCCGGATAACTGGATATCTGATCCAAGCCTCGCGGTTGCCGCCAGCGTTGGTTTTCTTGCGTTGGGTTTGGGGTTCTACGAACTGGCGGTGCGTTCTCCCTTAAAACATCAATCAATGTTGTTTGCCGTTGTTATCGTGTTTTATCTTACTTTCCTCTCGTGGCTGGCGACGAAGTTGTTTTCCGATCGTGCCGCATATTTGCACGTCGGTGCCGTGATGGCGACGATCATGGCAGGCAATGTTTTTCTCGGCATTATTCCTGCGCAAAAATCATTTGTTGCAGCCGTTGAGAAGGGTTTAGAGCCGAACGCTGATCTGGCTGCTTTCGCGAAGTTACGCTCTACGCATAACAACTACTTCACCCTGCCGGTGTTGTTCTGCATGATTAGTAATCATTACCCCTTTTTGTATGGCCACGAGTATAACTGGCTTGTGCTCGCTTACGTCATGGCGGTGATGGCTTACGCGCGGCATTTCTTTAATCTGAGACACCGAGGAGTAATTAAACCTTCGATTCTGGTCCATGCATCCATTGCATTTCTGGTCGTGGCTGCCTATTTAGGTTACGACAAACTGCCGTCGACAATAAGCGACGGTAACATTGGCACTAGTGCCGAAGCCACAGGGCGACTTCGTCCCGTTGTGGATGATCAGCGGGCCACATATATTCTGGCGCAGCACTGCGTTGTCTGTCATGCCGCGCAACCCACATTCGCCGGATTTACTGCGCCGCCGGCCGGCGTGCTGATGGAGGAACTGGACAATGTCATTGGTAGTGCCGCTAGAATAAAAACAGCGGTTGCGACAAATTATATGCCACTTGGTAATCTCACCGGCATGACGGAGGTTGAGCGGCAGGATCTGCTAAGCTGGCTTGATAGCGTATCCCCATAGAAAATACTTTGATTAAGAGGTGAAAGATGAAGCTGCCGGTGATTGATTTCGCGAGCTATGATGAAGCCAAACCAGAAACGGTCAGGATGATTGCTCAAGAGATGGAACAAGCGCTTACCACGCTGGGATTCATGTCCGTTAGCAACCTCGATGTCACCCGTGAGCAATTGGCGGATATATTCACCTTGAGCGAAACATTTTTCGCGCAAAATGAAGCAATAAAAATCAAATCCCTGTACCGAAGTGCAAAAGAGAACTTTGGCTATCAGGGTCTAGGTGTCGAGTACCTAGACCCGACGAAACCTGCTGACGTAAAAGAAACATTTACCATGCGGGACTTGCAGCATCATGATCCGGCGGACGAGCGTTGGCCCAATGATGCGTTCAGAGACAAGATGACGCGTTTTTATTCGGATTGTTTATCTAGCGCGTACAAGATTCAACGGGTCTTAGCAAAAATACTAAAAACCGAGTCAGACTTCTTCGTTAAATATCACAACGGTGAAAATGTTAGTTTGCGCTTGCTGCATTATCCGCCCACCGATGCTTCAAATATTGCTGAAGGTCAGTTAGGCGCTGGGGCGCATACTGACTATGGAATGATTACCTTGTTATTTCAGAATGGCGTAAGCGGGTTACAAGTACTGGATGGAAATCAATGGGTAGATGCCGAACCTGTAGACAACACCATTGTCGTTAATACGGGTGACCTGATGGAGCGATGGACAAATGGTCGATTTAAGTCAACCTGTCACAGGGTACAACCACTCACAGGAGTCGAGTCTAGGTCTTCGATTGCCATGTTTGTTGATCCAGATACAGAGACGCCGGTTGAGGTGTTAAGTAGTTGTATCGATGAGGCGCATCCGGCGCGGTACGAGAAGACCACGGCGGGTGAGCATATTCAGCAAAAAATTCAGGCGACACATATTTGATGCACGGAGCAATAGAAACGGACAACGCATCGATAGTAAAAGGCAGTCAGGCTGCTAGGCAGGTAAGAAAATAATGTGCAGGGTGATGTCGGGTTCGAAACGCATCTTTGTTAATCGACGCCAGAGAGTTGCATGACTAATTTAACAGCGATAGAAATCAAGGCATTTATACCTGCAGCTGATTTTGAGCTGTCGAAGCAGTTCTATCAGGATGTTGGTTTTACAATGGCGTCTGACGAAAGTGGAATCGCCTATTTTCACCATGGCGACTGTAGTTTTTTGCTGCAGGATTTTTATGAACCGGTACACGCGCAAAACTTCGTGATCCATATGTTAGTCGAAGATATCTACAGCTGGCATCAACAGATTGTTGACGCTGGCATCGCAGAAAAATACGATGTACCGTTTTCGATTGTTGAAAAGCAACCTTGGGGCATGCTTGATTTTGTGCTGAAAGATCCGTCGGGTGTTTTATGGCGTTTTGGCCAAAACATGAAATAGTGAATGTGAGGTTGAGGTGTTGCGAGTCTTTATTAGAGACAAGTTAAATGAAAATCATTGTTGATGACCTAACGGGACCCGAAATAGCGGAACTTCTCAGTTACCATGCGCAGGATATGTTTCGACACACGCCTCCGGAAAGCGTCCACACGTTAGATATCGAAACTCTTCGCGGTCCTGATATTACTTTCTGGAGTGTCTGGAGCGAGAGAGAGTTGATGGGTTGCGGCGCATTGAAAGATTTGGGTGGTGGGCACGGTGAGCTCAAGTCGATGAGAACTGCTGATGGTCATACGCGGAAAGGCGTCGCTGCAAAAATTCTAAACCACATTGAAGCGGTGGCGCGTCAAATGGGTATGACCCGATTAAGCCTCGAGACGGGTTCAATGATTGCGTTTGAACCCGCCAGACAGCTGTATTTGCGCTTTGGTTATACTGAATGTGCGCCGTTTGCTGACTATGAGGAAGACCCGCATAGTATTCATATGACTAAAGTGCTTAGCGCTGAGGCGCTCTAAGGCGCCTCGTCGCAAGCAGGTTAACAGCTGCCAGATAAAATTTTGCGTCTGTATTTGTCAATTTAACCGTATTGCTTTACGAGGTGCTCGGCGTATATGTCCATTAATGCTTGCGTATTCGCTTGTGTGCAAAGGGTGTGTTTGCCATCGCTATTTTCAATGAAAGTGGTTCTTCCCCTTTGTTCTCCAGTTAGTACAACCGCCAGGTCGCCTGTCTTTGTTTGGTAAATTGAAGGATCCTCTGCAAATGCGACGGCGGAGGAGTCGTGGCATGCGAAACCGTTTTCACCCGTCCTGCCTCGGTAAAAGTTGAGGTAGTAGGGGGTAATTTCGTTAAGCAGTTTGCCCGCGTCGCCGCAACGAACCGCGAGTTCTGCGATGTACTCTTCGCTCATAAGGGATTTCATGGTGACGTCGAGTCCTACCTGAACGGTGGGGATGCCAGAAGTGAAGACGACATCGGTTGCCTCAGGGTCACCAATAATGTTTGCCTCTGCCCACTGTGTCACATTACCGGGTACATCAACTGCACCGCCCATTAATACGATTTCTTTCACGTTGGTCGCGAAACTGGCGTCAGCTTGAATGGCTCTGGCGATATTAGTGAGTCTACCGACGGCAATAACGGTGAGTTCCCCAGGGTACTCTTGAGCTGTTTTGACAAGGTACTCGTGGGCCGGTAGCGCTTCCTGTGTTTTTGCGCTTGGTTTTACGTGCATGTTTGCGAGTCCATCTGCGCCGTGTACAAAGTCTGGATAATCGTCCTCGGCTTTACCGAGTAGGGTTAAACCAGCCCCAGCGTAGACCGGCACCGGAATGTTGAAGCGCTCACAGAGATACAACGCATTGTTGGTGCAGTGCTCGATAGACGCGTTTCCAAATACGGTAGTAATGCCTTCTAGGCTGAGGTTGTTGCATGCATGCAAAAATATTATCGCCATAGCATCATCGATGCCTGGGTCAGTATCAAAAATTACGGGGATGGTTTTCAATTGAATTCCTGTAGCTGTCTCGGTCATGAACCGATGGTTAAAGTTTCTAGGGCGTCTGGCTTTGTACTTCGATAAGCAAATACTACGAGTAATATGACAATGAAGAAACAGCCGGTCCCTACTTTGAGTGCAAGTAACGGTGTATTCGCAGCGACCAGCGCGCTGCTCAAAGACGGGCTGATTGCAGTACCGGTTGTCGCTGCCATCAGTAGCACCGAGACCAGGCGCGGGCTTGGCACCGCAACCATCTCTGTAGCAAGCGAGAGGATAAGTTTCAGTAATCCCAAAGTGACAAAGCCCCAGCAGAAAGAAAGATAAGGCATATAGGCTGGCTGATCGACCAACCAGAGCGGCATAGTTGAAAAAGCGGTCAGTATGGCCGCGAGCAGAGCAATTGTTCTGGTCGCAGCTTTGATAAGTATCGCGGCAGCAATAAGCTGTCCGCCAAGCATGCCAGCCCAGAAGTTGCTAATTAGACTACCCGCATCCGAGGCTGACATTGAGATGACTTGCTGAGCGTAGCTCGGCAACCACATGAGGATAAAATTTTGACCGGTAAGATAAATGAGTAGCGCGAGCATGCACAAATAGATACCCATTGGCCATGTGGCTAATTCTTGCCTGAAATCCTGGCGCTCTTCTTGCGGGACCTCTGGAAAATTCGAGCAGGCTGTTAGTACAAGTGTTATCAGTGCGAGGGCCGCGACAGTGCTGTAGCCGCTACTCCAGTGTAATCCGTTAGCGAGGTAAACGACGACTAGTGCTGTACACAAAGTACCAGAGAGACTGAATGAGGCATCGGTAATGACGAGCATGGTGGCGCGGCGCGCTGGCGTGTAAACCCTTGATATAACGACCGCAGCGGCCGGTAAAGCAACACCGCATCCGGTGCCAATGATGCCCAGTAATATCGCGTTGACGCGATACACGTCGACAACATAGAAACCGAGTATCGCGAGAAAAATAGCTGTGAACACCAGCAGGTTGAGTGTTTTAATCTTGACGTAGTCAAAGATAAACAGGCTAATAACCGCGCCAACCAAAATGCCCACGGTTAACCAGCTAAACTGGTTGGAGACAACGGTGGCTTCTCTGTCAAAGTGCTGAGAGATCGGCGTAATCAAAATCCCGATTTGTGCCAGCATGCCTGACATGACCGCATAGGCTAAAAAGCTGATCAGGGTGACACGGACTAAGTTACTCATGGTCATAGGACATTCGTTTAACGGATCAGTCGTGTGCGTCTGAATCGAAAAGAGTATGTGTGTCTTCGGACAGAAATGACTTTCCTTCACTTAGCTCGTCTTTCGAAAGCCCAACGAGTTCGTGTGGAAAAACCAGCCATCTGTCGGTTGGGTGCAAGAAGTAATCAGGTTCTATGTCCGTGATGTTTTTTTCTGGCTTGTACCAAGGGCACGCAATTTTTACTGTTTGTGGCATGTTGAGTCGGGACTTGGCTTTTAATTCATCAAGGATCGCAACAATACTGCGGCCAGAATCAAAGACATCGTCAACAAGCAATAATTCGTCGTCGGCATTGATGTTGTCGATAATATATTGAAGACCATGGACTTTGACGATCTTGTCTCTTTGACCGATGCCATAGTAAGAGGATGTGCGGATAGCAATGTGATCAGCTTCTATACCCTTATATTCTAGGTATTCTTGAACAGCGATACCGACCGGGGTGCCCCCGCGCCAAACACCAACGATAAAATGTGGACGAAATCCGCTTTCAAAAATCATCTTTCCTAGTTTAAAAGAATCTTCAAGCAGTTGATTCGGAGTAATAAATAACTTTTCCATAGTTTCTCATTCTTATTGGATGGGTAGGTTTTGGTAATAAGCGCTGTTTTATGCTGTTCCGTGACTGTTTCGATTTGTGTAAAGGCGATTCCGGTTGGCTAGTCGGAACGCTGGTGAAGACTTCGCAGGGTATCACTCACACGGTCCCACTGTCATGATTAATAATGTTTGTGATAGCTTGGCTTCAGCCCCAATTACATTTATCCTCAGCGACTTAAGTTAGCAAAGACTGACCTCTCAAAACGAGCTGCGCCTGATGGAATTTCTCTCTCGCTATTTTGATCTCCAGCGTAATAACACCAATATCAAAACCGAAGTGGTTGCTGGATTGACCACGTTTCTGGCAATGGCTTATATCACCGTAGTGAATCCGGCTATCCTATCTGATGCAGGGATGGATTTCGGTGCAGTCTTTGTTGCGACTTGTATTGCCGCAGCATTTGGGTCGATAGCCATGGGGCTATTGGGTAATTATCCGATAGCAATGGCGCCAGGCATGGGGCAAAACGCCTTTTTTACCTACGGTATTGTACTCGGCCTCGGGCACACTTGGCAGACAGCGCTCGGTGCTGTTTTTCTCTCCGGCGTGATTTTTATTGTTATGAGTGTGCTGCCAATCCGAGAGTGGCTTATCAATGCCATTCCAAAAAACTTGAAGCTCGGTATTGCGGCAGGTATCGGTTTCTTTCTTGGTTTCATCGCACTTAAAAATGCTGGCATCGTTGTAGATAATCCGGCAACGCTGGTGTCGTTTGGTCCTCTAACAGACGTTGGTCCGCTGCTTTGCATGGTGGGTTTTGCGCTGATTGCGACCTTGACCGTAAGGAAGGTCACCGGTGCCGTGATCATCGGCATGTTGGTTGCCGCGATGCTTGGTTGGTTCTTTGGCGACACGGAGTTCAAAGGTGTGTTATCTGTGCCGCCCTCTATCGCACCTGTTTTTCTCGAGCTCGACATTGCCGCCGCATTTGATATTTCAATGGTAACGGTCATTTTGACGCTGTTGCTTGTTGATGTGTTTGACACTGCGGGGACGATGGTTGGTGTTGCAAACCGGGCTAAGCTGACGGACGAGCAGGGAAAAATGCCTAGGCTTGGTCTAGCGTTGGTGTCCGACTCTGGTGCAACTGTTGTTGGGTCGTTAGCTGGTACGTCCTCGACGACTAGCTTTATTGAGAGCGCCGCTGGTGTCGAGGCCGGTGGACGTACCGGGTTGACTGCTGTCACGACAGGGGTGCTGTTTCTCTTGTGTTTGTTTTTTGCGCCGCTTGCTCAGAGCATTCCAGGTTACGCCTCAGCGGCAGCGCTACTTTTTGTTGCTTGCCTGATGCTCAGAAGCCTCGCGGATATTGACTGGGACGACTACACAGAGTCAGCAGCAGCGGTGGTTTGTGCGCTAGCGATGCCGCTGTCATTTTCCATTGCCGACGGTATTGGCTTGGGTTTTGTCACCTACGTTACAATTAAACTACTCAGTGGTCGATCCAGTGACTGTTCTATTGCGGTTTGTGTCATCGCCGCAGTATTTGCCGGCAAATTTGCATTTTTGTCTTAGCGTAATATCAACAAAACATCGTTTTTGGCATTAGGTGAAACGGTTCACCTGCTCGAGGTAGAATTTCTTTCGCTCGGTACTCAACCAGCTGGTTTCGAACGCATTTGCGTTGAGCTGACGTATCTCTTCGCGTGAAAACTCAGCTTCCTCGGTGAGGGCGAGAAAATTATCGGTTAGATACGCGCGGAAATAGCCCGGGTCATCAGAGTTAATCGTCGCTTTCATGCCTTTCTGCAACATCGACTTGATCTCTTTGGTTGTCAGTGACTGCACCACAAAGCGGTTTGAAACAGGGCAAACGGTCAAACCAAGACCGCGTCGTGCGATTTCGGCGCAGAGACTGTCATCCTCCAGCGCGTTTATTCCGTGATCAATTCGGTCGACCTGAATGTCATTAAGGCACTGCCAGATATGATCGACAATATCGATTTGGTTGACATCGCAATGCATGGTCAGTTTTAGCCCCTCGTTTCTTGCACGTGCAAATACCTCGGTGAACTTGGTCGGAGGGTTGTCTTTTTCGTCCGAGTCGAGGCCTACACCGATGATCCAGTCTTTGAAGGGCAGGCACATCTCCAAGTGCTCCATAGCTGACTCTGCGCTCATGTCTCTGAGAAAACACATGATAAGGTTTGACTCAATGCCCAAATTTTTCTCGGCATCTAACTGTGCACGATGAATACCTTTGATGATGGTTTCAAAAGCGACACCTCTTGTCGTGTGTCCCTGTGGATCGAAGAAAGGCTCGACGTAAACGATATTGTCTTCGTGTGCCCGTTGAAAGTAATGATATGCAAGCTCGTAAAAGTCCTGTTCAGTCTGCAACACGGACATGGCGGCATAGTAGATTGTCAGAAATGACGGCAGGTCATGGAAGTCATACGCCGCGATGACTTCCGCCGGGGTCTTGTAGGCCAAGGCTACGTCATTTCTTTCTGCCAAAGCAAAAATGTGCTCGGGCTCAAGCGTACCTTCAAGATGAACATGTAATTCTGCTTTCGGCATGCCGCGAATATAAGCTTCCATGAGTTCTCCGGTTTGCTTATCGAATTTGAGTAACAACAAGGATATAGTAAAAATAAGACCAAGCTAAATAAGAGCAAAAATAATTTGCAGAATCCTGGACCCCAAATGTTATTTGGACTCGAAGATCGTCCGCCGATTGGCACATCGCTGTTAGTTGGGTTGCAGCATGTATTAGCTGTATTTGGCGGTTTGTTGGTTGCGCCGCTGATCATTGCCGGTGGCATGAACCTCTCGTTGCAGGATACCAGCTATCTTGTGAGTTCCGCGCTGGTCATATCCGGTGTCGCGACTTTCATACAAATTCAGCGTTTTGGCCCGGTGGGTTCCGGTTTGTTAAGTATTCAGGGTACCAGCTTCGCGTTTATCGGTCCGCTGATAGGGGCTTTCTATGCATTAAATGGTGCTGAAGATAGTACGGCGGCGCTCGGTACCTTATTTGGTTCAGCTGCAGCCTGTTCCTTACTTATGATGGTGTTGAGTTTTGCGCTGCCGGCACTACAAAACCTAGTAACACCCAACGTCACAGGTACGACTGTGATATTGCTTGGTGCTACCTTAGTGTGGACAACCCTGACCAATATCCAGCAGGCCTACTTGGATCCGGTAAGTGGTGGCTGGACCGTGTTGTTTCTCGTATTGCTGGTATTTCTGACCATCGTCTGCATCACGCGGTTTGGCAACCCATGGATGAAGCTCAGCAGTATTTCTATCGGTCTGGTAATAGGGCTGCTCGCTGCACAATTGCTGGGTTTAACCGACTTTGCTCGTTTGTCCGAACTTGCACCCGTTTTTGTTCCTGAACCCGCGCGCTATCCGCTTGCTGTTGACTGGGTCATTGTTGCCTCACTGTTTCCTATTTTCCTGATTTCAATGATGGAGTCGGTTGGCGACCTGACCGCAACCAGCAATCTTTCAGGATTGGCCACGACCGGCAATCAATATTGGCAGCGCGTTCGTGGCGGCATCCTAGGTGATGCGACTAACTCACTGATGGCCTCTGTTTTTTGTACCTTTCCAAATACGACATTCAGTCAAAATAACGGGGTGATTCAACTAACGGGGGTTTGTAGCCGCTATATAGGATTAATTGTTGCGGTTTTTTTGGTCGTACTAGGGGTTTTCCCCGTTGTGGGTGGCGTTTTTCAGTTTATTCCTGACGCTGTGCTTTATGGCGCGACATTATTGCTGTTTGGTATGGTCGGATATGCCGGTATCAGGATTGTGCGAGCGGGTTCTGCTCAGCGTGGCGACTGGTTACTTGTCGGATGTTCCGTCGCGGTTGGATGGTTGCTGTCGATTTATGTCGGGGCATTTCAATTTCTACCACAGGAGGTCATTACAGTGCTGGAATTTCCTGTCACCACGGGTGCGTTTATCGCACTTTTAGTTGAAGCCCTCAGGTTATTGGTGGTGGGCAGGCCTTCAGCTGTGTCGTAGGGCGATCAAATTCAGGCAAAAATATTTGGCACGTGGCGGCTGCTTAAATAGACCGCGAATCCCTCGAGTCTTTGATAATATGCCGAGACAGGAGTTAATTTTGCTGGGCCACAATTAATCAATCTTTGGCGTTTGTGGACGGCACTTAATCGGGTGAATTATGAGTGAAGTAGTGGTGGTTGGCAGTACCAACTGGGACATTGCAATGTATCTGCCGAGTTTGCCTTTACCTGGCGAAACCGTGGCAGGTGGCACATTGCAAAGTGGCTTGGGCGGAAAGGGGGCAAATCAGGCAGTGGCGGCTTTCAGAGCAGGCGGGGTCCCGACCTGCTTTATCAGTTGCATTGGAGACGACGATATAGCGAACTCGGTTAGGCAGGTGTTTAACGACCTTCAGATGCCAATACCTGAAGTCAAAGTGATTGATGGTGTGGGCACCGGCAGCGCGTGTATTTTCGTGAATGCGGAAGCTGAAAATTGTATCGGCATTGCCAGTGGTGCCAATGCCTGTGTGTTGCCTGCGATGATCGACGAACAGTCAACGAGAATCGAAAACGCGGGCGCTGTATTAGTGCAGCTTGAGATTCCATTCGAGACCATTGAGCGCATCGCGGCAATTTGCGCGGAAAGCCAGACGCCCTTCGTTTTGAATCCCGCACCAGCGAGAGACATACCCGCAGCCTTGTTGCCAATGATTGATATATTAACTCCCAATGAAGTCGAACTGGGCCAAATTAGCGGTATGCCATCGGGCACGCTTGACGAGGTGACAGCTGCTGCACAAAGTTTGTGCAAACAGGGCGTAGGCACCGTGGTCACGACGCTCGGTTCCCGGGGCTGCTTAATCGTCGCGGGAGCTTCCACCGAATTCATAGAAAGTTTTAAAGTGAATGCAGTAGACACCACAGCCGCAGGTGACGTCTTCAACGGTGCGCTAGTTGCCGAGCTAATTAGGGGACAGGCGATCAGTGAGGCGGCGAAGGTGGCATGCGCCGCTGCTGCGATAGCTGTGACAGAAAAAGGGGCGATTGCTTCTATTCCCGATCGGGATACCGTGCTCGCATTGATGACCGAAGGGGTCTGAGCGCTGAAGGTTAGGTTGGTGCGTGATTTGCGTGCCAATGACGCGCGATGTCTACTCGACGACAAACCCAGACATCGGTTTTGCTCGAAATGTAATGAAGGAATTTTCTAAGCGCCGCAGCTCTGCCAGGTTTGCCGACGATACGACAGTGTAAACCGACGCTCATCATTTTCGGTGCTTCCGCACCTTCCGCGTACAACTCGTCAAACGTATCTGTCAGATAATTCAGAAACTGATCCCCTGCGTTGAATCCCTGTGCAGCGGCAAACCGCATGTCGTTAACATCGAGCGTATATGGCACAACCAAGTGGGGCGACTCAAAATCCTGGCACCAGTACGGCAGATCATCGGCATAAGAGTCACTGTCGTAGAGAAAGCCGCCGTATTCGTTGACTAGGCGGCGGGTATTTGGGCTATCTCGACCGGTATACCATCCAAGCGGCCGTTCACCTGTCACTTGGCGGTGTATTTCGATCGCCTCTGCCATGTGGGCACGTTCAACGTCTTCAGAGATAAATTGGTAGTCGATCCAGCGCAGACCATGACTGGCAATCTCCCAGTCTGACTTGAGCATCGCCTCAACGACTTCGGGATTTCTTTTGAGGGCTGTGGCAACACCATAAACGGTGACTGGCATGGCAAATTCACTGAAAAGCCGATGCAAACGCCAAAAACCAGCACGGCTGCCGTACTCATACAGGCTTTCCATACTCATATGACGGTCCGGATAAGAAGCTGCGCCGATAATTTCGGAGAGAAATGTCTCTGAGCCAGCATCACCATGCAGCACGTTATTTTCCCCACCCTCTTCATAGTTAATAACAAACTGCACCGCTATTTTCGCATCGCCGGGCCAGTTTGCTTTGGGTGGTTGTTGCCCGTAGCCAATCATATCTCTTGGGTATTGCTCTGGGTGCGATTTGTTTTTCAATGAGCTCGGGTCTCGTGTTTTATGAAGATCTGACTCAGTCATATTGTTCTCTTGCTGAATAGGTTTTTCCGGTCGCATCGACCGGTCTTGCAGAGCATGTTATCCGACGATTAATGTTAGCGCTATTTGCAACTGTGCTAATATGCGCGCCTTGATCGCTTGATGTCGAACAACGGGAGTTAACCTTTGATCAGAATCCTGGCCTTAATATTCAGCTTGTTTGTTACCCATGCCGTTTTCGCCAATGAAGACATGAACCAATGGTTCGAAGAGTTAAAAGCCTCGGGCAATAAACACGATCTTTACAAAGTGCTGTATGCCATGCCCAAGGGGGGAGACTTGCATGCGCATAACACCGGTTCAATTTTCTCAGAGTGGATGTATGAACTCGCGCTCGAGCAAAAAGTAAATGGTTACATCTACTACACCAAAACAAAAATAAATAATTGTCGTCCCTACGGTGGTAATGAAAATTACCAGCCGTATTTGATGTATTTCAAAACCATTCAGGCATCTAATTGGCAAGCACTCGATGATTGTGAGAAGGCCGAATACAAACCGCTCAGGGATCTCAACGAAGCAGAAAAAGCAGCCTGGCAAAACAGCATTCGGTTGGATAAACCACACGAAGGTCGAGAAGAGTTCTTCCGTATGCACTGGCAGCGAATGGCTGATCTTGTATCTAATCCTTACTTGGTGGCCGAGGGTGTCGTTAGGAACATGAAGGCCTTCAGCGCTGAAGGTCTGTCATATATGGAGCCCGACTATGCCGTGACTGGTTACTTGAACGCGGATGGCAGCGCGACTTCCCGGGAAAAAGTCATCAGTATTTTGCGCGACCGGTTAAATCAAAACGATGTGAAAGACACAGGAATGATCGTCAGGTTCCAGATGGCCATCTTGCGATTCTTGCCGAATAGTCTCGAACAGTTAAAACAGGCTTATCAGTTTGTGGCTGCAAACAGCGACTTGTGGGTGGGCCTGGATATGGTGGGTCGCGAAGATGATGATAAGGGGCACCCGGGGCGATTCCTCAGCACAATGCGTGATCTTAGACGTCAGCACCACAGCGTTAATCTATCGATCCATGGCGGCGAGGTGGATGAACCCAATAGTCATGTTAGAGATACATTGACGCTGGGTGCACGCAGGATAGGTCATGGCGTAAATCTGATTACCGATCCAGATTTGATGCTAATCATGCGGGATGGTCCAGCGCTAATCGAAATTAATCTTATCAGTAATCTGTTGTTAGATTATGTGGACGACTATAGCCAGCATCCATTCCCGGAATATTTGAGGACGGGCATTCCTGTTGCGCTTTCTACTGACGACAGGGGAATGTGGGACTCAACAATGACAGATGAGTTTTTCGTTGCGACGCGCGAGTTCAACCTATCTTGGGATGAAATCAAACAACTCAATATCAATTCGCTGAAGCACTCGTTTGTTGATAAAGACACTAAGGAAAAGCTTCTAACTCATTATCATGAAAGGGTTATCAGCTTCGAGAAAAAAATGACTAGCAAGGGGGTCGAATCATTGCTCGCGGTAGATCCCGACATTCGGTCATTTATTTGTAAAGAATACCAACTATGCACTTTAAAATAGGGCATAATGCCGCGCTTAAGCGTCAGTGATGGCGCGAGAAGTCCACGATCTAACAACTGGCGCTGTGATCTGTCTTCAACGGTCAGATCAGATTGCAAATTCAATTGGGGAGTACAAACATACGATGATCATGATAAACAGCAAATTAAAGAAGCTAGCTGCAGGGGTAGCGGTGGCGACATTGACGCTCGGTGCATTGCCGTCAATCGCAGCCGAAATGGAAGAGGTTGTTGTGAAAGGCGACCTTGGCAGTCTTCCTGGAGAGAACGTTGAGTCGGTTTTTGGATTCGGTAAGTCGATCCTTGAGACATCACGTTCGGTATCAACCATCAGCGCGGAGCAGATCGAACGATTCAGTATTTCTGATATCGACGAGCTAGTCACACTCGCGCCGGGTTCATTTACCCAGTCCTTCTTCGGCGTCGCTGGTTCATTGGATGTCCGAGGCACACCGGGCGAAACCTACTTTCGCGGTGTTCGGCGACTAGATAACCCAGGCAACTATCCGACACCCATTGGTGCCTCAGATCGAATCGACATCGTGCGTGGACCAGCTTCACCTATTTATGGACCCGCAAAGATCGGTGGTTACCTCAACTTTAACCCTAAGTCAGCGCGCGCCGAAGACGGCAAATTCATGGCTGACGACGAGGGTAAGCTAACCTATACAACAGGTAGCTGGGACAAAAGCGTACTCTCCGCCGAGGTTGGAGGACCCACTGAGATAGGTGGTCGGGAATACGGTTATTACTTGTACGGTGAGGTGGAAAACTCAGGCAGTTACTATGATAACGGCGGTACAGACCAGACTCTGATCCAAGTTTCCTTCGAAACAGACATCAGCGATAAGCTTACGCTTCAGTTCGGTGGTATGTATCACGAATACGAAGGTAACCAGAACGCTGGTTGGAACCGTTTGACTCAGGACCTGATAGACAACGGCACTTATCTTACGGGTAGCCCTGCTTCACTGGACACGAATGGCGACGGCTCAATTTCCCACCAAGAGTATGATGTAAACGGTGACGGCTTTTACGAAGGTAATCCGTTTTTGTTTTTGCCAGCATTTGGCACGCCAGGCTCGGATGACTTCATAGCTGCTGTGGAGGGTTCTCTTTCACCTCAAATGTCGCTGTTGCCGGGTGGTGGCACGGTGCAACTGCAAGGTAATCAGACGCTGATCGCAGCTGATGACTTACTTGAAAACGATGTAACGACTTTGTACTTTGATATCGTATACAACGGTGATGACTGGACGATTAAAAATCAGATGTTTTACGAGTCATATGAGAACTTGAATGAAAACGCCTATGGCTTCTCTC
>ERZ1048872.186-NODE-186-length-75801-cov-10.877591_pt1 | contig 75801 bp, 70 predicted proteins | sample MGYA00383100_ERZ1048872 | MGnify/ENA primary metagenome ERZ1048872 (study PRJEB29581, sample SAMEA5548370) | metagenome | biome: marine; feature: coastal; material: water | depth 50 m | study: Short-term variability in the microbial, nano- and picoplankton...
TCTCGCGTAACACCGCAAATTTTTACCTGAACGGACACGCACTAACCTCAGCGTTTAATGAAGCGCTGCAGTGTAGCAAACCTCGAGGTTCTTAACTGCCCCCCAGGAATAATGAACTGGGGGGGGAATTCTGTGGTAACTCAAAGCGCCGAGGGTAGGTGATTGATTGCAAATAAAGCCCCTCCGCCCCCGCTGTATCACCACCAAGCGTCCTATCTTTGCCTGCAAGCAGCTCCGCAATCCATTCGCATGGCCGCAAACCTAAACCTACCATTTGAAGCGAGCCCACTAAGTTACGAACCATGTGATACAGAAATGCATTCGCTTCAATATCGAGCACCACAAAGTCGCCAACCCGCTTCACACTAACCTCAAGAATTTCCCGTATGGGATGCCTGGCTTGACACTGAGCAGCACGAAACGCACTAAAGTCGTGTTCACCACAGAGGGCTTGGCTGGCGTCGTGCATCGCTTGCGCGTCCAAAGGTTTACGACAGTGACTCACCAGGCCCACATGATGCGGCGACTGAATACCTGTATTACTGATTATGTATCGGTAACGCCGTGACGTCGCGCTGAACCGCGCGTGAAATTCCTCAGGCACCGATTTTGACCAGTGCACTCTGACCGTCGCGGGAAGATGACGATTGACTCCCATAACCCAGGCTTTCTGGGAGCGACCAACGGGATCATCAAAGTGCACAATTTGTGCAACACCATGAACAGCCGTATCGGTTCTCCCCGCACAATGCGTGGTAACGGGACAGGTGGCGATTTTGCTCAGCGCTTGCTCCAGCGTTGCTTGGACCGTTGCCACAGGAAGATGAGGCTGCGCCTGCCATCCGCAAAAGCTGCCGCCATGGTAGCTCACGCACAGTGCAACACGTGTACCCTCGGGCCAGCTCACTGCGCTAAATGAGGAAAACGGCTCAGTCAATATTAATGAGGAGCTCGCGAGCCTCTGCCTGCTGCCGTAAATCCCCTGCAGCAATCACCTCTTTTAATACCGGGCGGGCTCCATCCTCGTCTCCCATATCTATGTAAGCTCTTGCAAGATCCAGCTGTGTGTCGACGGGATCAACTTCCGCAGCATAGACCAAGCCTTCGGGCTCTTTGTCGGCCTCAGCAAGTGGCGGCGGCACATCCGAGCCGAGGACCTCAGCCAACTCGGGGGGCAGCGCAGCGTCTTGCTGGGCAAAAGGATCATCAGAAAGGTAACTCAGCGTATCACTCGCGGCCCCTGTCTCTGTTGTACCTGACGTGGCGCTGTCTGAGGATTTGAAATCGGTGCTGTCGTCGGAATCTCTTGGCACTGGATCGGCATACGGCATGATTTCATCGAGGACCTCTTCCTCAAGATCCAAGGTCAACGGCGCATCCGAAACGGGCTCTGCAAGTTCACCTAAATCGAGATTGCTCGCTGCAGGTATAACTTCAGAGAGCATTCTTGAGGCCTCGCCAAAGGCATGCCCGTTACCCATACCTTTCAGTTTTTGGGCGGTGCTTTTTGCCTCTTCTTGCCGGTCGTTTTTGAGATAAATTTCGACCATCTTAAGCAGTGCTCGCGAATCCTCCGGGTTTGCCTGTGCCGCTGACTCCAGTAGATTGAGCGCTTGTTGGTGACGTCCATAAGCCATGTAGATGTCAGCTTCAGCAATAGCATCAGTCACCACGCTTTCATCGACGTAGTCGTTGTGCAGTCGTTGCCCATACCCTCGCTCACCATCGCTAGTTGGCTGGGTAGCCGTATTTTCCACCCCGGCTTGCGCCTGCACGGGGGCTGCTGCCTGAGAAGGCGCTGGTGCTGGAGCTGGAGCTGCCGCAGGTCTGGGGTCTAACTCTTTTGGCCTGCTGACCGAGGGTTCCCGCTCAGTGGGAAGGTTGCGCTTCAAAATCATGACGGGCTGTTGAACGCGTCGTGAATACACCACGGCTCCAACGCCCAACAAGGCGACCCCCCCCAAAGCAAAGGCCCACCAAGGAAAACCCCGGTTGATTGGGGCAAAAGTGCGAGCGCTCGCGGTGTCTTTTACATCAGCATTGGCATCAGCGACTGTGGACTCACGCTGTGCCGCTAGCTGCGCCTCTAATGCTGCAATCTGCTGGTCTTTTAGGACAACCAAATTACGCAGGTTTCCCATCTGCTCCGATAGCGCTGTTAACCTCGCCTGAATTTCTAACAGTTCACTCGCGTTTGGACCCGCCTCACTCCCACCCACGCTGCTCTGGCCTACGGCATTCGAGGCTTCAACTGCTTTTGGTATCTCCGCGACCGGATTGGGCTGTGAATCTGAGCCCACAGCAAGGTTGCTGCTCTCGTCGAGTTCACTAGACGTCGCCCTATCTTCTTCACTAGGGGCAAACGCGGCCTCAAAGGGGTCATCAGCTATTGACTCGTCTTCGGTTGCAACGTCAGCCACAACTCTCAATGCTGGGGTGCGACGGATACCATCTCGCCAGTCCTGATTGGCCTGATCAACCGCCAACAAGGCCTCATTCTGAGAGGTCAAAATGTCGCCTTCAGAGGGCATTTCCAACACATAGCCAGCCTTCAGCCCGTTGATGTTCCCCCCCAAAAATGCATCTGAATTCATTTGCACGGTCGCGAGCATTGTTTGCTCTACCGTGGCGCCCTGAGGCACCGCCTCAAGAGCAATCTCCCATAACGTATCAGCATGCTGCACCAAGTACCGGCCACCTACGCTGGGGCCTGCCTGGGTGTCTCTAGCAAATTCTCTGTCGGACATGTCCTCGGATGGAGCGGAGGCCGCCAACTGGGAAATCGTCGCATCCAAGGCTGCACGGTCCTGCTCTTCAGTAGACGCTGTGGCACTAAACCCTCGGCTTTGGGCGCTGCTTGTTGAGTCGATGGGCAAATCGACCAGTACGGTATATTCGCGCAACAAGCGCCCGTCAGGCCAACGCGTCTCAACCAAAAAGTCTAAGTAGGGCTCGAGTAGTGGCTTCGTCGACGTCAGAATAATCCGCGCCGCGCTGTCATCAACCAGCACCTCGAATTTAATATTTGTGAGGAAGTAAGCCCGGTCGATACCTAGGCGATCAAAAGCGCTCTGCGTGCCTAAACGCACCCTGATGTCATCAGCTGTAAGGTCCTGAACATCGAGCAGGGTTACCTCAGCAGACAAAGGCTCATTTAGGTAGGACTTAAGGGTTATGTCCCCAAGACCCAGCGCCCAAGCGCCGGAGGGTGACAGAACCGCCAGCAAGATGACGTACCGCCACAATGTCAGTCCTCCTGTTATACCGTACTTACCCATGCAGTTTCTCAGCATTACATTTTGGGTCCGACTTTGCGGGTCCCTCTGATCGTTACAATAACCGGTTTTTCCGGATTTTTGTCTATTTGAAGCCCTAACCTAGCAACTTTTCCCGGATAACACCGTTAAAGGTGCTCTTTAACGAGTAGCTCAGCTATTTGAATACTGTTTAACGCTGCTCCTTTACGAAGATTATCGGCGACGACCCAAAGATTTAGACCTTTTGGGTGGGATAGATCTTCCCGGATTCTGCCGACAAAGACTGCATCATTGCCAGCGCCGTCACTTACCGCCGTCGGATATGCACCGTCCTCAGACCCATCGACTAGGGTGACGCCCGGAGCGACTTCCAATAATTTTCGGGCAGCCTCAGCCGTTAACTTGGTATCGGTTTCAATATGAACCGCCTCTGAGTGCCCAAAAAACACCGGCACTCGAACGCAAGTGGGGTTAACCGTGATATTGGGATCTTCCAAAATCTTTTGGGTCTCCCAAACCATCTTCATTTCTTCACGGGTGTAGCCATTTTCCTCGAATGTGTCGATATGCGGCAGTGCATTAAAAGCGATTTGCCGAGGGTAGACCTTAGTCTCGGTAGGCTGACCATTCAATAACCGAGCCGTTTGCCCCGCGAGTTCCTCAATGGCCGCCTTACCAGTACCGCTGACAGCTTGGTAGGTCGCCACGTTGATTCTAGAGATACCCACGGCGTCGTAAATCGGCTTGAGGGCAACCAGCATTTGAATGGTAGAGCAATTAGGATTGGCAATGATGCCCGTCGACTTGTAAGCCGCGATCGCCGCTGGATTGACCTCAGGCACAACGAGGGGGATGTCCGCTTCCCGGCGAAAGTGTGAGGTATTGTCGATTACGACACATCCACTAGCTGCAGCACGGGGTGCATGTTCTTTCGAAACACTGCCACCTGCCGAGAACAGTGCTATGGCGGTCTTTGAGAAATCAAACTCTGCCAGATCAGATACCGCGATCGATTTACCTCGAAAGCGCACCGTCTTACCGACTGAGCGGGCCGACGCTAAGAGGTATAACTTACCTACCGGAAATTCTCTCTGCTCAAGAATCTCGATCATGGCCTCGCCTACCGCGCCAGTCGCACCCACAACCGCAATATCAATCGTTTTACTCATTGGCTATTTCCTTCACGGCCTTTCAACGCACTGAGCACTGCTGAGCCCATGGCCTCAGTACCCATTACAACTTCACCTGTAGCCGCTATATCAGCGGTCCTGCATCCCTCATCAAGCACTGCCGATACTGCAGCCTCCACGGCAGCCGCGGCATCGCCGGCATCGAGGGAGTAGCGCAACAACATGGCCACTGACAATATGGTCGCCAGCGGGTTGGCAATATCTTGCCCGGCAATATCGGGTGCCGAGCCGTGTACCGGCTCGTAAAGACCGGCTGAGTGCGCATTGAGTGACGCCGAAGGCAGCATGCCAATTGACCCGGTAAGCATTGCAGCAGTATCCGAGAGAATGTCACCGAAAATATTCCCGGTAACAAGAACATCAAACTGTTTGGGCTGACGCACCAGTTGCATCGCAGCGTTATCAACGTACAGGTGGTCTAATTGCACGTCTGTGAAGTCTTCGCCGATCCGCGTAACAACCTCGCGCCAGAGCTGAGTCACTTCGAGAACATTCGCTTTGTCTACTGAGGTTACCCTGCCGTCGCGCTTTGCAGCCAGCTCAAACGCCAGACGCGCTATGCGTTTAATTTCACTCTCTCGGTAAATATAGGTGTTGTAACCCTCTCGCTCACCATCATCCCGGGTGCGAATACCTCGAGGCTCACCAAAATAAATGCCCCCGGTCAATTCTCTTACAATTAAAATATCGAGACCCGCCACTAATTCCGGCTTCAAACTAGAAGCATCGGCCAACTGCGGGAACAAGATCGCCGGGCGCAAATTAGCGAATAAGTCGAGGTCTGCTCGGATCGCCAGGAGACCACGCTCTGGTCGCTGCTCTGCGGGCAAGTTATCCCACTTAGGCCCCCCAACAGCACCCATCAAAAGGGCCGATGCGGATTGGGCTTTCATTCGAGTGCTTTCTGGGTAGGCTTGTCCCTCTCGATCGATGGCAATGCCACCCAAGTTTGCCTCATCGATTTCGAGCGTGAGGCCATACAAATCGGCTACGCGCTCTAGCACTCGACGCGCCTGAACAACAACCTCGGGGCCAATGCCGTCTCCAGGCAGCAACAATATGGAATGGCTCATCAGACCTCCAAGGTCTCAAATACCCAAGGAAAGCGCGCTTGATGCTGTCGCTCAAAATCGCGAATCACCGCTTCATCTTGCAGCGTGACCCCTATGTCGTCCAAACCATTGAGGAGGCAGTTTCGACCAAAATCATCAGTTTCGAAAGGAAACGCCTCACCATTCGGCAGCTCGATTACCAATTTTTTTAGGTCCACAATGAGACTGAAGCCTTCTGTTTCATACATCTGGGCAAACAGTTGATCGACCCGATCGGCATCAAGAGCTATGGGTAACAGGCCATTCTTAAAACAGTTGGAGCGGAAGATATCGGCGAAACTTGGAGCAATGACGACACGAAAACCAGCGCCGTCTAGTGCCCAGGGCGCGTGTTCACGACTCGAGCCACAGCCAAAATTTTCTCTCGCGAGGAGAATACTTGCACCTTGATAACGTGGAAAATTTAACGGAAATTCTGTGTTCAATGGACGCCCACTGCAATCTGCATCAGGCTGCCCCTCATCGAGGTAGCGCAACTCGTCAAAAAGATTGGGGCCAAATCCAGTCCTGCGAATCGATTTGAGAAATTGCTTGGGAATTATGAGGTCCGTATCAACGTTGGCACGATCCATTGGCGCCACTAGTCCCTCAAGCCGCTGAAACGCTTTCATCGTCTATCCTCCATCAGATCACGGACATCGGTGAAGTGACCTGCTACAGCAGCCGCTGCCGCCATAGCTGGACTCACAAGATGCGTGCGACCACCAAACCCCTGACGCCCCTCAAAATTGCGATTTGATGTGCTCGCACATCGCTGCCCGGGTTCCAGCTTGTCTGCGTTCATAGCAAGGCACATCGAACACCCGGGCTCACGCCATTCCATGCCGGCGTCTTTAAAGACCTGATCTAACCCCTCATCTTCGGCCTGCTGTTTAACCAAACCCGAGCCCGGCACGACCAGTGCCTGGGTGATATTAGCCGCAATCTTTTTTCCTTTGAGCACAGCAGCAGCCGCGCGCATATCTTCAATACGCGAATTGGTACAGGAACCAATAAAAATAACATCCGGTTTAATATCTGTGATCGAAATCCCGGGCTCAAGTCCCATGTAAGACAGCGCTCGCTCAAGACCCTGACGAGCAGTATCTGTCGCCATATCTTCGAGTCTTGGCACCCTTCCCGAAACAGCAGTGACCATTTCAGGGGACGTTCCCCAGGTAACCTGGGGCTGAATCAGCGCCGCATCGAGAACGATCTCTCGATCGAACCGTGCGTCGGTATCGCTATGCAAAGTACGCCAATAAGTTGCCGCCTGATCCCACTGGGCACCTTTGGGCGCGTAGGGGGTTGCCGCTACGTAGTCGAGAGTACAGTTATCGACAGCGACCAGACCCGCACGGGCACCCGCCTCAATGGCCATGTTGCACAGCGTCATTCGTCCTTCCATGGTCAACTCACGAATAGCAGACCCAGCAAACTCTATGGCACACCCTGTCCCCCCGGCGGTACCAATCTCACTAATAATGGCCAGAGCAATATCTTTACCCGTCACGCCCGTGGGCAAGTCGCCCTCAACCCGTACGCGGAAATTTTTCATTTTGCGCTGTATCAGACACCCCGTGGCCAATACATGCTCCACCTCAGAGGTACCGATGCCATGAGCCAAAGCAGCCATTGCACCATGGGTGGAGGTGTGTGAGTCACCGCAAACAATGGTCATGCCGGGCAGCGTAGCGCCCTGCTCAGGACCCATAACATGCACGATACCCTGACGCACGTCGTTCAGTGGAATCTCTGGAATCTGATATTCCGCACAGTTGTCGTCTAGCGTCTGCAACTGGATACGAGACACTTGGTCTTTGACCCCCGCTAGCCCCTGAGCACGCTCACTGGCCTTCGTCGAGACGTTGTGGTCGGGTACGGCGATGTTGGCGCTAATGCGCCAAGGTTGGCGTCCGGCAAGGCGCAGCCCCTCAAACGCTTGGGGTGAAGTGACCTCATGCAGCAATTGCCGGTCTATATAAATCAAGGCTGTGCCGTCATCACGGGCCTCTACCAAATGACTTTCCCACAATTTGTCATATAAGGTTTTGCCCATAAGTCATCTCCAGGAGCAGTAAAATGTGTGACGCGCCTTCGCCTCGTGAAGGCATAATTTAAAGAGGTGTGCCGAAGTTGCCCAAGGGTCTGGTGCTCCTGATTCAATAACTATGACAGGACTGAGACCACGAGTCAGGCAAACGGTAAAAAATGGCGCGGGAAGTATAACACCAAGGGGCTGAACTTAGGACTTAAAAGTGCCCAGCAAGCGCCGAATATTCATACAAAGCCCAGCTCAGATTACCGCTACGCAACCGTTGCCCCTGCCGCCGACAATGTGACTAGCTGTGCGGCTGAGTTCAGTTGTTAAAAGCCTTCGTGAACGCGCACTTCAGGCAACCAATCTTTTACAAACTTTAGTCTGCCACGAGCTCTATTTGGGGGGCGGAACAGATTCATTGGGACGATGTTGGAAGCGCCAACAGCGATGAATATCCTGTCGCCGGCTGAAATCCTCTGGGATCGTTTTACGGGTGATATCTTCCACTTCGTAACGTTGCGTTAACTCTTGTGCAAGCTCGAAACGACGGTAGTTATTTGAGAAATAGAGCGTGCCGCCAGGGCTTAGCACAGACATAGAGGCATTCACTAAGGCAACTTGGTCTCGCATAATATCTAGAGTGCCTTCGGTCGATTTAGAGTTTGAAAACGACGGAGGATCAAGGAGGACGAGATCAAATTTTCGATCACACCCTTCTAACCAGGTCAGACAGTCTGCTCGCAGCACCCGGTGCTGGCGCTCAGACAGACCATTCAACGCTAAATTATCCTCAAACCACTTCAAATAAGTATTTGATAGATCCACGCTTGTGGACGTCGCGGCGCCACCCAACGCGGCGTGAATGGTTGCCGCGCCGGTGTAGCAAAAAAGATTCAGGAAATGCTTTCCTGCGGCCTCATCCCCCAGCATTAAACGCAAAGGCCGGTGGTCAAGGAACAAACCTGTGTCTAGGTAATCGTTTAAGTTAACCAGTAACCGAGCCCGACCTTCACGAACCGTGATTCGCTCCCCTTTGTGATCCATCTTGTTGTACTGCTCAGCGCCGCGCTGGCGCTGGCGCCGCTTGGCAGCAATCGGCTGATCCGAAGGCCATTCAAGAACCGATCGCACCGCAGCGAGTGCTTCTTGAAAACGACTTTCAGCGGCATTTTCATCGACAGTTTTAGGCGGCGCATACTCTGCCACGTGAGGGATGCCCTCATAGACGTCGATAGCCACCGCGTACTCAGGCATATCCGCATCGTACAACCGATAACAAGACGTTTGACTCGATTTCAGCCAGGACTTAAGACGCCGCCTATTCTTGACCAAACGATTCGCCAGCATGGTTGCCCCATCGCTCAAAGGTTCGGGCGCTACCTGAGTTGGAATAGGGGTCGTGTTCTGCGGCTTCTCATCAGCTGGGTTTGATGCCAGTCGATTGCTAGAACTGAGATCGAAAAGCAAAAGTTGGATATCTATGGAACCATTATTGAGCGCGTATTGCTTGTGACTGCGAAGACCCACGGCTCTGCCAAGTTCATTGTGAGCGGTTAAGATACCCGCGTTCCAACCTTGGAACTCACGATGAATGACTTGCCCCAATTCGCGATAGAGTAAGCGCATCGCCGACAGCTGCCCCAACCGCTCTCCCCAAGGCGGGTTACAAACAATCAACCCTTTGGGCATTGCCCGATGGGATGGCCTAGTCAGTGTGTTGAGCGCCTTCGGGCGCACCCGAATTAATGGATCAAGGCCCAGAGCCGCAATGCTCGCCTCGGCACGCCTGATTGCGCGTATGTCGCCATCATATCCACGCAACTCCACCCCTTCAGGTGCTGGCCTAATACGACTTCTTCCGTCAGCTTCAATGGTTCGCCATTGGTCGGGGCTATGACCTAGCCATCCGTGAAAACCCCAGCGCTCACGATCGAGACCTGCCGGTCTTGCCATCGCCATCATCGCGGCTTCGATTAAAAATGTTCCCGAGCCACACATGGGATCGATCAACGGCTGACCTGCCTCCAGGCAAGCCGGCCAGCCGCTCCTGATCAGTACAGCAGCCGCAAGATTTTCCTTCAACGGCGCTTTGCCTGGGTCCGTGCGATACCCACGTTGGTGCAAGCTGGTGCCGGAGAGATCAATACCCACACTGACGCGACCTCGATGCAGTCGCACGTGAACACGCAAATCTGGAAATCGGGTATCGACATTAGGTCGAGTCAGCCCGCGACTGCGAAAGACGTCAACAATCGCGTCCTTGCAACGCTGGGCACCAAACTGAGTGTTGCGTATATCTTCTGAGCGCCCCGAAAAATCGATAGCCAAAGTACTGCTGGGTGCTAGATGGTCACACCAAGGTAAATTGGCAATTCCGTCGTACAAATCATCAGCACTGCTCGCAGCAAATTCGCTGAGCTGCAAGATAATTCGATTAGCCAAGCGGCTATGCAGACAAGCCCGGTAACCAACGCCTAACCCCCCACTAAAAGTCACTCCGGCGACGCTCTCTCGAACATCCACGGCTCCCAAATCGCTCATCTCAGGAACCAGGAGGCTACCTAAACCCTTGGGGCTTGTTGCAAGAAAACGATACTGGGTCACAGACTGCCCTGCTCTATCGCAATAAGTTGACCCAGAATACGCCGCCATTGCGCGTACTGCTCGTCGAGTGTGCCTCCAAGACGCACCACATTCTCGCCCATCTGCAGAACCGTCGGTGCCGTTTCGTTATCGAAACCGGTAGCGAGTTCAAATAAGTCCTGCTCCTGTATGCGTACAGAGCGGTAGGCAGAATAGACTTGCTGCATCGCCGCAAAGCTACCCTGCCTAGCCATCAACTCACGACCTGAAGCGCGTTCGGTGTATTCCTCAAGGTAATCGGCCTGTTCCAAACTTGATCGCCGCCACAAACGATAGGTCGGCCCTAGCTCACTCCCCAAATCGACATATTGCTCATCGACAGTGTCAATAAACAGCGCCTCTTGATTACGTATTCTCGCTATTCGCGCCATCATGGGATCAGAGTCAGCAGGTAATCGATTGGGCTTCAAATAACCGTTATCCTCGGTAAGGTATGACGCGAACGCATCTGGGGCGAGCTCTTTTGCATACCTCAAGTCTGCAACGTTCATAAGCCGCGCCATATCAGTAGGCGCAAGGTTGTCAGCAGAAACTCGCAGCCGATTGGCAATAGATACAAACAAAGCTCTGAAGGGCTCTGTCGTTACATCAAGGTAATCATTCGCCGTGACCTGACTGTGAAAGCGCGCATCAAGCCACACTCGATTGGTGGCATCTATGGCTTTAATATCGACCACGAAATGTCTGCCGTCTGAGTGAACGATGGCACCAGACAAAGTCAACGCGGCAAAATGGCTAGCTGCGGGCAATACCCTCACCGCACCCCACTGCCCAGATTCTGTCAGCACATCACGAAGATATGTCGCCGCAAGACGCGTCTCGACAGATCGCAACTTATCGCGAGCATCCCGTGCGTCAGGGTTGCGTATGCCTTCTTCAAAAACAACAACACCAACCTCCAAGGGCAGCTGTTTAAGTTCGGTCTGGAGAGTTGCTTTAGCAACCGGTGCCGGCCAAGCCGAAGCATTAGCAACCGCGGGGTTCTCATATACCGGCAGCCCCGACGTTGACTCTCGTGGACTACTGCAGCCGAGTCCCACCGCAGCTAACAGCAACATCAGTGTCGGCAAGCGGAGCAGGATAGCCATCAGTTTTCCTTCTCCGTGGTGCATACCGTCCCTTTGCTGAGAGTTTGTGTGCAGCGGTACCCTGCCTTTTTAGGATCGAATCGAGAGTAAACTCGATTGACAATAAAAGGGTCACGGACGGTTGGTGAGTAAACTGCTGTCTGCAAAATCAAAGAGTCCGCCAACGCCGAACGCGTCAAGCGATGACGAATTGTCAAGCCATCGGGAAGGGTGATATCAAAAAACAACTGATGCCCGTCCCAACCACAGCGCTCGACACCGAACGGTGTTTGAGTAACGGTTGGTGGTGGCCGGTCAGTAACACAAATGAGAGCAAAGCTATTTTCGCGCTTCACCCTCACTGTATTGTCGGTCTGAATAACCTCTAGTAACTCAGGGGCGGTGATAATCTCGGCCATTTCAGCCAGCGCCAACAGCTCTCTGCCCGAAGACATTGGCGCGCCTGAATAGGTTTGACCGCGCTCGGCAGCTCTAGCCCGACGATCGGCCTCTTGCTGCAACTGCCGAATAATTGTGTTGAAGCGACGTTGTATGTTGTCACTGCGCGCGTAGTCCACCTCCCAGTTGCCCGTCATATCGATTGGATCTGAAGGCGCGTACTGGGCTGGCTTTGGCCCATCGGCCTGACACCCAACTAGAAGCATTGTGGCAACAAAGAACAGACAGGCTTTCATGGTGGGCAGTGCCACCCACCGTCAAGCCTAAAGTTTGGAGACTGCACCAGCTGTAAAAAGATCAAAAACACCGCTCGCCTATTCATAAAAGAAAAATATTCTGATGCCGGCAGTTGTTGAAGAACCCCACCGACCAACACCTGCGGTGCAATGCGATCTCCCCATAGCATCAGCCTGGCTGCTAATCAGGACGTGCCGTACCCCACACATTAAAACCAGCGACTCGCGGCGTCCCCGGCAAATACATTTGATCGACGTCGTCTAATTGGAAACCGTTACCATCAATAATATCGACGATTTTGCGATTGAGGTTACAGCCGCCAAACAAGCGCTTCCAAATTGGATTTACGCGAGCCTGCCACCGAGCTACACCCGCATCCGGGGCCTCGCCATGCTCGCAAAACACGAGCTTACCGGAGGGCCGTAGAACGCGCCGTGCCTCTTTTATTGCTGCAGCTGGATCAGGAATAGTACACAGGGCGAAAGTTAGCAACACCGTATCAAAGCTTTCATCCTCAGCAGGAATTTCTTCAGCTGAACCCGCCTTAAACTCCACCTCGAACGGCACGGCACGAACCCGAGGCTTGGCCAACCGCCAAGACTCTTCACAGGGATCGAGACCGATCACACGCTCTACCTGTTGAGGGTCGTAATGTGGCAAATTGTGCCCCGCGCCCAAACCGATTTCTAAAATGCGCCCCTGAGCCTGTGGAACGACTTTTTGCCGCTGACGGACAATAGGCTTTGTGCCGCAGGCGCAGGTCACCAACCGAGGCACAACAAATTTGCTATACAGCCCCATCAGGACAGTACCTCACTTAAAAAATCATCCAGCGCTCGGTAAGCCCGGCGACTAGCCGTTGCGCTGTAGACCGTGCCAAAATCTGGGTCATTGGCCTCAGGATTGGTAAAAGCATGCAGAGTTTGACCATAGGCGTGTAACTGCCAGTCACAGCCTGTAGCCGTCATCTCAGTGGCAAAGGCTATCAACTGATCGGGTGGGACCATCGGATCGTCATAGCCATGCAACACCAACACTTTAGCCTGCAGATTTGGTTCTGGCAGGTTATCCGCAGGCAGCAACAGTCCATGCAAAGAAACCACCCCAGCTATGTCTTGCCTTGAACGGGCTAGGTCAAGAACGCAGAGGCCGCCAAAACAGAAGCCAATAGCAGCAACAGGCTCGTTGACTGCTTCAGGCTGTGCCCGAATGGCGTCTACTGCCGCACCAATACGCGCCTGCAATACACTCCGATCTGACATCACCGGCGTCATCAGTGCCGTGCATTCCTCCTTGTCGGCACCCACTGCGCCGCCACCGTACATATCTACAGCTAAAGCGACATAACCCAGATCAGCAAGCCGCAACGCTTGCTCACGCTCAAAGTCGGTAGAGCCAGCCCACGTCGGCGCCACCAAGACGGCGGGCCTTGGACCCAGCGCATCGTCCCACGCCATCGTGCTGTTAAAAGTGACCCCGCCCGATTCATAGGCCAATTCACGCGTCTGTATTGTCATAACTTACTGCTCCTTAAAGCTGTGCCGAGAAAAACCACTGGGCTTTTTATCGAGAGGGTGTCCTAAGTATACCTGCGGCGTTATCCCGAAACTAACGGCTTGTCACGGCTACAAGTCTGAATCACGGAGACTGCGGATAAGCCAGAGGATCTATCACCCGCATCTCTGTCTCGATCCAAGCCTCAACTCTCGCCATCAAATCTATGGGGGACTCGCCCTCGATAGCGTCTATGGGCGCGCCAATAGACACATCAATAACGCCCGGAGTGAACCGCCAACTTTTCCTTGGCCAACATCGACCTGAGGCCACCGCAATCGGAATGATTTTTGCCCCTGTCGCCAACGCCAAGCGAGCAGCACCGTTCTTGTAATCGCCCTGTTGTCCTCGGTGTGTCCGCGTGCCCTCGGGAAACATGATGACCCATTTACCCTTGTCCATGAGTTTGACACCCAAATCCGCCACTTTGCTCCAGGCCTGGCTTCGGGCGCTGCGATCGATGTGCACCATATCCAGCCTAGCCATAGCCCAACCAAAAAAAGGTATCAAGAGAAGCTCGCGTTTGAAGACATAGGCGAGTGGATGCGGCGTCATACTCGGGATAAAAAACGTTTCCCAAGTGGACTGGTGTTTAGGACACAAAATAATGCGCTGGTTGTCTTCCACGTCAGGTAAGTTTTCAAGCCCCAGCACGCGATACTTGACGCCACCAATCCAGCGTACCGCAAAAATTGCAGCGGAAAGATAAGGCTGAGCAAACCACCACCATAGGCGCTCAGCACTGACAAATAACGAAAAAATCAGCAAAAATGTCCCTACTGGAATCACTGAAATCGCAATCCACAAAAATGTCAGCAGTGATCGAATCATCCTCATACTTGTTTCACACCGTTACCTGCTTCACCGACACCACAACATTCCCGAAAACACGGCATTTAACCAGAAAAACCGACCTGACGGGCAATGATTAGCCCAGCTATCGCATGATCTCTGTCACAGGGGCGGCTATAATGGGCCGTCATGAAGCGCGAAATCTACAAGCAGAAGGCCAACAAAGCCGATTTACGAAACGACCTAGATCGAGACATTGAAACTTTTCTCGCAGGGGGTGGACGAATCGTCAACGTGCAGGCCGGTGAGACCGCGCTCGAATCGAGGGCGGCGCCACTACGCACGCCCATTTTTAACGAACCGCGAACATCACGCACGCCCCTCGACGATGTCGTTGCCACCCTTGATGAACGCCGCAAAACTCAAGCAAAACGTAGCCCATCGCGAGCACACAAGCCTCTGCCAAAAAAACGGGTGATATACGACGATTTCGGTGAAGCGCTGCGAACAGTCTGGTCCGAGGAATAACGCCCCAGTGAACTACTAGCCGAGGATGATCGTAGACCCCCCTCAACCCCATCGGCTCCAAAACGACCATGATTACACTTCACGAAGAGATAACGGTGCAGCGAAGCCTTAAAGACTGCTTCCGCTACGTCTCTGATTTTCGAACAATTGCAGAGTGGGATGCGACTGCCCTCAATGCCATTAAATGTACCCCGGGACCAGTAGGACTGGGGTCACGGTTTGTTGTGCACTGTGCCGTTGGGCCTACTAAAGTACGACTGGAATACGAAATTATTGAGTACTGCCCCTGGGCATCGATAGTTTTGCTGGGGAAAAGCCGCTTTTTCGACGTCCGAGACGTCATAAGCTTTACGGAAATTGGCTCACAAACTCAGATCAGCTACGAGGCTGAATTTCAATATCACTGGGGAATTAGCGCCCTAGAGCGTCAGCTCGAATCAGGGATGCGTGCCATGGGGGCTGAGAGCCTGCGAGGGCTAAAAGATGCCCTCGATAATATTACTTCATTACCAGAAGTCTCTGATTGCACAGCACGGGCAGACCGCTGGGTAGCACCTGGTGTCGCCATGTTTTCAAAATGGGGCTACCGCAGAAGCGTGCCCCACAGACAGCCCAACTCAAAATTTCTTGATGGACAACACGTGGTGATATCCGGCGCCAACAGTGGCCTGGGACTCGCCACCAGCATTGCACTGGCTGAAGCTGGTGCAGATTTAACGCTGATTATCCGTAACCCCGCAAACCGTGAAGGGTTATTGGAAACTTTGGAATCAGTGACGGGAAGGTCTGATATTGCGATTGAAATTGCCGACCTTTCTTTGATGGCAGACGTCAGGGCGGTATCCGATAGATTGCTCGCCAAAGAGAGACCCATTGATGTGCTCATCAATAACGCAGGCGCACTTTTCAACGACTACGGACTGACTAGTGAGGGACTAGAGCAAAGCTTCGCACTATTGCTCGCTAGCCCGACATTACTGACTCAAAAACTGCTGCCCCTACTACAGAACCGCAGCGCACCGGGTCGAGTGATCAACGTAGTATCAGGGGGTATGTATACCGAAAAGTTAGTCTGCGAAAGGCTTATCATGACGCCGCCAAAATATAACGGCGCTCAAGCTTATGCCCGCGCCAAACGCGCTCTCACCGTGCTCAGTGAACTATGGGCCGAGCAATGGCGAGAAGACGGAATCGTCGTCAACGCAATGCATCCTGGCTGGGCTGACACCCCCGGGGTGGCCTCAGCTTTACCCACTTTTCGAAGTATCACGCGACGAATCCTTCGCACGTCTGAAGAGGGAGCGGACACTATTATCTGGCTGGCAAAAGCAAGGGAGGCCGGCAGTGTCACTGGTAAACTTTTCCTAGATCGGGAACCTCGCACACCCTACCTGCTAACCAAAACAAAAGAATCTGCGGACCAACGTGCCAAGTTAGAGGCCTTTATCGATACACAAATCGATAGCGTCTTGGAAGCTTAAACGCGTAACACCAAACGCTACCTCAACAGAAGACACAGCTTGGTCTGTGACGCCATTACGCCGGGAAAGGCCAAACGCCCTCGGCAAGCGCTGGTCTGGACCCGCGACTGCGGATAAGCTGGACCTCACGAACCGCCAGTTGAGAGTTTTTTATGGAATCACCTATCACTCCATTCGAGCCCGCCATTGCCGATGAGGCAATTGCTGATCTACAACAGCGCTTGAAACTCACCCGCTACCCCGATGAAGAAACCGTTGAAGACTGGAGCCAAGGTATTCCCCTCGCCTATGTGAGAGAACTGACTGATTACTGGTCTGCTGAGTACGATATGGGACGAGTCTGTGGGACCCTCAATCAGTGGCCCAATTTTCTCACTGAAATCGAGGGTTTAGATATTCACTTTATCTATCAGCGATCGCCCCATAGCGATGCGACGCCACTGCTGCTCACCCATGGGTGGCCCGGTTCAGTGCTTGAATTTAGACACGTTATTGACCGACTGAGCAATCCCACCGAATATGGCGGTAGGGCAGAAAACGCCTTTCATGTCGTGGCGCCGGCCTTACCCGGCTATGGTTTCTCAGCCAAGCCTCGTGCGCCGGGGACAACCGTACATAAGATTGCCGATCTGTGGATCGCCCTTATGAAACGTTTGGGGCATGAGAGGTTTCTTGCACATGGGGGTGATTGGGGCTCGCTGGTGACTCAGGCTGTAGCTGTAGCGCCGGGCACGACCTGTGCGGGCATTCACATCACCCTACCCGTAGTTGCTCCGGACCCGGAAACACTCGAGTCGCTGCTGCCCGAGGAAGTGCAGGCACTTGAGGCGTTTAATTTTTATCAAGACTGGGACTCCGGGTATTCGAAACAACAGAGCACCCGCCCACAGACCTTGGGCTATGGTCTGGCAGACTCTCCTACCGGGCAAATGGCGTGGATTATCGAAAAATATGCCCAATGGTGCGACTGCGAAGTCAATGGTTTGCGGCATCCTGAAAACGCCATCCCCCGTGATGAGCTACTGGACACCGTCATGCTTTATTGGCTGACTAATTCGGGGGCGAGCTCTGCGCGCTTGTATTGGGAAAGTTTTAATAACCCTGACATGGCAGAGATCGAGTTGTCGTCTGCCATTTCTCTTTTTCCCAACGAAATCTTTCGATCCAGCGAACGCTGGGCCCGTAAAAAATTTCTCAACTTGCATTACTTCAACGATAAAATAGCTAAAGGTGGACACTTCTCTGCACTCGAAGTCCCCGACTTACTGACTCAGGAGTTGTGGCAATGGCGCGAACAGCTTCGCGCACTCGAGATCGTAGCGTAATGGATAAGAGCTTTACCTCGCCTTTTGTCACCGAGGATATTGATGAAGGTCATAGTGCGTATTGGACGGCCCGCCGGAAAATTGCCACTGCCGTGAACGCGTTAATTGAAGCTGCAATCACCAGTGACACCGACCCAACGGTGGCTAGCACCATTGCAGAAAGTATCGACACCATTACCGCCCAGCTCAAAGATCAAAGGCAACTGAAAGGGGTTATTGCCCACGCCAATGCCTACGGCAGCTATCCCATGGCCAATCACGAAATGTTGTGTGTGGGAGGAACCAGCCATCCTATGTCACCCGGATTACGGCACTGGTTTGACGGGGACAAGGTTTACGGCACCGTTACTTTTAATTGGTCCTATGAAGGCCCACCCAACCACGTGCATGGTGGCTGGGTGGCCGCGATTCTCGATCATTTTATGGGCATGGCCCAAGTCCGAGCAGGCAACGCAGGCATGACGGGGGGTCTCGATATTCGCTACCGGCGGCCAACACCTCTCAATTGCGAGTTAAACCTCATAGCGACTCTCACGCCATTATCCGATCGCAAGATGCAAGTCGAGGCTGAGCTGAGCCACCAGGGTCAGGTGACGGCTTCAGCGAGCGCCCTTTTTATAAAACCTCGCGGCGCCATCTTCACAGAGGGCACGAGTACCCCGGCCCTCTGATCACAAACACGCCTTACCAGTTCAAGCGCATACCGCCTTCAATTCCGATCGTCTCGGGCTCACCGTAGAACGACATCATCCACAGATTAGCCACTGGCAGGTCACCTACACGATATCGCTTATCCGTGAGGTTTTTGCCGTATAGCCGCACCCACCAACGCCCATCTTGAGCGGTATACGTTGCCGAGGCATTCACCAAGGTGCGCTCATCGGTGAGACCATTATCAGAACCTGGAACAGAGGTATAAGCGTAAACGGCCTCATCTTCGTAGTTGACATTTAATGCCAGATCGAGATGCCCCCCGGCTATCGGCAGGTTATAGAGAAAATCTAAGTTCCAAGTAGTTTCTGGCGCCCGCGCTACGGGGCTCCCTGTTAAGTCGGTGTCGATGATGCCGTCGAAATTCGTGTCTGCCACGAACGACTTAAATTCAGCATCGAGGGTGCCAAGACTTCCCATGACAGTGAAGTTATCAGTTAATAGCCACGCTGCTTCAACCTCCAAGCCAGTGACTTCAATCTCTGCCGCATTGAAGTAGCGCGTCTCTTGAAACTCACTTTCATCGATACCATCGCCGTCTCGGTCTGCCGTAATTCGGGCCAGCAGTTGTTGCTGGGAATCATCGTAGGTGACATAGAACCCCGTAAGGTTCAGACGCAACCGGTTATCAAGGAACTCCGAGCGCAGCCCAAGCTCAAATGAATCCGCAATTTCTGGATCCGTCGGGCGTGCCTGTAGTGGCTCGATGGGGTTGCCACTGGTGCCGGTCTGATCGTTATAACCACCACTTTTAAAGCCCCGTGAATAAGTGGCATAAGTGTAAAGGTCATCGGTAGCTTGATAGCCCAGATTTAAACGCCAAGTGGGTTCACTCCAGCTCTCTTCATCTTCCACTACCCCGGCAGGGTACTTGGCAAAGTCTGCTGCGGCGATGGGCTCCCCAAGAACCTGCCAGGTCAGTGTCGGATCGAAGCCTCCAGTCAAGGCTTGGGTGAACACTTGGTTTCGCCCTTTCCACTTTTTCTTCTCGTGGGTGTAGCGGACGCCCGCGCCCAACGTCAGCTTCTCTGTAAGATCAAAGGTGCCATCCAAATACACTGCCTCAGCCGAGGCATCCTGCCCGTTAGACAGCACCTGTGGGTTGTTGTTGAAGTAAAAGGGGTCACCGAAGGCCAGAGCCGAGGGAATGGTCATATCTACAAAGCCCAGTACCTGTGCAACTGTAAATATCGTGTCATCCTGTTGGTAAAAGACACCACCTACCCAATTAAAAGCACCATCTAAATCAGACGCAACACGCAACTCTAGCTGTGTCGTTTCACGGACATCCTGACGGTTAGCATCAAACAACGAAACCGGACCGACCTCACCGGTGTAAGTGCTGGGAAGCTGCGAATCTGTCTCACGGTAACCCGCAAAAGCACTCACCTTGTAATCGCTGCTAAGGTCCCAGTCGACATTTAAGTAATAACCATCGACATCGATTTGATGGCCCGCCTCCATATTCAGCAACACGTCATTGCGATTGGTGATCGCCGCATTATCTAGGGGGTCACCGGCATCCTTAGTAAACCCTAGGGTATTCCAGAGATAACCGGAATTAGGTGGCGTATTATTGTAAGACGGAGGCGCATCACTGTCGTCCCGCACCATCTCGTAGGCCAAGTTAATATCTAGCGCATCGGTGGGCTGCCATCGCAGCTTAAAACGCCCGCTAAATACATCGTCTCCACCCACATCAGCGCCGTCCCCTTGCCCTGTGGCTCCCGCCAATGGGAAGCCCACACCAAAGTCTGTAACCGGGCCGTAAGCCGCGCTATTGGAGTACCAGCCGTCGGACTTCATGTAGACACCAGCGGCTCTAAACGCCAAATTCTCGCTAATCGCTAGATTAAGAATCCCCTGGCCCTCGTAACGTCCATACTCAGCGACCTGCCCTCGCACTTCCAGCGAGCTTTGATCAAATTCGGGGCGATTTGTTTTTACGTTGATGGCGCCCCCGGTGGTGTTTTTGCCAAACAGCGTGCCTTGAGGGCCCCTCAAAATTTCAACACTGGCGATATCGAGCATTTCAATATTGGCGGTTTGGATATGAGGAATGACAAAGTCATCGACGATGACACCGACTTGGTTTTCGTAATACAAAATAATGCCATTTTGACCCACACCTCGGATCGCAAAGTTTGCTGAATTAAAGCCCGGTTGTTTGCCCGCCACCACGTTGGGGGCGAATATCGCAACGTCCAACAAGTCTCGAGGCACCGCCCGTTGTATTTGTTCTGCGCTGATCTGGGTCACCGCAATGGGCGTTGACTGAATATCCGTCTCCGCTCGACGCGTAGCCGTCACCAATACTTCCTCAAGCCTGGCTTCATCTTGCGCAGCAATTGGCGTAGCAAAAGCCAGCAGCGCAGGTACGATCGCCGTTGCCAAAGGAGCCATTTTGAATGCGGGTTTTTTCTGGGAAATGTGCGCTGTTGTCATAATGGGCAGGCCTCGTTATTAGTATGGGGCATCAGCAATTTCGACGCTCCTTCTGTTATCGCCAAAAAACCCCCTCTCGTCAACCGAGCATGTCATCCGCAGCAAAGTTTTTCGTCAAGCCGCTTAACCCCACCCCCTACCTCGGTGTTTCACAGGGTTCCCCTGAGATGCGACAACGCATTAATCGACACACCTTTAGCTGGGGAATATTGTCGGCCGCTTCTGTCCTCAAGGCTCTAGGATCAAGGCTCTGGAATCAAGGGTTAGTGACCCTCGCAAATCTCGCGCGTGGAGTCTGCATCTCAGGGCTAAAGCTAGTCAGTGGAACTGATAAATTTATGCCCACGGGCGTTAACAATAATTCCCAACGCTGGCTCGAAATTATTGGTAAGTTGATCCGTTAGCTGTACTGCGTTTATCTGAGAAAAACCTCGAGCTCAGATTGCGCGCATGGCCACGACGCTAGGCAAAATGACCTTGAGGCGGGTTTAGGTACTCGCCGCTTTTATCTGAACACTAACTGATATCGAGATAAACAATGAGCAGATTAAGCTTTGTACCCACTGACGAATGGCCCCAAGAACTCCGAGATTTCGTTCAAGCTGATACCGCCAGCGATATAGCGCTAGGAATTACGCGAATGCTGGCTCATGCGCCCGAAGCCGCCATGGGACCACTTCAATTCGGAGCTGCCTTGGGAGTCAACAGAACCTTGCCCGAAAGGCTCATTGAGCTGATGCGTTTACGCATTGCGTTTCACAACCAATGCCGCAGCTGCATGGCCATTCGTTACTCAGCCGCAGAAGGCAGTTTCGACGAAGCCACGGCTTGCGCCCTAGAACAACCCGACATTCCAGACAGCCTATCAAAGCCAGAACAACTGGCTATCGAGCTCGGTGATCGATTTGCGACACAACACCTGGCCATCGACGAAGGTTTTTTTGAACAGCTAAAAGCGCAGTTCACGGAAGCAGAAGTCATTGAGCTACTTATGCACTGTGCTCTTTATGTGGGTATGGGGCGCTTGGCCGCCGTCTTAGACATGACAGAAGATCTACCAAAGGGCTTCGCAAAACCTTTTGGTGAAACCGTCAAGCTTTCAGCCGATACACCAGTATCCCTATAAACCTTTCGCTTGCTGGGCTAAGGCTTCGCCCAGCGTGCGAGCGTTGAACACATAGTCAATGCTGCCATCTTCCTTAAAGTAGGTCACAGCACCCTCCCCCAGAAACAACATTTCGGTTTCCTCGACACAGTGTGCGTCAACATGTGTGGCAAAAATAGGTTCAAAACCATAGGTGCCGGGTTTGGCTCGACCAGCGTCGTAAATGAGCTCACCTTTAGTCACAAAAAACTGACCCGTGCCCTCATGACGATGCGCTTGAAAGCGTGCCCCAGGAGCCATATGCACGTAGAGCGCCCATTGACCTGTTTGCTCACACAGCCGCAGCACTTTGAAGTGCGTGCCGCCGCCTACATCGAGCCAGTTCATCTCGGTGGTGTCAGCGAGAATATCGCCGTCTTCAGAGGTACTGATTCCCTTCTGATTCACTTTATTTCCTTTTTGGGGGTAGTGAGAATGCGATTAGATGATCACCCGGGGGCGTTCCCAATGCGGCGTGGCCTCCGGCGGCAACAACAACATATTGCTCTCCGTTCGACAATTCATAAGTGATCGGCAACCCATGAGCCGTTGTTGGCAGTCGTCCCTTCCAGAGTTCGCTGCCGGTTTCGGTAGCAAAGGCGCGCAAATAGCGATCAGTAGTCGCTGCGATAAAGGTTAGGCCCGATGCGGTCGTTACGGGACCTCCAATGTTTGGCGAACCCTTGATATACCAAAATGGAAAAGGTGCCATATCGCGAGACGTGCCCAAAGGCACTTGCCACTGCACCTCACCCGTGACGAGATCAATGCCGGCGAGGGTTCCCCAGGGTGGCGGTGTGCAGGGGGCGCCCATGGGCGAGACAAATCCCAGCCAGCGTCGATTGCAGTAGGGAGTACCCTCTGAAGGCTCCTCCAGAAAGTGTCCATGGGCAACGGGCTCTGGGTCGGCTTCAGGACCGCATTCCTCTCTCGGCAACAATTGCACAATGGTGCCAACATGCTGAGTGTTAACCACAAGAATATTTCGATTGGGATCTAGTCCGGGACCACCCCAATTTTGTCCTCCGAATGCACTGGGCATATGCAAAGAGCCCTCAAGAGACGCTGGAGTGAACGGCCCCTCGTAGCGCAGCCCTTCCAACACATTGGCGCAGGCCTTGCGGTCCCACAGGGTCAGCCCCCATACATCGTCCTGATCACCTGGTAGATCCAGCAGGGAGCGCGGTTTGCTAGGAATAGGTTGAGTGGCCGCTGTGTAATCTCCGGCCACAGTGCCCTGGGGGACTGGCTGCTCAATGACCGGGAAGAGGGGCTTCCCTGTGACACGATCCAGCAGAAAAACGTACCCTTGTTTCGTGGTTTGCGCCAAGCCATGAATCACGCCCCCATCAGTCGTCACGTCAAACAAAGTAGGCTGCGACGGTACGTCGAAATCCCAGATATCGTGATGAACGGTCTGGTAGTGCCAAACAACTTCACCCGTATCACCCGAGAGGGCGACGACCGAACTGGAATAGTAATCAGAGCCCTCTCTGTGCCCTCCATAATAGTCGGGAGAGGTATTGCCTGTGGGCACGTATACCCGGTTAAGCGTCTCGTCGACAGAAATGAAAGACCAAACGTTACTGGTGCCGGGCTGGTATTGGTCGCCCTGTTCTTCTGAGGGCTGCTGAGCATCAATGTTGGTAATGGCGCCATCTGAAGCCGACTGGCGACCTGCCTCGGATTGTGAGTTATCGCTGCTACCCGACGGAGGAACTGGCTCCCAATCCCAGATCAACTGTCCGTTAAGCAAGCTGTAGGCCCGCACAACACCACTGGGAACATCCGTTGAAATATTGTCGGCAATAGCTGCACCTGTAATCAGAAGGCTACCCAAAATCGCTGGGGGTGTATTGAGTGTGTAGTCCCCCGGCGCATGAGGGCGCAGACCCTCACGTAAATTTATCTCAGCTACAGCACCAAAATGGCAGCGCTGTCCCGTAAAGGCATCTAGCCCGATGACCTTCGCGTTCATCAGCGGCGCAACGATAATACTGTGACAGGTTTGATTTTCTGCTTGCTCTGGATGCTGCCACTGCGTCACGCCTCTGCAGCGCGGCATAGCATAGTCAGCTAAATTAATGTCGGGGGTATAACTCCACTGCTGTTCACCGGTTGCCGCATTGACCGCTATGATCCGATTAAAGGGCGTGCAGATCACAAGATTATCGCCGGCGAGTATCGGTGTCGCCTGCCAAGAGGATTGCAAAGGAACCTCGGCCTTTAATCCATCGCGAAAATTTGTGCCTTTGCGAAAATCTCCAGAGCGGTGCGTCCACGCTACCTTCAACTGTTTCACGTTGTCAGGTGTGATGGTGGCCGCACTGCTGAAATGGCCGCCGCCTGGCTGGCCACCGGGCAGTGGCCAATCAGCATTTTGGCTAAACGCAAATTGCGACAAAAAAGCCAACGCGCAAACTAAAGCGACATTGGCAGCAGGCTTCTTTTTCATCGATACCCTCGTAATATCTCAGTGACTACTGCGACGATCCGACCTGCACAGTATCGGCCAACGTCTTCAAAAACTGAGCGCCTTGCGCACCATTTACCCAGCGATGATCACATCCCAGCGTAATATCGAGGCACTCTTGTGGTTCAAAAGCCTGCGAGTCGTCGTTCCACACGGGCTGTATTTGAACCCTGCCGACAGAGAGCACCATTACCTGAGGTGGCGTCACCATAGCCGTAAAAGCCGCGACATCGTACATCCCCAAATTGCTAATCGTAATCGCTGCTGGCAAATGATCTGAAGCTGTAAGCTTGCCTTGGCGAGCCCTGTCCACCATCTCGGCAACCCGCTGCGCCAACTGCGTAACGGCTTCCCCCGGCACGTCACCAACTACTGGAGCAGACACCGCGCCATCAGCCCGCGAGACGGCCAGAGCAACATTGAAAGTTGGGACAGCACGGACTGTGTCGCCCTCAAACTGAACATTTAACTCAGGATGTCGCGCCAGCGCAGCGCGTAGCCCATTAAGCAACAGAAGCGTTATCGCACTCTTCAAATTGGGGTTTTCGCGCTTTAAGGCTGTGATAGCGGGCCCCACGTTGAGACGCCGTTGAATGTGAAATAGTGGTACCGAGTTCTGCGCACCCACCAAGGCTTGGGCAATGCGGCCCTGTGTTGCAGACAGTGTTTTGGCACCACTCACTGAATCGGCTTCGGTATGTGCAAGGGCTCTATCAACATCCTCTTTCAGAATACGTCCATTAGGCCCGGTGCCAGTCACATCTCCAGTAGACAGCCCCGCCTTTTCAAGCTTGCGCTTCAGTGCTGGACTAATCTTCACAGGGGCAGTGACTTCCTCCCGGGCAGGCGCCTCAACCCTCGAGGCAGGCTCTGGGTTCCTTGCCTCTACCAAATTATGCGTGGCGATAAACGCTTCCAGCTCTGCCTGCTGAAAATCTGTCATTGCCAGCACCCCAATAAGGGTGCCCACTGGCAACTCCTCGCCCTCAGGCACAAGAATTTTCGCCAAAGATCCCGACACTCGTGCCTCAAAACTATTTACTATTTTGTCGGTCTCGATATCTACAAGCTCGGCTCCAGCGGCGATTTGCTCACCCTCGCTATAGCGCCAATCGACAATCCTCCCATGGGTCATCTCAATACCCCATTTTGGAATTGTCACTGCTTCAAACTGCTTACTCACGTACTAACCCCTCAGCAACTTCGGTGGACTTCAGGCCAAACACCAATAAGACGTTGCCCGGCATACGACTGCCAAACTGGTACCCCGAGTTCACCAGTAAGTGCCCATTAGCAACGACGGGGCCATCTGATTCGATCGACCCACCGCGACCCAGCTCTCCCGATACGGTGTCAAACTCCCCCAGAGAATTGTATTTCCAGAGCACCTCACCAGAAGCTGCGTCATAGGCGCGCAAAAGACCATCGAACCCTCCTGCAAATATCAATTGATTCGAGCTTGTTGCCGCTGCTGACAAGCCAGGATCGCAAGCCGGCTTCTTATTTTCTGGGCACTCATCCAGAGCTGGCGCGTACCACCGAACCGCACCCGTCAAAGGATCAAGAGCGTGCAGTCCCGGAAAGGCAGGGTCGTTGGGGAGGCCCGGGAAATGAGTGTCTGCGATAGGAACAAACAGCGCATCTTGATTTGCCGTCATACCCCAGTGGACGCCCCCAGCATAACCCCCTCGACCTAGTTTTTTATGCCAAACAGCTTGCCCTCCCGCATTCGGATCGAGGGCGTAAACATCACCGCTTTTTTGCCCAACAAACAGCAAGTCCCGCGTTTCGCCCTGCCATAGAATTGTCGCAGCGCCAATGTCTAGATCCGGACCATTCTCTTGCGGACAATTACCACCGCCACCGATAAAGCAGGCCATATTCCAGGCGTCCCCTGCCAAAAGTTGTTGGGACCAAACGATACCGCCATCATCTAAACGCATCGCGACAACAGCATCACTTGTCGATACAGCTGGAGAGGTATACCCCTCTCCGGTACCGACGTAGAGCAGCCCTCGCTCGGCATCAATTGTTGGTGAATTCCAAACTGGGGCACCCGCAGGTGCCATGCGCTTCGCTCCCGCCGGATTGATTTCGCCGGTTTCGCCCGGCGCTGTCGGAATAACAAAACTGTTCCAAAATAAACTGCCGTCATTGGCATTCAGAGCCGCAACGCTCCCGCGGAACGTGCAACAGGCATAGCCAGGGTCGGCTGCTGTTGCCCATTCAGAGGAAGATATGGGCACATAGAGTCGCTCTTCGTGATACTTAACAGACCCTGTAATCGTGGCGTCAGCATGAGTCGCCACCGACGCGCGCCACAAAGCAGCGCCGGTTCGCGCTGAAATTGCATGGACCTGCGCTTCAAAATCACCGAAAAACAGGACAGGGTCGGGCTGGTTTTCCAACCTCGCTACCGTGATGCCATTACGAACCTCAGCCCCGGCTTCATACTGCCAATGAGCACAGCCGCTGGTCAGATCCAAGGCATAGACTGTGCCCTTTTGAGAGCCCACAAATACCGTGTTGCCATGTACTAGGGGTTGTGAACGTGCCCGAGTCGCTCCTGAATAGGCAAAGGCCCACTTGAGCTCCAAATCATCTACCGTGCTTTGGCTAAGCCCTGCTGACTCTGCATCTTGAAAACGCTGATTTCTAATTCCCCCACCCCAACCACTCCAACTCGGATCATTATTGGCCAGAGCCGGCGTGAAATCTTTGTCGCAGGCCTTTACCTCTATGGAGACCGTTTCTGCTGATTCGCTGAGATGCTGAGCGATCAGAACACGCTCTTCTTCAGACAAATGTGCCGCCTGCTGACGCATGACTCCCTCTGATATTGCGGAGAGAATACTGGTGGTGGACATCATGTTGAAACTGATCGCATGGGGCGCTTTAGGGACCGAACCGTTGTGACAATGCAGGCAATTGGTTTGAAACAAGCTGGCGCCCGATGCCGCTTCTTTTAGCGACGTATCGGCAACTGCGCTATTTTCAACAACCCCAACGGCAAGGCTTACTGAAGCCATTCCAAAGAGCGTCATGGCCATCAACCACGTCCACAAAACTTTCATTACCAGTACCCCTCTAACAACAACGCTTTATTTGCTTAGTACGCCAACGCCTTCTTTGCCGCACGAACAATGTCAGCAACGCTGGGAACATATTCTTTCTCAAGGCAGGGGGTTGCTGGAACGGGGGTATGGGGTGCCGTAACACGCTGTACAGGCGCATCGAGGTAATCAAACCCGAACTCCGCCACCATACCGGAAATCTCGCTCGCCATGCTGCACAGCGGATTAGATTCATCCACCACAACCAACCGTCCGGTCTTTGACACGCTAGCAAGAATAGACTCCTCATCCAACGGCGACAGCGTACGCGGGTCAATTACCTCAGCACTGATACCCTCCGCCGCCAACTCTGCTGCCGCCTGCTCCGCTAACACCGCCATGCGTGACAGACCACACAAGGTAATGTCCGTGCCCTCTACGACTGTTCTGGCCTTACCAAAGGGAATCACATAATCCCCTTCAGGCACCTCACATTCATCCATGTAAAGTGCTTTGTGCTCGCAAAACACCACCGGATCATCCTGCCGAATGGCCTCAGCGAGCAATCCTTTCGCATCTGCAGCATTGGAAGGTGTGACCACTTTGATACCCGGTATTGCCGCGAGCATGGGATACAAAATTTGTGAGTGCTGGGGTCCGGTGCCCTCGCCCGCGCCAATCATGGTTCTTATCACCAGCGGCGTGCGCGCTTGCCCACCAAACATATACCGAAATTTTGCAATTTGATTGAGTAACTGATCAAGGCAGACGCCCAAAAAATCCACAAACATCAGCTCTGCTACGGGTCGCAATCCGGTTAGTGCAGCACCACCCGCAGCACCAACAATGGCACTTTCGGTGATGGGAGTGTCAATAACTCTAGCGACACCAAACTTTTCAGGCAAACCTGCCGTAATGCCATAAACGCCGCCTTGACCGCTGGCAACATCCTCGCCCATAACGACCACACGACTATCCCTAGCCATCTCCTCATGGAGCGTCAAATTAATGGCTTCTCGAATCGACATTTTCATTGCATCGCTCTCCCCTCATAGTTGATATAGACATCGGTGTAGAGCTTCTCCGGTGTTGGGTCAGCCGCAGCCAAGGCCAATTCTACGGTGCGATCAAGTTCAGCAAAAATTTCCCGATCGATATCAGCAATGACGTTGGCATCCAAACCTTCGGTGCGAGAGTCCTGCAAAAAGCGTGGCAGAGGATCTCCCGCCTCACGCTGAGCACGCATCTCAGCGTCATCGCGGTAGGCCTGAGGGTCTCCCTCGAAATGCCCATAATATCGAGCAGACACGGCTTCTATCGCCGTGGGGCCGCCGCCATTGCGACCGCGCTCAATCGCTTCACGACAAGCTGCGTGCACCGCAAAAAAGTCGGAGCCATCAACGACAATGGAAGGCATACCAAACGCCCCAGCGCGCTCTGCAATACGACCTTCAGGTTTCGGATTGCGGGTGAACTCCGCATAGAAATTGTTTTCATACATAAAAATCATGGGTAACTGCAAAACAACGGCCAGATTTAATGCCTCAGCCACCGTCCCTTGATCTGACGCGCCGTCGCCAATAAACGCCATCGAAACACCACCGGTCTGCAGTGTTTTTGCTGTCAGTGCGGCACCCGCTGCGATCGGTGGCCCACCCCCTACAATCGCATTGGCACCCAGCATGCCTTTTGTCATGTCAGCGATGTGCATCGAGCCGCCTTTACCGTTACACAAGCCATCCTGCTTGCACGCCAACTCCAACATCATTCCCTCAAGCTCACAGCCCTTGGCAATACAGTGACCATGACCCCGGTGCGTACTCGCGATGTAGTCATCATTCGTCATGTCGATACAGGCGCCGACAGCAATGGCCTCCTGGTTGCGGTACATGTGAATAAATCCCGGCAACTTGCCCTGCTGATATTCAGATCGTATTCGCTCCTCAAACTCGCGAATGGTCTTCATTAACCGGTAGGCACGGCTCAGTTCGTCAAGGTGGTAATCCATGGCGAGTCCTCATCACAATTTAAAAGAAAAAAAAGGGCCCTCACGGGCCCTTGCAACTGTACTCGGATTTTAGAAGTTATAGCCAATCTGAATACCGTACTCACGAGGCGCACCGTGGCGAGTAAAGTTCCAAAGGGTTGCCACAGGGTTAGCAGCGACGCGGTAAGTCTCATTGCCAAGGTTTTTACCGTAAACAGAAACTTCAACGCCACCATTAGGTCCCGTGTAGGTAATGTAGCCATTCACCAGCGTACGTTCCTCCATCTGCGTATTGGCCTTCTGCACAATAATGGGGGAACCACCGGCATCCGCGCCCTGGAAGTTTGCGGGGAACGGACTGGTTTCTGCATCGTCCTGATAGTGCATATTCAGGTTATACGTAAGGGTGGCACCGTTGCGGAGATCCTGAAAAAAGGTTGCCCCCAAGGCGTAGGTCAACTCTGGAGAAAACGGCACTCGCAGGCCCGACAAATCTGGATTGACCGCATCACCCGCCGGCAAACCGAGATCCGCTGGATTGATACCCGGTCGGTAGTCATCGTATTCATGATCGAGGTAGCCCATCATGCCATCGAGACGGAAGTTGTCAGTTACGGCCCACTGGAATTCAGCTTCAATACCCCGGGCAGTCGATGTGCCCTCGTTAACCGAAACCGTCTCTTGGAAGGTGTTGCCTGCGGCGTCCTGAATTGTTACCACAGTGTCACGCTGCAAGTTTTCATACTCGGTATTAAACGCAGCCAGATTCAGGCGTAGCGTTCCATCGAATAAGTCGGACTTCAAACCCACCTCGAAGTTTTCGTTTTCTTCACTGTCGTAGGGCGAGCATGAAAACGCAGAGCCGCAGGTTTCCGAGAAACCACCGGCGACAAAGCCCGTCGCAAAACTGGCGTAGGCCATGATTTCATCGGTAAACCGATAATCCGCCACCAACCGGTAGGTCACTTTGTCAAACGTCTTCGAGTTTTTCTGCACGTTGCCAAAAGCAGACTCTGGCAGAGGGTTGGTGTAGGGCCCCTGATACTGATCAAGATCAATAATATTACTCACGGGGTTATCTGCGGTGCCTAAGTTAAATCGCTGAAAGTCTTTTTTGTCTTCGGTGTAGCGCACACCGGCACTGATGGTCAGCTGCTCTGTCACATCAAAAGACCCATCAACATAGGCTGCCCAGGCGGTACGGTCCTGCGTAGTCTCCTGAACTTCGTAACGATTGTCGTAGAAATTGGTCGCGGCTAACGGACCAAAAAAACCCAAGTTGCCGAATACGATGAACTCAACATCATCGCGGTAAGCAGCCACGCCGCCGACCCAGTTAAAGGGGCCGTCGAACTGACTAGCCAAACGGAATTCCTGCTGGAATTGCTCTCGCTTGGTATTGCGGCTGGCGTCATAGAGTGAGGTGTAGGCTTCGCCGGTGTAGGTGCTCGCCAAGATCTCATCTTGATCTCGCATACCCGTAATCGACTTCAACTGATAGTCACCCAAAGTGAATGCCTGATTTAGGTAAATACCTGATGCCTCAACTTGGTGACCGCCACTCATGTTGATAATTGCGTTCTGGGTATACGACTGACCCGTTGTAAAAGGGCTGTCAACGCCGGCGGCTTCGATCCCTGGAAAACCAATCGAAGGCCAAACGTAACCTTCATTTCCAGGAGTCTCGTTAGCCGTCGCAACGGTTTCAGATTGGTCGTCCAGATATTCAAAAATCAAATCCGCCTCGTACCAATCTGAGGGCTCCCAGCGAAACTTAAGCTTGCCTGCCAGTACATCTTTACCGCCAATATCTGAGCCATCGCCCGTTGTCGGATAGGTACTTTTGATTTCGGCCGTGCTGGGGTTGCCGGGGGTTGGGAAGAGACCATCACTACAAACAAAACAAGTGAAGGTGCCGCCCATGGGCTTGGTGTTGGAGTAGTAGCCATCGGAATAATCCCGAATGACCGAAATGCGTGCCGCCAAGGTGTCGGTTAACGGCACATTGAGCGCGAATTTAAATTTATTGAGATCACTGTCATTGCTCGCGTAACGACCAAAGTTCACTTCGACATTACCCGCAACTTCGCCGCCAACATCGGGCTTTACTGTGGTAAATGCAATAGCACCGGCCGTCGTGTTTTTGCCAAACAGCGTGCCTTGAGGGCCACGGAAAATTTCTACCTGCTCAATGTCGAACACTTCGATGAACTGCGACTGCACGTGGTTGAAGGCAAAGTCATCGACGGTAATGCCCACCGAGGGATCTTTCGTCACCAAAATTGAAATGAAGCCAGTACCTCGCATGCCACCAGCGATAGCGTTGAAACCGTTTTGCGGAGTCAGGGTAACGTTGGGTGCAAATTGGGCAAGTTCGGTAACGGAGTTCTGAAAGGTTTTGCTAAGCTGCTCAGCAGTAATGGTACTGACGGCAATCGGCAGGTCTTGCTGGCTGATATCTCGCTTGGTACCAGTGACTACAACTTCTTCAAGGGCCGCAGCTCCGGCACTACTCTCCTCTTGAGCTACAGCGACTGAGCTAGCGACCGTTGCCGCTACAGCTGCTGCGAGTAGTGAGCGCCTTGCAATGTTGATGTGCTTAGGTGAATTGGGAAATTCCATTCCGAGCTCCTAGTTATTTTTTTCAGTTTAGCTGTAGGGGCAATAAGACGTTTATTGCGGTTGCACGACTTGCTTGTGCATAACAAGGATACTATAGAGTGACTCAGGGCGATGCAATACCCGTGAAACGCATCAGGGAAAAAGCCTTCTAAAATGGAGTTTTAAACATTTTTTATCAATAGCTTATAGAATCTACCCAATGCTAAATCTATTAAATAAAAAGCAAAGGGCGCAACAAAAAAGAGACAGAGTGCGGGGTGCGATGCCCACCGTAGAAAAACTGTATGTCGCCGCTCATCTTAAAATTTGAGAACGCCTGCTAAGTTTCTCAGTGCCAGTGTGCGAGGCGGAAAAATGCCATGGCAACGGATACCCATTGTTGTACCTCAGCAGTAACTGCGGAGGCTACGATGGGGGCAAACTGTTCTTGGCCTGCACGAACCCTTTGGCATACCTCAAGACTTTAGTTTTGTACAAGAAAGAAGCCTGCGAATTTCAATTCTGCCTGCGACTACTGGGCGGTGTATCCACCATCGACCAACATTTCAGAGCCCGTCATAAATCGGGAAAGGTCTGACGCCAAAAACACAATGGCATCTGCAATTTCATCGCCCTGAGCCATATCACCAATCGGGTGGGCCGCTCGAATGGCGGCTCTGGCCTCAGCAGGGCTTGGAGCAAATCCCGCCTCACCAAGTTCGGTTAAACACTGTGCCGCAAAAGCCGTGTCTACTGTCCCCGGATGGATGGAATTAATACGAAGTTGCAAATCTAACGCGCCAAACTCGACTGCCGCCGCTTTTGTAAACATGCGCACCGCGCCCTTGGTTGCGGAGTAAGCACTCTGAAAGGCTACCCCTACGTTGCCGCAAATCGACGACATATTTACGATAGAACTGCGGACACCAGAGGTTTGCCCAGCGGCATGGAGGTCATCGAGGAAACATTGTGTGCCGAGGAACATACCGGTGCTATTTACCCGGAATAAACGGTCCCATTCAGCCAGCGTGGTATCGGCAACGCTCTTTACGACATCAATGCCTGCATTGTTGACCAGCACTGACAGCGGTCCCCAAGTATCGAGCACCTGCTCCCTCACTTGCTGCCAGCTATCGGGGTCACCCACATCTAAACAAGACGCCATCGCTAAGCCACCGTCTCCATGGATAGTCTCCACAATGCTACTCAAGGCCGCCTCATTAACATCAGTTACCATGACTTTTGCGCCATGCATCGCCAAAGCTTTAGCGGTGGCAGAACCTATCCCGCCAGCACCACCGGTAACCAATGCCACACGCGGGCTGCCATCCTTTAACTCCAATAATTTGTTCATCGCGAGCTATCCTCTCTCTTAGGGTCGATGTATGTCGTAGCCTTGCCGTGGAAAGTGCACATGCCGAACCGGTAAATCAGACCCTTCGACTCTAAGTGAAGTAAAGCGATCTCCCTGCCCCACAAGAATCCCTTCGACACAGCCTCGGTCTGCACCCACAGCACAGACCTTTACCGGAGTATCCCACCAGCTATTGAGGCGACTACTGCGTTCTAGAGCACCTGGAAAAAGTGTCAGATCCGCAGCTGGCTGCAGCAGGGCCGCCCGCGCCACATCATAATCTGAGGCCAGTCGCTCTCCCGAATCCAAGCCTTCCACTCGATCAGCCCAATCACTCAAAGCCTCAAGCGTAAGCAGCTCGCTGGCAACGTGAGGTAACCCGTTGCGAACAAACCAGAATATCCCCCAACAGTGAACATCTGCCAAGGTGCACTCATCACCAGTCAGAAAACTTCGACCATCGATTAGCTGAGTATCCAGCTGTCGCGCCAACTGGATGATACGGGCGGCCATGAGTTCACGAGTGTCTGGCAACGCCGTAAAATCAAGATGCGGAAACACCGCTGCCCTGTCGTTATAAAAATGCTCATCCCAGTCAGCAGCATAAAGCGCAACTGCCGAACCAAGCACCGGGTCAAACAGACTATCGGCCCACAATCCCATGGCATCGCTGAATAACTTCGCGCCCGCGGCTAGTGCTGCCGTCTTCGGATAAAAATGATCTAGGGCATCGGCGATGGCGACGGTATCGATAAAGACATCACTCCCCAACTGTAAAACCGGAGTGCCTCTATACCCCCCAGTGATCGCCTCAAGTTCAGGCTTTGGAGCTGTCATCGGCATTTCTACCGAATGCCATGTTAACTGCTTAATACCGAGTATTTTTTGAGCTTTTTGCGAAAAAGGCGAGGCATCATAATGATGGAGGATGGGGCCTAGCATAAACTCTCCTTATAATTTTCAACCGGGTTTTAAAACGTCTGCCCTTTGGTTAAGCAAAATCCCATAGTCTTCTGCAGCGATTTCACGGGTTGGATACGACGCCCAGGCCGCTGCCACGGCGGCACGCAGCTGCATCGCGTCATACCAAGCGGCCAATGCGGGAAAGTCGCTCACACTCTGCCCCTGCCAATCAGCGTGCACCAGCCAAGGCCAAACCGCCATATCGGCAATCGAGTAACTACCCCCCAGCCAGGGCACCTGCGACAGCCGCTCATTTAATACGCCGTAAAGACGGTTACTCTCATCGGTATAGCGACGAATGGCATAAGGCACTTTTTCAGGCGCAAATTTGTTGAAATGGTGCGCTTGCCCTCCAATAGGTCCAAGAGCAGACATTTGCCAATACAGCCACTGCTTGCACTGCCAACGCTCCGCTTCATTTGTGCCCATAAAGGCACCGTGCCGCTGGGCTAAAAACTCCAGGATAGCCCCCGACTCAAACACGACATCACCGTTGCTGGACTCCAACACCGGTACTTTTCGATTTGGGTTCAAGACGGCAAACGTCGGCGTCAGCTGCTCGCCAGTAGCAAGGTCAACATAACGTCCCTCCCAATCAAGCCCAAGTTCCTGCAGCAAGATGATGACCTTGAGCGAATTTGGCGATGGATAATAATGCAGCACATAATGTGCGGGAGTTGAGGGCTGATTATGCTCATTCATAGTCGATGGCAACCTGTGCACACCAAGATCATGGATGCATGGCTCCCAGATACCAGATCGGCGAGCTGTAGGCTCTATCCTGAATATACTCGGGCGCTTGCGCGGGCCGTTGGACTCCAAAAAAATTGGCATCTCGGGTTGTCCAGCGTTGCCGAGGCACTTCGATAACCCGGGCGTAATAAACCGCATCCTGATCTGCATTAAAAGCGGGATCCACCCAAACCGTCCGCAAAGATGCGCTGCCGTCGACCTCGCTTGGACCGGCGAGTGCAGCATCGTACACCCGCTCTTGTGGTTCATCCGCTTCGTCGATCCACCCCTTAACAATCTGCAGTGCGTGCAGATCGGGGCCGTCCGGCTCCTTCATGGCCAACACGATAAATACCGGCGCAGCCGCCCCCGGGGTATCAGGCTCTGATAGTGTCAGCGTTCCTCCCATTGGGACACCTCGCTGGTATCCGATGGTGGAGATAGGCACAGCTAGGAGGTCGTCCTCTGTAAAATCCCAGCCCCCAAAAAACCGCAGTTGAATTCTTGATCCCGTAGTCGCGTAAACCTCTTTACGCTGGAGCGCATCAAATAGCGCCTCTCGAGTATTTTCCTTGGCCCAAACTCCGGTAAGCCCTGAAGCACTCAATCGCCAATTCTCATTTAACACCTGCGCCATTTTGGTGAACATACGTTCTGCGGAGGGCTCTGTGGAACGGAATTTACCGAAAAAATTGTCCTCAGAAACCGCGCTGTAGCCGGTATGAGAATCCGTCGCCCCTATCATCCCAAACTGATAAGGATTAGCACCCAAACTCCTCCTGTACCTTAGCCCCTGCGCCAAAGCAGAACGCGCATATTCCTGAGGAAACATCCAATCCGCTTTTTCCGCTGTCAGCGCAATGTTGCCCTCATCCCAGCGCTCAAAATCGGCATAACGGTCATCAGGGGATAACAAGGGGTGCGTCTCAGAATCGCCCTTGACCTGCGTGACCTCCAAAAGCGGCTCCCAGCGGGCCCTAGCTTCAGCGTATGTCCGACTCAAAGGCACACCGGATAACGTTTGCGGTGCAAACATGCGTCCGTTACTGACATTAGAGTTGTGGGGAATAGCCAGCACTGAACCATTAACCTGAGATTCGTATCGGGCCATCGCCGCCCACAGGTCCTCCGGATCATTGCTGTCCTGAGACGAAAATGGCACGTTCTGATCTGCGTAGCCCCGCCCTTCACGATAGAGAACAACCCGGTGCAAGTTGTCTCCAGAAATAGTCGATGTCCACTCGTAAGCGGGAAATGCCGTGAATAAATGCGGCTGGTTGTGACGATCAGCCGTTGCCACTGCATCTTGCCAAGCCGCGGACACAACAGCAGGTGGCGTCATTTTTTCGGGGGTAGGATTTTGAAACGCGTCAGCAAATGCCATAGTGAGCTCACCCATGCGATCGCTGCGCAAAAGCTTCAGCCAGTCCTCACCGAGGGCCCAGCCTTTCAGCCGCGAATCTTCTGCGTCTAACAGCCGGTATACCGATAAATATTCAGCGTGATCACTGACCGCCAGGAAGTCATGGCGATACCTTGGGCGAACTGACATGCCGTTACCCGCTCGCACCATTTCACCTCGAGCGAATCGGTAAGCCGTTTCAGGCGTTATTCTGGAGCCCATGGTGTAGGCATCCGCGGAGTTACTGGTGTGCAAGTGTAAATCTCCCCAGTACAGCTGGGTCCGCGTTGAATCTGAGTTAGGCGAGTAGCTATCACCCGCAATGACTGCCGAGGATATCGCCCCTACAGCAATCGTTAAGCTCAACTGGGTGACGGCAGCCCGAAAGCTCAGTACCTTTATCACCGCTCGCACCCCATTCAGAACCATCAAGCCGATGTTATTCCCAACCGCTTCTCTAGCTCGACATGAAAATGCCGCAAACGCTGCTCCTGTTCACCCCAGAGCTGGCCCTGAAAAGCCTTACTGCTCATGCCCTCCTGAACCGAGGGTAAAAACGCCGCGTCTTGGCTCAACACCAAACCCAGACCCGGATCCTCATCTTTGGAGTAACTTTCCGAGGGTGCTCTATTGCGGCCGGTCACATCGGTACCCTCGGGCAAGCCCATCCAAGCCGGTGGACAGTAGTCGGGATCATCCACAGGAAACATTAAGGTCATCGTGTCGTACCAAAATTTTTGGGGGTCGGTATCGTGTGGTAGAAAGCGCATGAGAAATATAGCTTCAGGGTGACACCCAATTTGTATGTTGGGAAAAATACCCGTCGCCCAGCTGTCCGACAGCTGCCCGTCGGTAAACCGCTCGTAACCCAGTCCCAACCGCTGCGACCGCGCCCGCTTACCCTGCTGAATCGCAGTGCGCACATCTAAAGCAGTGCCGCTAAAAGCATCAGGATCAACACCAGCCTCACGCAACATGAACTGCAATCCCTCGTTGACAGTTACCTGGTCGGGAAAGCGCGGACTTGGCTGACCTAGCGGCACAATCATACGACTCGCGCCCTTTGGGTAAAGATCATATTGGACATTCAGATCACTCATGACGCCCCGTGTTTCTGGATGCACCGCGTGCAGGTGGTAGCTTTCATAAAAAGCTTCGACCCCTACTTTCCAGTTAGAACACCACTCACTGCGAACGTGTCGAACTACCTTCATCTGATCGATCTGGTAATTTTCTAAATAGCCCTCGGGCAATCCAAGTTCTTCACCAACAGGCGCTGCGTCCTCATCCATGTTGATAAAAATAAGCCCTGCGTGAACCTCACAACGTGCTCGCTTTAGGCTGGGACGGTGGCTCACCACCTCAGGTTTGAAAGTCTCCTCGTCGGTAATACTGCGAAGCGCCCCGCCATTAGTAAAACTCCAGCTGTGAAACGGACAAACAAACACCTTGCGATTGCCCCGCTCCTCCGACAGCAGGCGCGAGCCCCGATGAGGACAGACGTTATAAAAAGCAACAACGCCCTCCGGCGTGTTCGAAATAATGAAGGACTCGTGCCTAACACGAAATAAAAAGTAATCGCCGCTATTGGGCAGGTCGCTGACCACCCCCGCGAGCAGCCAACTGCGAGTCCACAATTCGTCCCACTCTCGGGCCATGTACTCCTGAGAAAAGTAGCCGCTTTTATCGTGAATCGCTGTGCCGTTATCAATATCAGGCTGTTTAGCCTCCAAACAATCGACGGGGGCGTCGGGGTTGATGACCGCTGTTGGTATCAATTTACTGTTCACACACGTCTCCTTATTTATGATGAGTATTTATCGGCTCGCCAGTGCCGGTGTAAAAACGGGCCTGATGTCAGCCCCTCCCACCGGGCGAAATGCCACGGTTACGGCCATACCACTAGCCACTTGATCGGGCTCCACATCAACGACGTGACTCATCATCGTTACGCCCTCTTCCAATGTAATCAGTGCAACGATATAAGGTGCTGAAAAGTCTGCCGAGACGCCTCTTCGGACCACGCTATAGCTCGACACTTTTCCTTGACCCGATGCCACAATCCATTGGCTATGCTCACTGCCACAGTGCTTACAAACGACTCTTGGATAAAACTGCTGGGCACCGCAATCCCCGCATTGTTGAATGCGCAACTGACCTTCAGCGACACCGTCAAAATAAACCTGATTCAGCTGATCAACCCCGGCCATCTTTTGCTCCTATTAATTTGCTCTTCCAAGCACCACCGTCGCGTGACTAGACATAATGCCACCCTGAGCGTGCAGCAATGTGTGTTCAAGATGTGCAAGCTGACGCGTTCCGGCTGCCCCACGGTACTGACGAACAGCTTCGGTCAATCCAAACATGGCGCCGGGATTTCCGGGGTGACAATGCGACAGCATGCCGCCGTGAGTGTTGACGGGCAGTGCGCCACCGGGCCGTGTCGCACCACTGGCCAAGAAATCACCGCCAGCGCCTTTGTCACAGAAACCAAGGTCCTCGAGTTGTATCAGCAAGGCCGGTGAAAAACAGTCGTAAAGCTGCGCCAGCTCGATATCAGACGGCTCAATGCCCGCCTGCTCGAATGCGGCCTTACCAGAGTCGACAGCAGCCGACCTAGTCAGATCTGTCGCCTGACTGATGTGCTCGTAATGGTGCCCCTCACCGTACCCCTTCAATAGGACCGGAGTATGGGGCAGATCGCGTGCACGCTCGCGAGTCGTCAGAACCACCGCAGCGCCACCATCAGAGACGATAGAGCAATCGAGTAGCTTTAACGGGTCTGCGATGGGTTTGGAGGCCAAGACTTCATCGACAGTAACCCGCTCGCGATACTGTGCAGTTGGGTTTTCGTGCGCCCAAGTCCTCGACGACACCATGGCCTCGGCAAACTGCGCCTCGGTGGTACCGAAAGTATCCATGTGCGCGCGCGCTATTAATGCATAGTAGGCCGGTACCGTCGGGCCGTAGGGCTGCTCAAAGTGCGGATGTCCTGAGCTGGACTGCACTGCCATCGCACGATCCCTAGTCATAAAACTTCGCATGCTATCTGCCATGGACACCACCACAGTCGTGGCCAGCCCAGTCTGGATAGCTGCTGCGGCATAGCGCAAAGCCGTATAAGTTGTGCCGCCTCCTGTGCCAACGCTCAAACAATGGCTTGGGGTGAGTCCCGCGTACTCAGCGGTAGCTTCGGCGTGATACATGACCGGAGTAACCAATGAATTACAGGTAATCAATCCATCAATCGCACTGGCATCAAGGCCGGCATCGGCAATAGCCCCCAGAGCTGCCTGCACCCCCAGTGCCATAGGGCCGCGATCAGCGACGATTCCAAGGTCTGTTTCAAAACTTCCAACTATCGCAACATTTGAGAGATCCATGGGTCAGTCCGCCGCTGCAAATAACGTTGCACCAATCGTTCCCGGCGCGACAACTTCACCGGCCTCGTTGCGGATGCCTACTTCGAGCTCTAATGCGCCACTCGCCGCATCATAGGCGGTTACTGCGGCCGTCGCCGTCAGTGTCTCACCCACATAGGTAGCACCTCGGTTTGAGTAGGACACTGAAGTGATCATGCCCGCGTCACCCAGCCATTCATCGACTGTCTGGTGCAGCCAGTCTCCCAGCATGGGGCCTGCAAGCACTAGGCCGGGATACCCCTCAACCTCGGTTGCATAGGGCAGGTCAAAGTGAATGCGGTGGCCATTCCAAAGTGATGCGTTGTAAAGCATGAGCTGAACGTTGTCGGGAGTGTATTGTCGTTCTGGCAGCACCGCACCAATCGCAGGTTCTGGGGTCATCGCAAAATCCTCGTAGTTTTTTCACGAATCACCAGTTCATCATCGTCGTTTCGGATATCCATAATAATCTCGTAAAAAATAAGCGATCCAGAGCGCCCCGCTTTTTCATAAATCGCGGTGAGCGTGCGCACCGAGGTCAGCCAGTCCCCCGGGCGAATTGGCATTAGATACTCAATGTCCAGCCCCCCCGCCATGGCACGTTCCAGCGGAAATTTCGGCAGCAAGGTATCGATAGATACACCATCGGGAGTTAGCTGATCGAGCTCAACAACATCCCAAAACAGCGGCACATGAAACATGGGGGGGGCGACGTCACCATCGAGGTACTTGCGCTGGCGGTTACCCGTGGCGACCGCATATTTGCGAATATCACGGCGAGTAACAATCTCTCGCTGAGGTTTACTCTGCCGTCCAATGTTAGTCAGTAACTCAGCGGAAATTAACCCGGTCATACGCTGCGCTCCTGCACTTGCCAATAGGGGTCACGCAACTCGCGCTTCAGTATTTTCCCTGTGGGCGCCTTGGGAAGTGCCTCTACAAAATCTACACTTTTAGGTTTTTGATACGAGGCTAAATGCTCGCTGGCTACGGCGATGATCTCTGCCGCTGTGGCCGTGTGGTCTGGCTTCAGGACGACGACCGCCTTTACCGCCTCGCCCCAGGTGTCATCGGGGATACCGAATACCGCCGACTCTAAGACGGCGGGATGCTGATGAATGGCAGCTTCCACCTGCGTGCTGTAAATATTTTCTCCTCCTGAGATGATCATGTCTTTGGCGCGGTCGACAATAAACAGATAACCCTCTGCATCCCAGACCGCTATGTCACCGGTCCACATCCAACCATCTCGCAGTATTTCAGCCGAGAGCTCTGGTCGCTGCCAGTAACCCACCATATTGGCCTCGGAACGCACGACAATTTCTCCTGGCGTCTGACCATCTCGGGGAACACAAACTCCTGATGGATCCACTACCTGAACCTCGGTGACAAAACCAGGACGACCACAAGAGCTTAGGCGCTCACTATGACGCCCTGCCAACGCGTCAATATGATCTTCTTGTGTCAAAAAAGTCATGGTCATACCCTCGGTCTGACCGTATCCCTGAATCAATGTGCAGGGAAACGCTTTCATCGCCGCCTCCACCACTGAGCGGGGCATGGGCCCGCCGCCGTACTGGAAATTACGCAAGCTACTGAGATCGTAGTCAGAAAAGCCCTCAACAGCCATCATCCAGTTGATCATCGTTGTGATGCCTAAGAAGGCTGAAACCCGCTCTCGCTGAATCACCTCAAGTGCAAGCTTCGCCTCAAAATTTATCAAAACAACGGGACAACCGTGGGCCATATAGTTCATCGCCAGAGCGACAGGAATGTGGAACATTTGGCCCGTCAGCATGTAAACATCTGTAGGCACGATTCGCTCAGCGACGGTTTGATTGATCATTCCCATGTAGAGCGAGTGATGCGTATGCAATGCGCCCTTGGAAAGCCCGGTGGTGCCCCCCGTGTAAAGGATGAGTACGGGATCGTCGGCAGAAACATGTGCAGCTGCAGCCGGTTCATCGCTTGATGCTGCTGCGATCAGACGTTCGTAGTCATCCTTAGGTTGATCCTCAAAAATAAACCAATGATCAATGTGAATTTTCTGGCGTAGGCGTTCAGCCATGTCCCGATACTCGGATGACACGACAATGACACGGGGTTCGCCGTCTTCAAGTAGGCGCAGCATTTCCACGTCACTGAGACGCCAGTTCAAGGGCAATGCAATCAACCCGCAACGCGCGACACCGTAAAATACTTCCATGTACTGAATACAGTTTTTGGACAGGATGGCTACTCGGTCACCCTTGGACAACCCAAGGTCATCTCGCAACGCGTTGGCGAGTCGCCTAACGCGCTCGTCTAGTTCGCCAAAAGTTATTCGACGCTCATTGGGGACATCCACTAATGCCTCTCTCTGAGGCTCTAGGCTCGCAGTTTTTGCGGGGATTCTTCCAATATTCATGCGCGAGCCCTCAGTAGGCACTGTCCAGATCAACATGGCGAGTTGCTATGCGCCAATGGTTGTCGACCTGACGAACCGTATCGCGATATAGACCCGTACTGAGCAACTTTGTTTTGCCCTCTTCAGTAGCGAATAAGGTGAGATTAGACGTCACCTCAACAACGTCTTCCGACGTTGAGAAAAAGCAGTTCGAAACAACATGTCGTCGCACGTCATTTTGGGATGCCATCGCATCACGGTACAACTGCATGACGTTGTCGCGTCCCTCAAAAGGTCCCACAAGGTCGCCACCAGCGATGCACAAACTCATAACGGCATCCTCACAGAGGCCTGATTCGAGCAATTCAAGGTCACGTTGATCATAGGCATATGAGGCCCTCGCGAGTAATTCAGTAATAGCAATCTTGTCATCAGCAGACAGCATTGTTGGGCACTCCATTTTCTTTGAAAAGATCCACTGTTTGAGAATCAGTGGGTTTAAACGTGAGGACAACAGGCTGGAGGCCCTGACAGAAAAAACGAGTCAGTGGCGCTACCCGATCCGAGGCAACCGAACTATTTTTGGCTGTCTCGCCGAATTCAGGCACCTACTGCAATCCTCAATAATCGCCGCGTCCACGCACCTAACAGTATGGGGACGTTTTTATTTTATAGCCCCAGCCTTCGCTAGCCGTAAGCCCCAAGACCGACATTCTTATTCATCAAAATATTCGGCGGTCTCCGTCAAGAGTATTACGGTTACTTGTGCCGAACAAGTCTGACAGGAAAGTTGGCGCAGAAGCCCCTAGACTGGGGCTTGGGGAACCTGGAGAGTTTATTATTCGGTGGCGGTTACCCACTCAGCGATCACAGGCTGTAGTGCTGTACCTACTAACTCAATGATCAAGCCGCCATTGGGTGGCGTTAAATAGCAAATTAGGCCAAAGCCATCATCGGGCGAGGCACCCGCGGCTAACGCCCGCCAACCCTGCGATTGAAGGGTATTTGCGGCGTCAGCTAAGTCCTCAGTCCAAAAACCGATATGACGACTATCTGGTAATTGAGCAGGGTCGTAAAATGGCGAGCTGCCTTGACACAGCTCGAGGTGTACCGGGCCTTCTCTGCTGTAGCATGCATGAACCACTATTTCGTGCTCCCCTGCTTCTGGCGTCCAAAAAGGCAGAGGGTCAAAGCTTCGTACCGGGCTCCATTCGACGCCCAGGCTCTGACCGAGAGAGTCTCGCGCCGAGTGGATATCTGCTACTGCGATACCGTTGTGAAAACAATCACTCATTTTTAACATACACTCCCTCCTCGGGATCGTCGACGGTGCTTTACGAAGGGCCTACGGGGTGGTGGTCCACTGAAGATCAACCGGCAAGGCATCAAGTCCCATTGTTGTGCCACCGTGACCGATAATTTTTCGGTCTTCGCTCAATGAGACTGAACTCACCCTTTGACAAAACTCCTCAAGCACCACCCTGACTTCAAGTTTCGCAAGGTGTAACCCTATACATTTGTGTGCGCCGGCGCCGAAGGCGTGATGCCGATTTTGTTCCCCGCGACTCCGGTCAGTATCGAAGGTGTCCGGTGCCCCAAATACTCGAGGATCCCTAGAAGTAATCGCACTGGGAATCACTACGTTATCACCGGCCTTAATCAGCACCCCCGCAACTTCGGTATCTTGTTCGCAAATGCGATTTAAACTGATAAACGCATTCAGTCGCAGAAACTCGTCAACCGAAGCAGTGACCTTTTCGGGATTTTGGTGCAACTGGGCGTACTGGTCGGGGTTACGAGCCAGCTGAAGAATGGTGAACGACAGCATGGAAGCAACGGTATCGATGCCGGCCAGAAACAGTAGATAAGCAATGCCCTGCACTTCCTCTGCGGTTAGACGCTCCCCCTCTACCTCAGCGGCCAGCAGCAAATCAACAATATCTCCCGAACCCGGCCGCTTTTGGTGTTGCTCCACAACCTGCTGCAGGTGCAGTGCTATCTGCTGCCCACAGGCAAGCCGTTCTTCTAGGGAAGGCGCTCGGTAAAAACCGGTTTCCCACTCGTAAAACTGCGGCAACATAGTCGCCTCCAACCCCATCTGCTCGGCAAACACCCGAGTCGGAATTGGTTTCGCTATGTCTCCCAAAAAATCAATTTTTTCGTTGTTCATGACGGCGTCCAGCACAGCACAAGCTTGCGCGCGAACACCCGACTCCATTTTTTTAACGACGTCTGGCTGAAACACTGGCAGCAGCAAACGCCGATAACGTCGATGCTCATCGGGCCCGCTTTCTAGGGGAATCAATCGCGGGCGCTGTTCATAGTTAGCGGGAACACCGATGGGGAACGATCCAAAATTTTTAGCATCGCAAAGCACCGTGTGGGCCAAGCTATGCGTAAAGACAACCCAGTGCCCACCGTTATGGGGTGTGTAAGCCAAAGGCCGCTGTTCTTGTGCCAACCAAGCCAACATACACGCCTGAGGGTCCCCAGCGAGGCCAGGGTCAGCCACAATGTCAATGTCACATCGAAGGTTCTCCGGCACATCTCTCCAATTCGTCGGCATATTGCTAACCCTCCAATAGGACTAAGCATTTACCCCGAGAGACACCCCCCATCATGTCGCAAAAAGCGGTGGGGGTCTGCTCAATGCCTCGATAACACTGGTCAAATGTTTTTAGCTCCCCCGATCTTAACAACCGCTCCAAGGCCTCAATCACAGCGGGAAATTCATCGGTGTAATCTGAAAACATAAAGCCTTCCATACGAGCTCGCTTAGTGATGAGCTCCCAAGTATGCGTCACCGGCTCTACCTCTGCCTCGTATTGCGATATCGCGCCGCACAACACTAGCCGCGCACCCTCCTGCAACTGCTGCATTACGGTGTTTAGAACTGAGCCGCCCACATTGTCAAAAAACAGATCAACTCCACTGGGTGCCGCTTCGGCCAAAGCCTGCGCGAGATCAGGCTGCGCTTCTCTTGAGATTGCGAGGTCATAACCCACCGTCTCAGTGAGCCATTGCGCCTTCTCTGCCGAACTCACCAAGCCGATCGTGCGGCAGCCAGCAGCTTTTGCCAACTGTCCCACAATGGTGCCCACAGCACCGCCTGCCGCACTGACCACAACGACGTCTCCCGGCTTTGGCTGGCCGATGTGATTCAAGCCAAGCCACGCGGTCATCCCGGTCGGACCCAAGGTCGACATGTACTCTGACAGCGCCAGATCATCAGCTGCCACCAGAGGTGAGCACAGATCTGAACCGTCCAATAAACTCATCTCCTCCCAAGCTGTCCTTGCGTTGACTAGGGTTCCTACCGCGTAATCTGGATGCCTAGACTCAATAACCTCACCCAAGACTATGCTTTGCACTGGCTCATTTAACTGCATACCGGTCAAATAGTTGTCTCCTGCCCCTGCCGACATCCATTGCCGGAAACCTGCATCAAGGGAAAAGACCCGGTTTTTAATCAAAAACCAACCCTCAGGGACCTCTGGACGGGGCACATCAACCACTTCAAAGTCGTCTGGCCTGACAGCACCATCGGGGTGCCTGGCTAAATTAACTGCTCGCGGCATATTCGGTCTCCTTGGAGTTACAAGCTTCACAGCTGAGCGGCCTGAGAATATCGCACAGAGAAAATCCAATAACAAACAGATTTGAATGTTTGTATTTTTTGGCCACAAAAAGCCCTGACACAGCACTGCAAAAAGATGGCCATCTAACGCTGCGCTGCTGGACATACACGAGCGGCAAAAACCTAATCGATTGACCATGAAAACTTTTGGTTTGATTGTAATCAGACGCTACTCAATGCACAGTTGTCACGCCGCAGTCCTACATACAGCGGCGACGCGCAGGCGGCAGCGATAACCGAACGTGGAGTTATTTTTGGCGAGGTTCATGATCTGCGCTATTGGGCCGGGGATTTCAGACCACTAAATTTTAGGAGACCAAAATGGCTAGCGGTGGGTGTTTATGTGGAGACATTACTTATGAATACGACCATGAACAATCTCGTGCAGCATTGCATTGTCACTGTCGCGACTGTCAGAAAGTCACGGGCTCCGGCAAAGCTACCATTGTGCTCTTTCCAGAGGACGCCGTGCACATTAGCGGCACCTTCAAACAATATGGCAGCCTTGGCTCTGACGGGTCCCACGTTAATCGCGGCTTTTGCTCTCGCTGCGGCAGCCAGATGTTTACACATATTGACGAAATGCCCGGGCTCATTTTTGTCAAAGCTGGCACTCTAGATGATTCTTCGTGGGTACAAGCCTCACTCAACTGTTGGGAGTCGACCGCATCCCTATGGTCACCGGCAGACAGTGAACTTCCCGGCGCTGAAAAAAACCCAAACCTTTGACCCGCTTTTATATAACTCGCTCCCGCTGAGCGCTAAAAAAACCCGCTCTTCAGCAGCAAACGCTGTGGGTTAACCGACAAGCTCGTAGCACTGTAGGATCGCTCACAGAGCATAGCCATTGGAGCGAGCAGTTGGGCACTACCGCTGTGTTAGCAATCGTGTCATCGTTAATCTCATCTTGAGTTCAGGGAAAAAAGAGCGTGTGTAGAGGAGTGTCGCCATGTATGCAGAATTGAAAGGTAAAGTTGCCGTCGTTACTGGAGGTGGCGCAGGTATCGGTCTGGCATGTGCAACAAGACTCGCAGAAGCTGGGGTAGCCGTGGGCATTGCCGATATCGATGGCGCTGCCGCGGAAGACGCCGCTAAGAACCTGACCTCCAGGGGCCATCGCTGTCTGTCTGTGGTAACCGATGTCAGCCAGGCAGACCAGGTGAATCACTTATTTAAGATAACCAGCGAGACTTTCGGCGCCATAACTATCGCTGTCAATAATGCGGGGGTTGGCTCGCCACTCACACCGCTGGGCGACACGGAGGAGTCCGACTTTGACCGAATCATGGCTGTTAATTTAAAAGGCGTATGGCTATGTATGAGAGAGGCCCTACGCCATATGAGTCCCTCAAAGACGGGATCTATTATCAACATGGCCTCTGCGCTGAGCACCACTACATTTCCAGGCAGCAGTCTTTACACCGCGAGCAAGCATGGCGTCTCGGGGCTTACTCGAAGCGCTGCCGTCGAGTATGGCGATAGTGGGATCCGTATCAATGCTATCTGCCCCGGCTTTATTTCGACGCCCTTGCTGCACAGTACGGTTACCGAGGAAGCTGCTCAAGCGATGGCGGCAAGACACCCCATGAACAGACTGGGCACACCATCAGAGATCGCCGATGCGGTAGCATTCTTGGCATCAGACGCCTCGTCTTTTGTCACCGGCAGCCTATTCTCCATTGATGGTGGATGGACTGCGAGCTAAATCAAGAGTCGCCCCCCTTGTTCAAGCTGGAATCCAAAAGCTCACCGCTAGGCTTTAAAGCCCCCAGGGCATTCAGTGCTAAGGAAAGTAAATCAGGGCACTGCTGTATCCAGTCGCGTTAACTGACCTTCACGGCAATCATGCCATCATCAACCAGCACGTCGAAGGTTTTTAAAGGCACCCGAGTCAATTGCCCTACGGGCTCTCCGGTACGAAGATTGAAGCGCACGCCATGCAAGGGGCAAGACACATGCCCTCGACGAATACGCCCACCTGCCAGAGGGGCTTGTTGATGCGTGCAGCGATTCTCAATCGCAAATACCTCGCCATCAGCATGACAAAGCAAAACCTCGCAGCCATCGATCGTTACCACCTCACTGCTATTAGGTGCCAATGATTGAAGCTGCAGCACCGGTATGTAGTCTTCCATCGACTCAATACACCCCAAAAACTCAAGAAGCACAACGATAAGTAGCGAGAACTGAAATAGCAACAAACAAACGTGCTTGCTTCTTTTGTGTAGCGAGGCTAGCGTAGCACCTCCTTAATTCTATATTTGGAGCAAACACGCCGTGCTACCGATGAAAAAGCAACAGTGGACCCTTAAAGCGCGCCCCCAAGGAGTGCCTGACCGAAGCGAAGTCGATATCGAAACACGCACTATTGACCATGTGCCAGACGAACATTTGCTCATTGAATGCCTCTATTTTTCTATGGACCCCGCAATCAGAGGGTGGATGTCAGAAGTTCCTAACTATCTACCCCCTATCCCTATCGGGGACTCCGTGCGTTCATCGGTCGTTGGCAAGGTATTGCAGAGCGAAGCAGACGGCTTCGCTGCCGGTGACCTTGTGGTCGGAACGGGTGGCTGGGAAACTCATGGCGTGGTGCCTGCGGCCTACTTCTCTGTCATACCCCCAGACAGCCCCTTTCCTGCTCACTACTATCTAAGCGCTCTGGGCGCTGTTGGCCTGACACCCTACTTTGGCCTGTTACGAGCCGGCAAAGCGGCTGCAGGGCAAACGTTGCTGATGAGTGCGGCAGCGGGAGCCGTGGGGTCAATTGGCGGGCAAATTGGCAAAATTCTGGGACAGCGCGTTGTCGGCATAGCTGGCAGCGATGAGAAATGCCAATGGGTGACTGAAGAGCTGGGCTTTGATGACTGCATCAACTACAAAACCTGCGGTGATATGGAGCAAGCGATTCGAAAAGCTTGCCCTGAGGGTGTCGACCTGTTTTTCGATAACGTCGGCGGCGAGATATTGGATGCCGCGCTGATGAACCTGAATAAAGATGCCACTATTGTCTTCTGTGGCAGCATCAGCAATTACAACGCTACCGAACCCGTCCCTGGGCCCTACAACTGGTGGCAGGTGCTGGCTAGAAGCGTGACCGTTCAGGGCTACCTTATCAGCGACTATCTCGCCGACTTTCCCGAAGGACAAGCACAAATCTCCGAGTGGATTAACTCAGGACAGCTTAAGTTTAAGGAGCATATCGTCGACGGCTTTGAAAACACTCTTGACGCCTACAATTTGCTTTTTGAAGGCAAGAATGACGGAAAATTGATGGTCAAGGTCTAGCCGTTCGGGGGAGTAAACCTCCCCCCGATTTTTTAAAGGCTGGGAAATTCACCCTCACCGCCCTCGGCGTAATATTGAATACACCGATGGGCAAACTGGTTACCACTTTCGTTTTTGCCAAAAATCACATCTGCCAAGTGGCCCGACTGCAACCCTCGCTGCACTTGCAAACCCACCTGATAATCTTCCTCGTCTACAACCTGCATAAGCCAATCGGCCATTTGCTCCAAAGCTGCATTTTCCTCTGCATCCTTCGGCTTTGTATGATGAATAAAGTGCAGCACCGTTGTATTTTCCAGAGGCCCAGGACCAGGAATCAGCTGCGCAATTTGGGTAATCTCAGGAGCCACAAAGATCGAAACATTTGGGAAAAACAGGCGGATAAAATCGTAGCCATCGTTTTCATGCTGCCAAAGCTCATCCACAGGAATGTCTTTTAATTTTTCAATCGTCTTGGCTGGATAACCCACCAACATATGTGGTCCATAAGCCTCAAACGCCATGACGTTGGTATAGGTTCTAGGCGCAATCGTTTCCGGATGCGCCGCTTGGAAGTGATAACCCTCCAAATAGCCATCAAGGGCAACCTTCCAGTTGGCACCGTGAATCACCCGCTGGCCAACATAGTGCCAATCCTCAAAATGCTTCTCTCCAATGTCGCTCATCATTTCGCCGAGAAAACCGCGAATATCACACTCCGACGTAGGATCGAGAACAGCAAAAATGAGCCCACCCTCTTCGTGGCAAGGAAAGGCAATAAGGTCTCGGTCACCTCGACAATCTTCACCAAACTTAACCATGTCGGCGACACCTCTCAGGCGACCATCACCGCCATAGGTCCAGGCATGATAGGGACAGCTAAAGGTCTTTTTATTGCCTGATGGTCTAGATTCGAGAATCATTCCCCTGTGGCTGCACACGTTCATCAGAACCTTGGCGGAGCCATCGGCTTGCCGGCAAATCAGCAAAGGCGTGCCTAAAATATCGAGAGTTTTGAAGTCTCCCTTTTCGGGAATTTCATGTGAGAGTCCCACTAAAATTGGCAGACTCTTGAAGACCCCATCCATTTCTTTTTGCCAAACATCTGCGTCGGTGTACTGCGTCGCAGGAACCCGCAGTGTATCGGCTGCATAGTCGGTGGTCCCATTGGCGACGTGATCGCGCAATCGGGCTGCCATCTGATTATAAAGTGCGTGCCTTTCCATTGCCGACTCCCGACTCATTCCGAAGTTATTCATCGAACGGTGTCCCGGCGTGCCAACTACACTCCGCCACCGTTTACTTATGTGCCTGAGGCTAGAAGTGCCTCCATAAAAAGTCAAGCATGCTTGCTTTTTTCTTGTTGCTTAAATACCCTGCGCTTGGGTTGCTCATTACTGGTAAGTAATGCAGCGACTATCCATGTAATACCAGTGCGCAGCAAGCCAATCCGGCTACCAGCGCAGGCAGGGGCGGATTTATGGGCGACAAACTCGCTGGGAAAGTGGCGTTGATCACGGGCGGAACGAACGGCATCGGTAAGGCTGCTGTGGAGCGCTTCATGGCTGAAGGCGCCTCGGGTGTCGTGTTTACTGGCAACAACGCCGAAGCCGGTGGTGCTATTTCTGCAGCAACAGGCGCTGAGTTTATTCGTCACGCCGTCCAAGATATTCCTGGCTGGTCAGCGGTAAAGGAAGTCGTTAAAAACAAGTTTGGTCGCCTCGACATCGCGTTCGCCAACGCCGGCACCAACGCGGGGGATAGCAACATCGAAGATGTAACGCCGGAGGCCTGGCAAAATCTGATCGATATCAACCTGACTGGCCCCATGATGACGATTAAGGCCGCCGCAGAGCTGATGCGCGGTAACCCCGAGGGACCAGGTGGCTCTATTATTCTCAATAGCTCGATCAACGGTATTTTAGCGCTGGCGGGCGACGTCACTTATTCGACGACTAAAGGTGCTATGCGTTTACTGGCAAAGTCGAGCGCCGTCCATCTCGCCAAAGAAAACACCAACATTCGGGTCAACACCATTCACCCCGGCGTTATCGGAACACCGCTTATCGAGGGCGCCATTAACGGCGCTCCCGATCCGTCAGCCGCTCGGTCCATGCTCGAGGGCATCGCGCCCATGGGCCGTCTAGGTCAAATGGAAGAGGTCGTAAACCTTTTGATTTACTTGGGCTCCGATGACTCGCGCTTCATGACCGGCTCTGAGCTAGTGATTGACGGGGGGTCTACCGCCGGCCTGCCCGGCGTTTAGGTTACAGAGAGCGCGGACACCAACTGCCAGACCTATTCCCCATGCAACACTCGAAAGCGACGTAGTGAAAATTTCCACTCCCCGTTCTCACGGATGCATTCATCTTCGTACTCACCTCTTGGCTCAATTTGAGTGCCGTCCTGCATAACGGCAACTTCACTGGTGTAGCTGCGCATGACCGCATGGTCCCCTTCAATGGAGATGAACCCCGGTTGTGCCATCATATTGACGAAAGGAAAAAGCTGCATGGCGTCCAACCATGCCGCAACAATGTTATCCCGGCCGGTGATGCCGGACATCTCCAGATGAGGCAACTCCCAGACCGCGTTTTCCGCCCAGGTATTTCCCCAAATTGCAGCATCGCGTTGGTTCACGCCATCGCAGTAGCGCTCTAACAGAGCGCGAATTTCTAGATGATCCTCAAAATCTTTCATTGGCTCTCCAAATAATTACAACGGCAACCCCCGCCGCTGCCGCCAAAAACGCCGGCAAGGGACCTAGACAAGCCATCCTTCATTGGTTGATCAAGCCACCATCAACCACCAATTGTGTTCCAGTGATGTAAGCCGACAGATCGCTCGCCAAAAACAACGCCGCGTCACCAATTGTCTTTGGAGCCCCCATATAACCCATCGGAATTACCGACACTAAGGAATCGTATTCATCCGTATTTTCTGATGAGGCTTGCACATTCATATTGGTCGCAATCATGCCGGGATGGATCGTATTACAGCGTATCCCTTCAGCAGCGGTCTCCGCCGCCACCGCCTTTGTAAAGCCGAGAACGCCACCTTTACTCGCTGCGTAAGCACTGACACCGATCACGCCCACCAATGCCGCTACCGACGACATGTTGATAATAGATCCCTTCGTGCCAGTTTCTCTCATCATCGCAACGGCGGATTGCGTACCTAAAAACAAGCTAGTCATATTCACCACCATCTGGCGGTTATAGTCTTCGAGCGTAATGTCTTCTAACTTTTTGAGGACCGCGATACCCGCGTTGTTAACAAGCGTATCAAGGCGCCCGTGATCGTCCCTGATACGGCCCATGGTAGCCTGCCAACCCTCGGGGTCTGTGACATCCTGTCGCCAAGCCGTCGCTGAGCCTCCCGCTGCGTTAATGCTTTCAGCGGTGGCATTGGCACCATCAAGGTCGACATCAGTCGCAATAACGGTGGCACCCTCGGCACCAAAACAATGTGCTATCGCATGCCCTAGCCCTGGATTTGAAGCTGCACCTGTTACCAGACAAACTTTGCCGCTTAGTAATCCCATGATGAACTCTCCCTTATCTTAAAGATTATTAGTTACTGAAAAATCTAGTCTGGCGCAGGGATCTCGCCCGCCGCTATCATCGCCTCTTCCAGTTCGTGAGCACGAGGATTGCGACGCAAGCATAAGCCGCCATTCACCTGTAGATTTTCCCCTGTCATGAAGCAGTCATCGCTGGCCAAGAACAGCGCCGCTGCGGCAATATCATCTGAGGTGCCATAGCGTTCCAAGGGGTAACACTGTGCGAAAGCTTTCGCCAAAGCTGGGCTTTGCAGTGCGTCGGCGGTCATCGGCGTATCAGTAAGCCCCGGTGAAATCGTGTTGGCCCTAATACCCTTAGTGCCAAACTCATTAGCGACAGTGCGAATGACGTGATCAATACCCGCCTTGGTTCCCATGTAGGCTGCGTGATTATCCAACATGATCTTTGCAGTAGCGGAGGAAATTTGAATAATACAGCCCTGCTCCTGACGTGACATGACCTCAACCAAGCGCTGCAACCAGATGAACGGACCTTTGAACTGAAGGTCAACCATACGATCGAGCTCCTCTTCAGAAGTCTCACAAAACCCGTTGAGTAGCCCCCAACCGGTGGCATTTATCGCCACATCAATGGCGCCATGACGCTCCTGAACTTCTTTCACCATATGGCCAATGGAAGCACGGTCGCAAAAATCACAAGGGACCCAATCACCATCGATAGATGTCGCTAGGTCGGCGAGAACGTCAGTGCGACGACCAGATACCACGACCTTTGCGCCCGTCTCGGCAAAACGACGGGCCATAACCTGCCCCATGTTGCCCGGGGACCCTGCCCCAACAATTGAAACCACTTTTCCGGCACCAGAGAAACTTCCAAACATATGCACTCCGATTAATTACTGTGATGCATCAAAGAATACAAAAAGTTACTGCACTTTCCGAAGGACAGAGTCGACCTACCGTGGAACACCCACGACGTTATGACTCTAGCTTGTATATTGATACCAGCTGATCTGTTACCAAATCAATGATGCTCTCTGCCCGCTTCTTTCTTTTGCTGCACCGATAGGTGGTGGCCATGCCATGCATAGCAAAATGCACCAAATCATGAGCCGCTTGGAGAGACTTAACACCCCGCCATTGGGGGAAGACTGTTTTGGCCGTCAACAGAAATTGCTTTTCGAATTCTTTTTCAAACTCTTCGATAACCTCACCGAGCTCATCATCCGTGCGAGCTGCAGAAACCAGTTCCTGATAAGCGACAAAAGACGGCAGGTTATGATATTCCCAGGCTGCCTCCACTGACCGCCGCACATCGGCCCTAGTGATTTTTGTGGAGATGTTTTTCGCTCCCATCAACTGGCGATACTCCTCCAGTCGCCGCTCATGTAAAAAGGCGATGACGACTTTAATCACTTCAGCTCTCGCCGAGAAGTGATGCATCATTGCGCCCCTTGAAACGCCAGCCTCGGCAGCAATCATTGCAGTTGTCGTCTTGTTGTAGCCCTCGTTTACTAAGCACCGCACCGCCGCCTCGAGGATAGCCCTTCGCGTCAGCGCACTTTTCTCCGCTTGCCAACCGTCACCCACTCGCGCGCCATTTTGGGATGTGGGTTTTTTTTTCGCTGCCGAGACTTTGGCGCGCTTTGTTACGCTCAGGCTCGGGGAAGTTGTCATTTTGCTCATAATCGTTTTCGCAGGGCTTACCATTGGTGATGGTGCAGTAGTTTGAGAATCCTATAAAGCGCAGTGAAACGCAATAACTGGACGGAAAATAGCAAACAAACCTGCTTGCTTTTTTTTATCTCCGTTCCTAGTATCGCCACATAGGGGTTCTGTGGCAACCGACAGCGATAAGCCTCAGAGGCCAAGACACCCCATAAAGCCGCCATCAAAAAGATGCATAACAAGAATACTTGTGCCTAGCCAAAGTCGAAAGAGCAACAACCTGCGCCATCAACCAGCGCAAGGTGAAGACACAGACATTTGGGCGACGCTAAGCACTCAAAGGGAGTTCGAAAATGCTGCCGCAAAAACCACTCCACCCTGGCTTGTTCACTTGGCCAGACTCAGCGCCAGAATTATTGGGTAGCCGGTGCGTCGATTGCGGTGAGCATGCTTTTCCCAGTCAGTCTAGCTGTCGCGCTTGTAGCAGTGAGCATACGGAGATCGTAGGGCTGGGCAACAAGGGCACCCTCTGGACGTGGACGATACAAAGTTTTATGCCCAAAGCCCCATACCACACTGACGAAACCCCTGAAAGCTTCTGCCCCTACGGCGTCGGTTACATAGAGCTCGCCTGCGGCATCAAGGTTGAAAGTAGACTCCATGAAAATTCGACGGATACCTTGCGCATTGGTCTTCCCATGAAGCTTGAGATCGTTCCTGTGCGTGATGATGGTGAGGGCAACCAACTGATGACCTTTCAATTTCGCAGCGCGGAGGCGTTATGACAGATGTAGCCATTGTTGGATTGGGATTACACCCCTTCGGCCGAAGCCCTGCCCTGTCGGGTCTAGAACAAGGCGCAATCGCAGCTAGAGCAGCCATCGCCGACGCAGGCACCAATTTTAAAGCGATGGAATTTGCCTTTGGCGGAAGTCAGGACGGTGGCAACGCAGATTCTCTAGTCAACCTGCTGGGCTTAACGGGCCTGCAATTTACCAACATCTGGAACGGCTGTGCCACCGGCGGCAGCTCTTTGAATGCCGCTTATTCGGCCATTAAGTCGGGCCAATATGATATGGGACTTGTGGTCGGTTTCGATAAGCATGCCCGCGGGGCGTTTAATCCCCAACCTAAAGACTGGGGGCTCGATGACTGGTACGGGGAAACCGGGCTGATGCTAACCACCCAGTATTTCGCCATGAAAATCCAGCGCTATATGCACGATTATGGTATCTCTCGCGAGACTCTAGTCCGGGTAGCAGAGAAAGCCTTTCGCAATGGCTCTATTACCCCAACAGCTTGGCGACAAACGGCGTTGACGACCGAAGACATTGAGCAGGCACCTATGGTTAGTGAACCCCTCAATAAATATATGTTCTGTTCGCCCGCCGAAGGCGGCTGTGCCCTCGTGCTGTGTCGCGCTGACATGGCTAAAAACTACACTAACAACCCGGTGCTTTTAAAAAGCGCGGTTGTTCGATCCAGGCATTATGGAAGTTTTGAAGTGTTCAGCCCATCCCAAGCACCTGCCGTTGCCCCCTCGCCTACGGTCACAGCATCCCGCGCAGCTTTCGAGTTTGCAGGTATCGGCCCTGACGATGTTGATGTCGCGCAGCTGCAGGACACCGAGGTCGGGGCTGAGATCATGCATCTAGCAGAAAATGGGTTTTGTGAGCACGGCGAGCAAGAGCAATGGCTTCGCGAGGGTGTCACCGAAATCAATGGCAGGCTTCCGGTGAATACTGACGGCGGTTGTTTGGCTAATGGCGAGCCCGTCGGTGCCTCCGGGCTGCGACAGGTTTATGAAATTTGCCATCAGCTGCGAGGCACCGCGGGCAAACGGCAGGTTCCCAATGCGCCGAAAGTAGGTTACACCCATGTATATGGTGCCCCCGGTATTAGTGGGGTCAACATTCTGACAACCTAGAGGCTTGTCATAAAAACGGATTGATCAGGAGAGCTCTATGAACAAGGCAGAAGACAAAAAACAGGGCGATGGCGGCCGCTTTAAGGGCACAACGTTTCAGGATCTTCTAGATCAGGAAACAGTTGAAGTGCCAGAGTTCCTTCGAATTCAGAGCAACCCATCTATGGGCGACGAAGACTTGTCCGTAGATCGCTATATCAGCCAAGAGTTTTTTGACCTCGAAAAGGAACGCATGTGGCCCAAAGTCTGGCAAATGGTGTGCCGTGAAGAGGATATCGCCGAGCCGGGTGATCATCACGTCTATAACATCATCGATGATAGCGTCATCATTACCCGGACCCCGTCTCATGCCATTCGAGGGTTTATAAACAGCTGCCTCCACCGGGGCCGCTGTCTGCGCGATGAATCTGGAACAGTTACCGAATTCCGTTGCCCTTTTCATGGCGCGACCTGGGACCTTGAGGGGCAGTTTCAAGGGATTCCTTGTCAATGGGATTTTGATCATCTTGCTGATCGCGACATGGCGCTTCCCGAAGTAAAAACCGCCACCTGGGGTGGCTTTGTGTTTATCAACTTTGACCCTGATTGTGAGCCCCTCGAAAGCTATATGGAGGTTATGCCTGAACACTTTTCTCGCTATCCACTCGAAAAATATTTCAAAGGCGTGCACGTGCAGCGGGTTATGCAGTGCAACTGGAAGGTTGGCGCTGAAGCTTTTATGGAGTCTTGGCATACTCTCGAAACGCATCAACAAATTTTAACCTTCACCGGCGATGAAAACTCACAATATGACACCTTCGGCGCCAACGTTAGTCGCTCTGTCACCCCTATGGCCGTGCACAGCCCGCACTTAGAAAATATCTCTGACGAAGCCATTATTAGAGACATTCTCAAACTTTCGGGGCGCATGGCGCTAGATAGTGACGAAGGGGTAGAGATGCCCGAGGGAATATCAGCCCGTCGCTATGTTGCCAATATGAATCGGGAGATGTTTGAAGAAGCCTCTGGACAGGATCTGTCAGATGCCACAATGGCAGAGCTAGAGGATGCAATCCTATACAGCTTGTTTCCGAACTTCCAAGTTTGGGTAGGTTACAACGGCAATATTGTTTACCGGTTTTTACCCAATGGGGATGACCCGCACAGCTGCATTTTTGATGTCATGATCCTTCTGCGCTATCCCGAGGGTGGCGAACGACCAGACCCAGCGGAGTGCGTCGTTATTCCCGAGGATCAGCCTTTTTCGTCGGTAGCCGAGTTGGGTGCGTTAGGCCCTGTTTTTGATCAGGACGATGCCAATTTGCCCGCAGTGCAACGAGGCATGAAGGCGTCCAAAAAAGGCACCGTTAGCTTAGCAAGCTACCAGGAGAGTCGAATACGACACCTTCACGCCACCCTCGATAACTATATTAAATCCTGAGGAGGTCTTCATGAGTGAAGCTCGAACAGCTGGCCGCATCAATGGCATTCTGGTGGCTAGCGGGTCTTGGCATGATATCGATTTCGCCCGTCTTGAACTGCTTAAACTCCTTGCCGAGTTCGATCGTGTTCGGATTAGAGTGTTTGAGGATTATGAAAATCTTGAGGCCCTTGCAGAAGCTGACTTTTTGGTGAGCTACACCTGCAACGTAGTGCCCTCCTTACCCGCTCAAGAAGCCCTTAAAACTTGGGTTCAAGAAGGTGGACGCTGGTATGCACTTCACGGCACCAATTCCATTATCCGACTGATGTCAGACGGTATATTTGAGACACCCGATTGGGCGCCACTTTTTGTCGATACTTTGGGCTCGATGTTCCGCTCGCATCCGCCCATTGAGCCTTACACGGTGACAGTTGCTGATACTGACCACCCGCTGGTGGCGGGCCTAGAGTCCTTTCAAGCCACTGATGAACAGTACTTGATGCAAACTTTTGGCGATCTCAAAGTACTCCTAGAAACTGAATATGGTGGCGACGCGCCGGGCTTTCGAGAGGATCATTGGGACAAGGCCAAACACCCTGTCTTCTACATCAAGGAACAAGGCAAAGGTGCCGTGTTGTATCTAACCCTTGGTCACTGCCGCCATCATTATGATATGCAGCCGCTAATGGACTACTGGCCCAACATCGAACGTTGCGCTTGGGATACACCTCAATTCTACGAACTGCTACGAAGAGGCCTGCAGTGGGCGATGGAACCGGTTGATCAGGCTAGCTTGGCCGCCGCCGAAGAGGCCCGCAAAAATGCGCCAGATATCTAAGTTTTTCTCAGGGTTTGCCCCTTTAGAGTCGGCATCTCCGCGATTCTGCAAACAGCGTTTGTTATCCATTTGTATTACGCTGGCTTTTAGTGCCGCCACCACGACTCAGGTATTGGCATCAGCCTCTGGCTCAAAAGCTAACGAAGTGGTTTATTCCACACCAGTGGCTACCGATGAGCGGCGACTGTTGTGGGGCGACACCCACCTGCACTCCAACGTCTCAGCAGATGCCTTTACTCTGGGCTCGCGACTGGGCCCTGACCAGGCCTATCGCTTTGCAATGGGGCTGCCAGTGACTAATGAGTTAGGACAAACTGCGCGACTCCATGCTCCCCTAGATTTTCTTGCGGTCACCGACCACGCGGAATACCACGGGGTTTTTCCGCTGCTCGAAAAACGCGACTCCCAACTAGATGGATGGCCATTAGGCCAGCAAATGGCCGACCTGCTACAGGACGGTAAAAATATTGAGTTAGCCAAATTATTTTCTGATGCGATCCAAAGTACCGAACCCGCACTGCGCACACCAAAACCGCTTGTTGAAAGTGCGTGGCATTCCAGCATTAAAGCCGCAGACGCTGCCTATACCCCGGGCGTATTCACAACATTAATCGGATACGAATGGACATCAATGGTCACCGGTGACAACTTACACCGCGTTGTGCTGTTTCGTGATAGCTGGGATCGCACTCGCCAGGTGATTCCCTTTTCGGCTCAGGACAGTACCGACCCAGAGGCACTCTGGTCAGCACTAGCAGACTACGAAATAACCACTGGCGGCCGGGCGATGGCAATTCCTCACAACGGCAATTTAAGTAATGGCCGCATGTTCTCTCCAATTCGCAACAACGGCGCAGCGCTTGATCGTGACTATGCCGAGCAAAGGCGCTATTGGGAGCCACTCTACGAGATGACCCAAGTGAAAGGGGATTCCGAAACGCACCCTGCCCTGTCTCCGGCTGACCCCTTCGCAGATTTTGAAACTTGGGACGACGGTAACATCACACTCACAACCCCAAAAGAACCCGACATGCTGCCCTTTGAATATGCGCGCTCAGCCCTCGGGCTGGGTCTTGCTCACCGTGAGCGACTGGGTCTGAACCCCTTCGATTTTGGCATGATTGGCGCCAGCGATATCCACACCGCGCTTAGCACCACCGAAGAAGACAATTACTTTGGAAAGTTTATTCATGATGGCCCGGCTCCCGGTCGCAGCACCCTTAAGATGGCAGGCCAACTTCAACAAATATGGCGTATGGTCTCCTCGGGGCTGGCCGGGGTTTGGGCGGCCCAGAACACCCGCGAAGCGATATTTGATGCCATGCTTCGTAAGGAGGTTTACGCAACCACCGGCAGCCGAATTCGAGTGCGCTTTTTTGCCGGCTGGGAATTCGATGAATCCACGCTTCAGGACTCACAGTGGGCACTCAAAGGGTATGCACAGGGCGTTCCCATGGGCAGTCAGTTACGAGCTGCTCAGGACCCCAACCTTGCCCCTACCTTCATGATCAAAGCTCAAAAAGATCCGAACGCCGCTCACCTTGATCGTATTCAAATAGTTAAAGGCTGGCTGGACTCTGATGGCGAACACCAAGAAAAGGTTTACGACGTTGTCGCCTCGGGTAACCGCCCAAGAAACTCGGCTACCGGCCTATTCGAACCGGTGAAGGATACGACCAACCTATCAACAGCCAGCTACAGCAACACCGAGGGCTCGGCCCAGCTCGAAGGGTTATGGCGGGACCCAGATTTTGATGCGCAGCAAGCCGCCTTCTACTACGTGCGGGTGCTGGAGATCCCAACACCACGATGGACTAGCTTTGATGCCGTTCGCTTTGGAGAAAATCGAGTTGCTGAGGACACGGGCAAGCTTCAAGAGCGAGCTTACACCTCCGCCGTTTGGTATTACCCGAAGGATTAACCGCAACTGACAACACCGAATGGCTTCGCCGCATCGCGGTATGACTTCACCGCATAAGGAGGTGGTTGGTGCAGAGGGGAATTTACTGTGCCCGATGTGCCTGCTGCCACGACGACTCAGGCGCTCCCTCATAGCCCTCAAACCTCGGAAACAGACCGCACCTTTAGCACCGATGCGGCAAGCTCCCCCGTTACCCCCCTTGTTTGGCCTTAAACGCCTCATGTGCAGCTCTCAGCGGTGCCGCATCAAAATAGTAGGGCCTAATTTCACAAACCTTGCCATCGCGAAACCTGAACAGCTCACACAAGTGCGCTGGCTCGAGACCATCTGCAAATTCAAAATGGAGAATTGTCACCACATAATCACCACCACTGGTGATTTCCGTGCGCACAACGTTAGTAACCTCAATCATGCCAAACACCTGAGCATAGAGGTCACGCAGTGCTGTGATGCCGGTAAAGGTGCCTGCCATGGGCGTATCTGCGGCCTCTACGATAAAAAAATCGTCGGTCAATAGGGTTTCACAAGTATCGAAATCCCCTACCGCTGAGCTTTCATACAATTGGTTTACGATGGCTATTTTTTCGTCGTTTGTCATATCTAATTCCCTGTCACTGATTGGAAAATCGCTCAATAATTTGTTTGCCCAACGCCATTTGGTGGACTTCGTCAGGACCATCTGCCTGGCGGCACCAACGCGCGTAATTAAAATTCTCAGCCATAGACCAGTCTTCGGTGAGACCGCCGGCGCCATGCATTTGCATACAACGATCAATGACCGTCTGAATAACGACGGGCACTGTTGTCTTGGTCGCTGCGATCATGGGAATTGAGGCTGTTACCCCCTGATTGTCGATCGCCCAGCAGGTTTTCTGAACCAATAAACGTGCCATCTCTATTTCAGAGAAGCACTTCGAAATATTCTCTCGGATCGACTGATGCTTGCTTAGAGGCCGACCGAAAGTCTGTCGCTCAGTAACTCTTTGACAGGCATTTTCCAAAGCCTGTTGCCCCGCCCCAATCAATCGCATGCAGTGATGCATTCGTCCCGGCGCCAAACGCGTCTGAGCAATTTCAAAACCACGACCCTCTCCCGCCAAAACATTTTCTAGCGGCACCCTCACTTCATCAAAAACGATTTCTGCATGACCCAAGGGCGCATCATCGTAACCCAGTGTCGTAAGCGGCCTGATGATGTTCACCCCGGGCGTGTCTTTGGGCACCAAAACTTGGCTTTGCTGAAGATGACGATTGCTGTTCTCAGGATCACTTTTTCCCATCACGATGAGAATTTTGCAGCGCTCATAAAGGGCGCCGGTGATAAACCATTTCCTGCCATTTAGTACCCAGGAGTCGCCGTCTCTGCGAATACTCAGCTGTACATTGGTGGCGTCGCTGGAGGCAACTTGAGGCTCTGTCATAGCGTAGGAAGATCGGATTTCGCCAGCCAGCAAAGGGGTCAACCACTCGGCTTTCTGCGCCTCGGTGCCAAAGTTCATGAACACTTCCATGTTGCCCGTATCGGGAGCATTACAGTTAAATACCTCCGCGGACCAAATGACGCGCCCCATCTCCTCTGCCAAAGGGGCGTATTCCAAAAAGTTAAGGCCACCCAGCTCGCTAAATTCAGCGTGATCCGGTGGCACAAACAAATTCCAAAGCCCCTGATCTCTAGCCTTACGCTTCAGCTCATCGATCAGCGGTAGCGCCGCAAAACGATTTTCTGCTGAGGCCAAAGCATGTCGATAAGCCACTTCATTAGGGAAAATAAATTCGGCCATAAACGCCTTTAGGCTCGCCAGTAAGGCTTCCGATTTTTCTGTCACTGTATGCATAGTCGTTTGATCGATCCTTGTCAGTACATTGCTTTTGGGCGGCCTGGGCGTGGGGTTTATCGACACCACAAGTAGGCTGCCATCCTACGTTTAATTTATTGCAACAGCGACGAAGTTTGTCGAGCGCGCCTCTTCCTATATTCGTACACTCCTGCAGTCCCGACCGTAGTCTCCATGCTCAAAGTGCCGTTGGCGAACCAGTCTACCCTCTGCGAGCTGTAGTCGACTTAAAACCCACCCAAAACGGTACCCCTGTGGCGACCAGGGCAAGCAATGATCTTTGATTTGCTTACTCCTCAGGAGCTATTTCCAAGGTCAGACCGTTCATTTCAGGGGTCATGGCTATTTGGCAGCTCAGGCGCGAGCGTCCCTTATCAAAGTGATCTGAATATGCGAGCAATAGATCTTCAACTTGCTCACGGGGCGGCAAGCGCGACATCCATTCTTCGGAAACATAGACGTGACAGGTAGCGCAAGATGCGCAACCACCGCAGGCTGCCTCTACGTCCAGGTCGTTTTCAAAGAGCAGTTGCATCAAGGTATCCTGCCCAGCGCTTTGCGCTATGTCACTCGTCACACCCTCACGGGAAGTTACGGTGACTTGTGGTAAATCAGACATCGCTTAAACATCTCCTTGGTTTTCAATTCTGGCGCCAATGCCGGCGCCAAAGCTCGACAGGCCTGCAGGCGCCCACGCTGGCAAGGAGTAAACACTCTCTGCAACGCCCCGCGCAATTTCGATCAACAAGTGGCACAATGCCACCGATCGACAACACAAACAATCTTGTTTGTTTGCTTCGTACAGATTGAGATATCCTTAGGCGGGTGTTACATCGCCTGGGAAAGCGAATAGCAAAAACCGGTGTAGCAATAATAATAGGTTATAGCGCGACAGGAGCTCCATGTCTCGGAACACATATCGTAATACGACGCTAGCTCGAGTAGCCCAGCAGCTGTATCAGGATTGCCCTAATGACATTGCTATACGCTTTGACGATGGCTCGTGCATAAGTTACGGAGAAGCATGGGAGTCCGGTGCGGCCTTGGCCTCGGCCTTACTCGCCCGAGGACTTAATCCCGGCGACACAGTAAGCTTTCAGCTTCCCAACAGCCGATTTGCCGTCATTGTCATGGTTGCCGCGGCTATTGGGGGATTCGTTATAAATCCCATCGTGCCGATATACCGAAATAAAGAGGTGGGTTACATCCTCCGCCATGCAGCAACGCAAGCCCTTTTCATTCCTGCGGAGCTGCGGGGCTTTAATTACGTAGCCATGATGGAACAGCTTATTAAAGACTGCCCCAACTTGCGTCGGGTGATTTATCTAGGTGAAGCACAAGACCTACCCGATAACTTTGAAACCTTCGATCAGCTACTGGAATCAGGCAGAAATCAGCCCATAGAGCCCGCCCAAGCCGATCCAGATGAGACCAAAATACTGCTCTACACGTCGGGGACAACCGGGGACCCCAAGCAGGTACGTCACAGCCATAACACACTCAACGCCGCCCTTGATAACGGCGTCGACGGCTGGCAGCTAACAGACCAAGACCTCATGCTCATGCCCTCTCCAGTGACTCATATCACGGGCTACGTCAATGGTATGGAAATGCCCTTCTTTACACCCACAAAAACGCTGCTTATGTCCCAGTGGGACGTGAACAACGCCATCAAACTGATTGAAGCTTATGGCGCCACGGCTTGCGTTAGCGCGACGCCATTTCTCAAGGAGCTAGTGGATGCCTGCCAGCAACAGGGTAAAACCCTACCGGGCTTTCGGTTGTTTGCCTGCGGCGGCGCCTCAGTGCCTGCGGCCCTGATTCATTCAGCTTGGGATTCACTTGATGATTGCCGCGCCGTACGCGTTTACGGCTCAACCGAAGTTCCCTTGGTGACAGTGGGCTTTCTAGAAGCCGCTCAAAGAAATCTCGCCGCCGAGACAGACGGTCAGGTTGCCAACTACGACGTAATGATTGTGGATGACAACGGTAATGATGTGGGCTTAGACATCGATGGAGAAATTTTGGCCAAAGGGCCCGCGATGATGTTGGGCTATAGTGATGACGAACAAAATCGCGAAGCCTTTACGCCATCGGGCTATTTTCGAACCGGAGATATCGGGCGTTTGCTCGCATCAGGCGCGCTCATTATTTCCGATCGAAAAAAGGACATCATTATCCGGGGCGGAGAAAATATAGCCGCTAGAGAAATTGAGGATACCCTATTGTTGTCTAACGCTATTGCAGAGGTCGCAATTGTTGCTGTACCCCACAGTCGCCTGGGTGAAGGCGTGGGTGCTTGTGTTGTGCCTGCGGCAGGATTTCAAGTAGACATGGACACCCTGCGTGAGATTCTGGCAACGAGTGGCTTAGCCAAACAGAAATGGCCACAGTATTTGGAGTTGCTTTCTGCGTTACCCAAAACAGCCTCAGGCAAAGTTCAAAAAGACAAATTGAGACAAAGCATCCGTCAGCAAGGGGTCAGCCTATGAGGCAACAACTTTTTTCTGCAGACGGCAAAAAAACGAGGCAGCTTCATGATCGATTATGAAAATTTCCGAAAGTCTGTCAGAGATTTTTTAGCAGAAGCCCTTACACCGGAATTGCGTCGGGCCGGCGAACTAACCACCTCCGTATTCTCAGATTTTAAGGCGGCGCTGGCTTGGCAGAAAAAACTGCATGCCCAAGGTTGGATAGCACCCGATTGGCCTTCCGAATTTGGAGGGCCCGGCTGGGACATCCAGCAGCGTTACATCTTTCAGGAAGAGTGCAAACTCGCCAATGCACCCAGTGTTGTGATGATGGGTATCCAAATGCTGGGCCCCATGCTGATGCATTACGGTACCGAGGAACAAAAGCAACATTACCTGCCAAGAATGCTGTCGGGGGAGGATATCTGGTGTCAGGGCTATTCGGAGCCCGGCGCGGGCTCCGACCTTGCATCGTTGAAAACCAGCGCCATTCGCGACGGCGACGACTTCATCGTTAACGGCACCAAAATATGGACCAGCATGGCGCATCATGCCAACCAAATTTTCTGTCTTGTGCGCACAGATAAAGACGTGAAACCCCAAGCGGGTATCAGCTTTCTGCTTATCGACCTTGAGACTGCCGGCATTACGATTACACCCATCGTTAGCCTCGACGGTCAGGTCGAGCAATGTCAGGTCTTCTTCGACGCCGTTAGGGTCCCCTGCGCAAACCTGTTGGGCGCCGAAAATGACGGCTGGTCAGTGGCAAAGTCTTTGCTGGAATTTGAGCGCGGCGGACATAATTTCACCATTGATGTTAAAAAACAGCTACGCAAAATTCATGACCAGACCAAGCTCACGCCTTGGGGTGAAAAAACCCGCGCAGACGACCCCGTTTTTCGACATCGGCTCGCTGAGGCGGAAATAGATGCAATAGCGTTGGAACAAACTGAACTCAGAATCAAAGGGACTGTTGAGGCCGGTGGCAATCCGGGTGCACTGTCCTCTTTGGTTAAGGTTGTAGGCACTGAACTGGGACAGCGCCTCAATGAGCTAAGCATGGATTTAGTCGGGCCAGCTGCAAGCCCTCAGTGTTTAGATGCACTCGACCCCTATTACGAGGGTGATGCGCCAGTTCCAGATCACGCACTCACTGCCATGGCGGAATACATTAACAACAGGGCCGCCACCATCTACGGCGGCACTGCAGAGATACAGCGCACGATTATCGCCAAAAAGGTGTTGGGACTATGACCCGTCAAATTCAGATGAGGTTCAACCGTGACTGATGAACAAAAGATGTTGCAGGACAGTGCAGAGCGCTACCTCAGGGAAAATTATGAGTTCGCCAGCAGGCAGAACGCTCTAGACAGCGGGCACGCAATTGACCTCGATCGCTGGCAGGCCTTCTCTGATATGGGGTGGGCAGCGATGACTGCTCCTGAAGATGCTGACGGCTTTGGCTTCGGACTCGCTGATATCGAGCCGGTTATAGAATCATTCGGCTATTACCTTGTTCGCGAACCCTTGCTGGAATCTGCTGTGCTTGCCGGAGGCGTCATTGCGGCGGCATCCGAAACTGCCAAAGCACAATACCTTCCGGGAATCATTGACGGCTCCATAATTGCCACTATTCCTCAGAGAAACACCGCGCCATTGACCATCCATACTGTCGACGGGGAAGACCGCCTGAGGGGAGACCTTCAATTTGTACCCTCCGGTGGCACTGCCAGCCACATTCTGGCGCCAACTAAGCACGGCAATCAAAACCACTGGGCGATAATTGATTTGTCTCAATCAGGGACTTCACGAGTGGTTTATCAAAGCCACGATGGACGGCAAGGCGCGCACATTTCTGTTGACCAGGCTTATGATGGGAGCTGTATTTTATTGTCGGGAGCTGACGCAGACGCAGCGACTGACGCACTTTATACCCGCGCCATGCTAGTAGCTGCAGCAGAAGGCGTCGGCGCTATGCAGGGCGCCTTAGATTCAACCGTAGAGTACACTCGACAGCGCGAGCAATTTGGTCAGCCCCTGTCGTCCTTTCAAGCACTGCAACACCGAATGGCAGATATGCTGATACAAACCGAATTAGCCCGCTCTCTGGTGCTCGCGGCCTGCCAGGCATGGGATACTCAGGCTGAAAATGCCTCAACACTGGCACTGGCAGCAAAAGCTAAAGTTGATTTAGCAGCGCGTAACGTGACCCAAGAAGCTATTCAAATGCATGGTGGGATCGCAACCACCAACGAGTATAAAGTAGGCCACTATTTCAAGCGTGTCGCCTTACTCGAAAGCTGGCCCCAACACCGTGATGCACTGATTGCAGAATTCATTCAGCGCCGAGAGGCGTAAGTCACGGCGAACTAAACCACTATTAATAACAAGTCAGCCCCAACAGGAGAAATACAATGGATCTAGAGCTCAACGGAAAAGTGGCCTTGATTACCGGTTCGACCAAAGGTATCGGTCGTGGAATTGCAGAGCGATTAGCTGCGGAGGGCTGCCATGTCGGCATCTGTGCCCGTAATGAAGCAGAAGTAACAGCTGCCATCAGTGAACTCGAAGCCCACGGCGTTAAAGTCGCAGGCGCTGCTGTCGACGTCGCCAGTGCGGATTCCATGCAAGCTTGGGTGGACCACTGTGTCGCCACCCTCGGTGGCGTCGATATTTTTGTTTCCAACGTATCGGCTGGCGGTGCAGATGCTTCAGAAGACGGATGGCGTGCAAACTTTGAGGTCGACATGCTCGCTACGTGGCGCGGCGTCCAGCAGGTAACACCGCACCTAGAAAAATCCGACGCGGGCAACATTGTCGTCATCTCGTCCACGGCGGCCCTGGAAGCCTTTGCAGGCGCTGTGCCCTACAGCGCAGTGAAAGCCGCCCTTCTCAACTACGCGGGCAACCTCGCTCAGGATATGGCGCCCAAAGGTATCCGAGTGAACTCAGTCAGCCCGGGACCCGTGTTTATTGATGGGGGAGCTTGGGACAACATTAAGCAGGCAATGCCCGAAATTTATGAAGGGACAGTCGCAGCTATTCCCATGGGTCGTATGGGCAGTGCCGCAGAAGTTGCTGATGCTGTGGCCTTCCTGGCGAGCCCGCGCTCAGGCTTCACAACTGGGACCAACATGGTGCTCGACGGCGGCTTTACCAAGCGTCTACAGTTCTAGGATCAACGCGGTGTGGATGCAGATCCACACCGCTCTGGCTTTACTGAAACGTTTAGCTAGGGCGAAGCCATAAGATCGTTAAGGTGCTCGTGAAACGCTTGCACTCGCCGCTCTTGGTTTGGCATCCAAAACCCCTGAAACCCCGACGATGCCAAGCCCGCTTGCTGAGCCTTGGCAATACTCAAATCCTGATCTGCGGTAGTGCCAAGGGTTTGCTCCCCGTATGTAACATACTCATGTTCAGCATCAGTGACCGGCAAATCAGGCCCCCCTGCGGGTGATGGTGTCATCGTTTGGCCATCGACGCGGTTCACTAACCACCAGTGATCAAAATAACAGCGGTCCGCTTGTGTCGAATGCGGTCTCGGTCTCAGTAGCTGTACGCCATCAGGGCCTACTGTAATGACGTTATTGGGAAAAATGTTGTAGATCACATAATCAGTGAGCTGATAATTGGACCGATAAGCGTAATGCAAAAAGCCCCGCTCAGCTCCCAACTCACGCTTGGACTTCTGTATCGAAATACGAAGATCACTCCATGTTTCCCTTCCTTGATAGTCATCACTATCAACTCCCCAAGCCTGAGCCATCGTCTTTAGCGGCTCGCCGATAACTTTAGAACCATATTGCTGTGACGGCATAAAAGCAGGAAACCACCCCCGGTTATGGCCTCTGGGAAAAAGGTCAAATTGACAGTCTTGATAATCCGCCGCGATGTAAGGAATCAGCTCCGGATGAAGCACTTTAACGTGGTAAGCCTCGTTAAAATTATCCGTGATTATTTTCCAGTTAGACTCTGCGTCGGCTGTAATATCAAGCACCCGCACCATCGCTTCCATACGATGTGAGTCGAGCTCTCTTGTGATTTGCTCACCTAAAAACTCCTCTAATGGAACGGCCTTTGCGTCGAGGTTGTACCAGATAAGGCCAAAGCGCTCACAGCATAAAACCTCATGCAGCCGCGCACGACCACAGGGACTCTCACGAAAATCCTCCTCGTCGGGCACCGCAACGACAGTGCCCTCCCAGTCGAATTGCCAGCCGTGATAAGGGCAGTGAAATCGCTCGACTGCACCCTCAGCAGCATCAGTAATTCGCGTACCGCGATGGGGGCAGACGTTGAGAAATGCCTTGGCGCTGCCGTCGGCTTGCCGCACTAAAATGACCGACTCATGACCAATTTCAGTCGTCAGGTAATCGCCGGGCTCCGTCATTTGATAGGACACTCCCCCAATGTTCCAAACCCTACGCCATACCTGCTCTAGCTCGCGCTGCAGATATTCATTAGAGGTGTAACGGTCCGCAGTGATAGAGTCGCCCCTGAGTGCAGGCTCAGCTTGCTTGGGCGGTCGATCGAGCTCTAGGGGCAATGTAATGGGCTCACGTGCGGTCATAAAGATCCCTTAATCAATACTGATAAAACAATACCATCAATGTAACGGTGACGTTTAAAAAGACAAGCCAAAGGCATCGACAATACCTAGGCACTACAGACACTTCTACGATAGTGAAAGGGACGCCAAAACCATGGGCATTATTAATTACCAACCTGAACTCAGCGCGCTAGTCGCGACCAAGGGACACCCCTACCCGAAAGATGCTTTCAGCGAATGCTTAGATAGTCTGGCTGGCATTACCTGCACGGTGGTGGAGCAGCCTGCCAGTCAAGAGTTTTTAGACCCTGCATTGGCCGCCCCCTATGACGTGTTGGTTTTTTACGATATGCCGGGCATTGATTTCAGCGAGCAGCCCCCGACAGCTACAAGGCCCCCAGAGCGCTTGCAAGAAAACATGAATCGACTTTTGGAGGCCGGTAAGGGCATGGTGTTTCTCCACCACGCTCTGGCTTCTTGGCCGATGTGGCCAGAGTTTGGAGAAATTATTGGTGGACGATTTTTCTACAACCCTCAAGACTGTCGAGGTCGGCCGGTGCTGGATTCAGGCTATCGCCATGAGGTGACGCATGACATCTCATTGGCCTCCCCTGATCACCCCGTTACTCAGGGGCTGCCAGAAAATTTTCAATTAACCGATGAACTTTATTTATGCGAAATCTTTGATGACTCGGTACACCCTCTGCTCACCAGCAACTATTCGTTTGCTCGGGAAAATTTTTATTCGGCTCATCACGCGGTGACAGGAAAAATGTACTGCAACGAGGGCTGGTATCCACCCGAAGGGTCATCGCTGGTAGGGTGGACTAGACATCACAAAAACAGCCGCATCGTTTACCTACAACCGGGAGACGGCGCCGAAACGCTTGGCGATGTCCATTATCGACTGCTGTTAGCAAACGCCATTCGCTGGGCCGCCAATAACGCCTAATTTACTCCTTAAGCGTTATGGCAGCGCATCAAGCAATTCTTTAACCCTCTCCAACAGCGACGAGATTTTTACCTTGGGTAGTGCCCGCCATCATGGCACTGTAGGCAGCCCCTGCCCCCGGCAACCCCTGAGTGATGTTCTCCATTGCTTTGAGTTTCCCTGATAGCAACCAAGATTCCAGTGCGGCTGATGCTGCGGGCAAATCATCGAGATAGCTGTACAGCAGGAATCCCTGCATTTTCAGTTGTCGCTCCACAACTTGCCATAGGTTGTATAACGGCGTCGGCGTCGCCGCGTTGTTATAGTCGGAGATCATCCCGCAACCCACGATACGGCCGCCCTGAGCCATAGTCATTAAAGCGGCATCAAGGGTCGCCCCACCCACATTGTCGAAGTAAACGTTCACGCCCTCTGGGCAGGTTCGAGCAAGAGCTGCAGCCAAATCTGGCTCTTTACGATAGTTGACAACAGCGTGGGCACCCAACTCTTTTAACACCACCTCGGCCTTATCGTCAGCACCAACAATGCCCACCACGCGGCACCCCTCAAGGGCGGCAATTTGACAGGCCATACTGCCCGTTGCCCCCGCGGCAGCACTCACTAGAACCGTCTCTCCGGGTTTAATACCACCAATGCGATGGAGCCCGACATAGGCCGTCTGACCCGAGCCACCCAATGCTCCGGCATACCAACTCAGGGGGAGCGCCGGGTTGGGGGTAAGCTTTTTGAGTAACACTGTATTCCCGTCACTGAGAGAGTAGTCCTCCCAATGGTGCAAGCCAAAAACTAGATCTCCGGGCTCAAAACCCAGCAGTTGAGAGGTTTCCACACGGGCTATAGATGGGCCCCTTATGGCGCCGCCCAAGGCAATAGGTTCAAAATAATTCGCTGTACCGTCTAACCAGCTTCGGATGGCGGCCTCTAAAGACAGGTAAAGATTGCGAACCACCATCTGCCCCGGGCCTGCACTAGGCACTGGCGCTGTAACTAGACGAAAATCATCTGCGACGGGTACACCCTGAGGGTGAGCAGCAAGCACGACTTGGCGATTTATCATGTCAAACCTCTCGTTATTTTAATCTGCTCCATAGGGATACAGCGCAAAAAAACCTTATACTGATGCCATAACAATTCCAACCAAAAACACCGACGACGACATTAACAACGAGTCGCGGTAGAGGGGTCTCATGCGTAGTCATCAATTTAGCCTTTTAGGCCGTTATCTGTTCGACGGAAAGTCCCTTGCCCTTATGGCGTTTATCCTAAGTGCTTCGGTTTTTTTGGCCAATCAAACATCCGCATCAGACAGCGCGGCTGTACTGACCTCAACTGACGAGCTTCAAGCTGGCGGCGAGTTTGACAACCGTAGCGCTCTACCGGGAGCCGCGCTTTACAGCACCCACTGTGCCACCTGCCACCTCGGCCAAGTCTACAAAGCGCCTCATCAAACGTGGCTTGAAATGATGTCTCAGAAAGCTCTTTACACCACTATGACAGAAGGAATCATGGCCCCGCAGGCCTCCAAGCTTTCGGAGCAGCAAAAAGTCGAGGTCATTGAATACCTGACCTCGCAACGCTATACCCCAGCAAAGTCAGCATCGCAGCCGGTTAATACCTGCACCGGCGACGCGGCAACTTTTGCAGCCTGGGACAACCAAGAGATCACCGGCTGGGGACGAGACACGTCAAGGTATGTTCCAGACGCGGTCGCAGGCTTGAACCAAGCCGACCTTCCAAAACTGCGACTTAAGTGGAGCTTTGGGTATGCCGGGGCCTTTAGAGCGCGCTCGCAACCGAGCATAGCAATGGGCGCAATCTATACGGGCAGTCAGGATGGCACCGTTTATGCTCTGGACCTGGAACCCGGTTGCCTTCGCTGGTCATAATCCGCTAGCGCAGAAGTACGAACCGGTATTGTATTAGGGCAACATGGCGAGACACGCCCTCTGGCGTTCTTCGGTGACATCATTGCCAATCTCTATGCCGTTGACGCCACAACCGGGGAGCTGGTTTGGAAGATCAGCGCCGACGACCATCCCAGCGCAACCCTTACGGGCACCCCTGCCTATCATGCGGGTATTGTTTATGCCCCCGTATCTTCCCTTGAGGTCACAGCGGCCGCAGACCCCGACTACCCCTGCTGCACTTTCAGAGGCAAAGTCATTGCAGTCGATGCAAACTCAGGTTCTACCACCTGGGAGAGTTACACCGTACCCGAACCCCCAAGTCAGCAAGGAGTATCGAGTGTAGGCACCGCGATACTCGCGCCGTCGGGCGCACCCGTGTGGAATAGCCCGACACTCGATCCAGCGAACAATCGACTATTTTTTGGCTCGGGGGAAAATTACTCATCTCCAGCCGATGGTAATAGCGACGCAATCTTTGCGGTGCGCATGGATACCGGTGAAAGACTTTGGACCCGTCAAGTATTTGCCGGGGACGCCTGGAACGTGGGTTGTATGATGTCGGTTAACCACCCCAACTGCCCTCCCGAGATGGGCCCAGACTACGATCAGGGTTCCAGCCCGTTATTGATCAAACGTCCCGAGGCTGAAGATGTCATTGTTGCGGGCCATAAAGATGGCAGTGTCGTGGCTTATGATGCCGCGACCGGAGCACAACGGCAGTGGGTGACCAAAGTTGGCCGTGGCAGTATCCAAGGTGGCGTACATTTTGGAATGGCGGCAGAGGGAACTCGAGTCTACGCCCCCATTAACGATATGAACGATACACGCAACGGCGAGGACTTGGACCCAGCGTTGGCCCGTCCCGGGGTTCATGCTATCGACGCTGAAAATGGCGCAGTGCTTTGGAGTCATGTACAGGAAGACATCTGCAGCGACGATCGCCCACTGTGTGACCCCGGCGTGTCTGCCCCGCTGACCGCACTCACCAATGCAGTCATCGCTGGGCATCTTGATGGCCACCTGCGCGCCTACGACGGCCAAACCGGTGAGGTTATTTGGGACTATGACACCAAGCGTGATTTCAACACCGTCAATGGGGTCGCTGCATCTGGCGGTGGCATGAGCGGCGCAGGCGTTACCGTTGCACAAGGCCACGTTGTCGTGAATTCAGGGTACGGGCTTTACTTTCATGAACCGGGGAACGCCCTTTTGGTTTTTGCAGTTGACGAAAGCCCGACATTGACTGCCAATCAGTGAACTCCGCTAGCCACTAATCACTGGGAGCAGCGCAGAAGGGCGCCTCCCTGTTTCACCAAAGATTGAAAAGTGCCAAACCGCGGATTGCAAGGTACACGGGTTTCCTCTGCCCGGGCTGCTGATAGGCAACACCCCCTAACCTAAGAGCAATTGATTGACACTGTCGACAATCAGACGTGGCACAGACATACACGACGCTTAATGCGTGGACTGTCGGGGCATCTTTGCAATGAGTGAAAGCAAAAAAGCCGGCGATAGCCGGCTTTTTCCAAGAGCTGTTGAGGTAACGTCTTACAAATTAACCTTTGAGGCGAGGCAGAACCTTCTCTGCGATGTAGTTCAAACGGCGATTTCCTGACTCGACGCTCTCTCCGGGAAACTGAGCCCAGAAGTGAATATCTGAGATCATGGGATACGTTTCAATCATAGCGGAGAGTTTTTCGACGGCCATATCGGCGTCCCAAAGTTCATAGAGTCCGTTATCAATCGCAGACCTCGCATCGGGGAACAAAGGCGTCTGATCCGGTGGCCCAAAGGCGCCCCAACGTATGTACTCGTTGGATTGATAGAGCACGTGCTCGCCGACGTTAGCAGCCTCGGCCTCAGGGTCTTCAGCGATAATCGCCCAGCACCCTAAAATAATATTGCCTTCTTCCGGCGACTTACCATTATTTTTAAGCGCTTCTACATATACATCCATACCAATCCCGCCGGTACAGAGGAAGCCATCGGCAATCCTTGCGGCACGATCAATAGCCGGGGGCGCCATGCCGCCCAACAGAATCTTGGGGGCCCGCTTGGGGGTCGGTGTTATGCAGAGGTCCCCCACACTAAACCGCTTGCCTTCAAAATTTACCGGCTCACCCGACCAGGCGCGACGTAAAATCTCAATGCCCTCCTCCACGAGGCTTGGGCGGTGTGAAATCTTGCGGCCAAACTGTTCGAACTCAAGCTGTCGGTAACCAATGCCTACGCCAAGATCAAAACGCCCGCCTGTCATAAGCGACAGTGTTGCAGCGTCTTCAGCGATACGAACTGGGTCAGCGATCGGCAACAGCATCAGATTGGTGCCCAGCTTCATGTGCTTGGTTCTTGCGCCGATCGCCGCGTGAATCATCAGTGGCGATGGCGTATAGCCGTCGTCGCAAAAATGGTGCTCCGTCAGCCATACCGAATCAAAGCCCATACCCTCTGCGGCAACAATCTGATCCAGCCGCTCCTGATAAAACACCTCAAAATCGATTTGCCAAGGCTTGGGATTACGAAAGTCATACCACAATCCGAAATCTACTTGATTAGTCATTAAAACTCCCTGGTCTAATTAGATGCAACGAAGCGAATCAAACTTTCTAGATAAGCCTCACGCTCTTCGATAAATGGCGCGTGACCACTCTCCGGAAACTCGACGCCCTCGGCCTTGGGATGATTCTCTGCGACCCAACGGGATATTTCCGGAGCAACAAAACCGTCCTGCCCACAGATATACGAGAGGATGGGAATATCCAGTTCAGCCATAATGTCGCGTTGATCGAGATGAGCCAGTTCACCCAACGTCGCCGACGCGCGGGCAGCAGAACCAATGAAAGTGTCGCCCATCCAAGTGAGCAAGGCATCAGACACTGGCTTGGCAGTCACCGCATGGGCTAGTCCTGCCAAGAATGTCACCCGGTCCGCATTCATTGCCTGCACTATTCCTGCCACATCTTCAGCGTTACCGCCTAACGCCAAGTCGGGCTTTTGCGTGTAAATTGGACTGGCACCCGCCGTTAGAATTAATGCCGCACAACGCGCTCCCAAAGAATGGGCCGCTCGTGTTGCCACAGCTCCGCCTAAAGACCAGCCATTGAGGTAAACCGTTTTGAGCGCCAGTGAATCGACAAGAGACACAACATCGGCAGCGATTGCATCGATGCTCAAATCTGCAAAATCATGATCGGAACGCCCGCAACCACGATGATCGATAGTGATAACGCGGAGACCTGCGTCTAACAGTGGAATCAGTACGCCATCCCAGCTTCGACCACTCATGCCCCAGCCATGGATCAGTATTAGTGCCTTATCCCCTGAGCCCAGATCCTCGAAATAGATGGATTTGTCCCCGTCGACGTTCAATCGTGCCATGTTTAGTGCCTCGCGTTTATTACGTAAAAGGTCAGCATTTGCTCGAGGTAGGCGAAGAATGCATCTAGATCGAGCGCATCAGCTGCAACGACCCATTGATAAATCGCACCAAACATCATCGAACAGTAAACCCCCGCCAATTGCTGACAATCGATGTCCGCGCTGAAGTCGCCGGCCTCAACCCCCTGCTCCAACCATTTGGAAACGTC
>ERZ1048872.187-NODE-187-length-75635-cov-9.986862_pt1 | contig 75635 bp, 69 predicted proteins | sample MGYA00383100_ERZ1048872 | MGnify/ENA primary metagenome ERZ1048872 (study PRJEB29581, sample SAMEA5548370) | metagenome | biome: marine; feature: coastal; material: water | depth 50 m | study: Short-term variability in the microbial, nano- and picoplankton...
GTGCCTGACACTGGCTCGATAGTGAATGGTGAGACAAAATCTTTCGATGTGTTGTCAAATGACATCTCTGGAGACAGCGCGATTGATCTTGGAAGCGTCGAAATACTGGTTCAACCTGTCGAAGGGGTCGCGGAGATCGATCCAGCGACTGGCGAGATCACTGTTTCGTTAGACACTATTGAGTCCATGGCGACCGTTTATTACCGAGTGTCTGATATTAGTGGTAACGTATCGACCATAAGCGTGCTTGATATTGCGGTAAGCCCTCCCTAGAAACTTGTCTCCCCTTACCGATCTGCGATATAAATGCAGTCGCGTAGGGGGATGTTTTGAATAGATATTGGCTAAAGTTAGTTGCGGGCGTGCTGTGCCTTTCTGGTGCGAACATCACTCTTGCGAGTTCAGACTTGCTTGTAGACATAAAGGGTGGTGAAACCCTTGCTATCAAGAAACTTGATCAAAGTTCAGATATTAAAGTTGACGGTCATCTTGACGAGCCGCTATGGCGATCTTTGCCCGCGTACGACGAATTTGTCGTTACTATGCCGGAAACTCTCGGTGAGGTTCCCCATGCGACGCTGGTTAGGCTTGCGTATTCCGATGAGGGGTTTTATGTCGGAGTCGACTTAAAGCAATCCCAAGACACCCTAATGAAACGACTTTCCGGTCGAGATAGGCGAGATATCACTCGTGATACGGTCAGCTTCACACTCGATACATCGGGCCAAGGGCGTTACGGTTACTGGTTTAGCGTCAGTCTTGGAGATTCGCTGCAAGATGGTACTGTGTTACCTGAGAGCAAATTTACCAGCGATTGGGATGGTGCGTGGTACGGTGCCAGCCAACAGACTGATACAGGATGGACGGCAGAGTTTTTTGTGCCCTGGGGCACCGTGTCGATGCCAGCGGGTAGCGAAGACGAACATGCGGTACGAAAACTGGGGCTATATATGTCTCGTCAGGTTGGGTACCTAGACGAACGATGGAGCTGGCCAGCGATACTTAGTTCGGAATCCAAGTTTCTATCGGTATTACAGCCGGTTGAGGTACGTGGCGTTAGTCCTAAGAAACAGTACGCATTCTTCCCGTTTTCAGCGATAAGCCGAAACAGAGTTGATCATGAAACGCGATATCGAGTGGGTACTGATTTTTTCTGGCGACCCTCGAGCAACCTGCAGATTTCAGGGACGGTCAATCCCGATTTCGGGTCTGTCGAGTCTGATGACGTTGTGATTAACCTGAGTGCTACGGAAACTTTTTTCCCAGAAAAGCGGCTGTTTTTTGTTGAAGGGCAAGAAGTCTTTGTTGCTTCTCCTAGGGCGGACACTCGGGGTGGGGGCGTTGGCAATCGCGGTGCGCCTTACACGATGGTGAACACAAGACGGATTGGTGGTAAGCCGAGAAGCCTGTCTCTTGCCGAGGATGAAAATATCACCGACCGTGAGCTGGATCTGCCAGTCGATCTGATGGGCGCGCTCAAGGTAACCGGGCAAACAGGTGGTTTACGTTATGGTTTTTTCGGTGCCTTTGAAGAAGATGTTGACATCCGCGGCACAAAGGCCGGTGCACCAGTTAAGTTTACCCAGGCGGGCAGTGACTATGGAGTCGCACGTTTGATTTACGAAGACAGTAAAGCCGGTGCTTACAGAGCCTTTGGCGTTCTCTCGACGGCAGTTATGCACAATAGCGGTGATGCGTTGGTGACAGGTATAGATGGGCACTATCTGACGTCGGACGGAAAAATCCAGCTAGACGCTCAGTTGATGACCTCGGACATCGATGGCCAGCCTCGTGGCTACGGGGGATTTATTGATGGTGAATTCGCAATCAAAAAAGGTGTTGTGCAACGTGTCGGCATTGAGTATTTCGACCGAGACCTTGATATCAACGATCTTGGTTTCCTAGAGCGTAACGACAGCTTCCGCATTCGAACGTCACATATTCGAACCTCATCTGGCCTAGGCTGGGCGAAAAGCAACCAGTTCGATCTACGGGGGTACGTACAGGAAAATAATGACGGCCTTTTTACAGGCGCCGGTGTCTTTTTGTCTGATAGTCTGACGTTTAACAATTTATCCAGCATGCTGCTTAAAGTCGGTTTCTTTCCAAAAGCCTATGATGATCTCAATAGCTTTGGGAACGGCACCTACAGGACGGCTTTGCGACGTGATGTTGCCGTCAGGTTTTCGTCACCTAATACCAATAAGTGGAGCTTTGGTTCTGGTATCGGTTGGCGAGAAGAAATGCTGGGTGGTCGTCATATTAGTGTGGGTGGAGGGCTGACTTGGCGCCCCAATGATCGATTCTCTTTTAGTCTTCGATACTTTTGGGCTGATAGAGACGGTTGGTTGATCCATCAGGAAGCTCGCAACATGACAACCTTCAAGGCAGAGCAGTGGGTGCCCTCGTTGAACATGGACTATTTTTTCTCGGCGAAGCAACAGCTAAAAGCCACCCTGCAGTGGGTGGGTATCAAAGCCGTAGAGGATGAGTTTTGGGAAATACCATCATCACCGGGCGCATTGGTCAAGGTTGACAAGCCTGCCGGGCCCTCAGACAGCTTTGGTAAGTCCCAGATGACCTTTCAACTGCGTTATCGTTGGGAAATTGCGCCGCTATCTGACTTGTTTGTTGTTTATATTCGCGGCGCAGATAAGGGATTGGCGCTGGAAGAGAACTCATTTTCAGATATCTTTCAGGCCGGTTGGGAAGACCCGATTGCTGATGCATTTATCGTAAAACTTCGTTACAGGTTCGGCTCTTGACAGAATAGGTCTTTACATTCGTCCGAGCTGTAAATCAGGAGGATCAAATATGTTTAGACGCGATACGCTCAAAATGCTCGGCAGTTTGCCGCTGCTGAGTTTGCTGCCGCCCGGTGCGCATGCCGAGCTACTTGGACAACCTTGGAGTAAAGCACGAAATGCGCTTATTTTCGACGCAATGGGTGAGTTGCGAGATGTTTATACCGACGGCCTAATTCAGGAAATGCTGGATGCTGGAATGCGCGCGATTGCGATCACGCTTTGTGATCCCAAAGTTCAGGGGCAAGCTGCCTATGATCATACTATTCAGGGAATTCTTGCTTACAATCGGTTGTTGGCATCGAAACAACAGTACTACATGCCAGCCAGAGAAGTGGCCGATATTGACCTTGCCCGATCCCAAAACAAAATGGCGGTGTTCTATCTTACGCAGAACTCAACGCACTTTATGCGAGACCTAGATAATGTTGATGTGTTTTATCAATTAGGCCTGCGCGCCAGTCAAATTACGTACAACAGCCAAAATTGGGCAGGGTCTGGTTGTCAGGAACCTAACGGTTCTGGTTTGACGCGATTTGGACATGGATTAATAGAAAAAATGAATTCCGTCGGCATGATCGTAGACCTGTCTCATGCAAACGATAGTACGATTGCTGATGCGATATTTGCTTCTAAAACACCGGTGCACATATCACACGCATGTTGTCTCGAATTGTTTAAGCATGAACGTAATATTTCTGACAAAAATCTTAGAGCGCTTGCTGAGAAGGGCGGCTTGTTCGGTGTAACGCAAATGCGCCCCTTCATGACGGAAAAAGTAGACAATGCACTCGAGGTTTATTTTGATCATATTTTGCATGCAATAAATGTATGTGGCGTTGACCATGTTTGTATCGGCAGTGACAGAGATCATCGCCGGCTGGTGCAAAGTAAAGCGTACCTTGAAGAGCTAAACAGAGAAGAAGGTTCTGCCATGAAGGTTGGTGATGGTCCGCTTTATTTCGAAGAATTGAATGGTCCGCGCCGAATGGAAACGATTTGGGATGGTTTGAAACGACGCGGGCTCACAGAAGATGCACTCGAAAAAGTCATGGGTCTTAACTTGTACAACTACTACCGATTGGTCGTGGGCTAAACGACAAACAGTGAAGGATCTTTCTCAATGTTAAAAGGAAACCTTGCAGTCCTCTGTTTGGGACTGTCATTTTCTTTGTCAGCAATTAGTGATGTGACAGGCAAGGTGTTTTATACCAGTTCAGGGGCTGGTATCCCTCAGGTTGCTGTGAGTAATGGCAGAGATATTACAGTCACAGATGAGCAGGGACGTTATGTTCTGCCCGAGCATGGCGCTTTTATCTATCTTACCCGTACAGCGCATGTGGACCCGGAAGTTTGGTTCAAAACTCGCAGTGAGACAGTTGTCGACTTTGAGATTGAGCAGCCGACGCATTACCCGCAAAGCACGTTTTTTATCCAAATTTCAGACACTCACGTCTACGATCGAAGATCAGATTTTATTGAGTTTTCATCCCCGTCTGTGCCGTGGTTCATCCCGGACTTTCTAGTTCCCTGGATAACGATAAGTCTGCTCGAAAAGAACTATGGCGATGGTGTGGTCGATAAATTAAAGGTCGCACTCAAAGCTAATGGTTACTCTGGCGAACTAGATGGTCTGTCAGCAAGCGAAGTGTATAGCGCTTATGCCGAGGCACAATATGCCGAGCAGGGTATTTTTGAACCGTTGGATTCGCAGATACGCGCCGCGTTAGAAGAAGTTGCTGGGCTTGAACCAGATTTTGTCATAAATACTGGCGACCTCGTGCTTGAAAGCAACCAAGGCTCACCCGAAGCAATAGATCGATGGTTTAGGTACTACGGTGAATTGACAAAAGACCTACCCTTTAAGATGTACAATACGATAGGCAACAATGAGATTGCCGGCACAGACCGAGCGGACTTTACATCTCAAGACGCGAGATTTGGCAAATATTTCTTCCGTCACTACCTAGGCCCTACTCACTTTAGTTTTGAACGAAGTGGGTACCATTTTATCGCGCTCGACACACACAGTGCCGGTCCTCAGGAAGACAACCCGGATTATTGGCACTTCGGCAAGATGACTCCAGAGATTCTGCAGTGGTTCGAAAACGAGCTTAAGACCCATGATGACAAAACCGTTGTGGTGCTTAATCATGAACCTTTTCACTTCGATGAACGTTGGCCCTTTGATAATGATCAGCAAGTGGATGACCTAGGTCTGTTTGGCATATATGGCGTTGACTATGTGTTGAGCGGTCACACGCATTACAAAAGTGCGATGGCTATTGATGGTGTCCAGCATTTCACCGCGGGTGCGCTATCTGGTATGCGCTGGGTATTGCCGGCGAGTATCCATGAACGAGGGTATCGATTGTTTCAGGGAGTAGGAGACGAGCTGTACTCTTTGTGGAAGCCAACAGGTAAGCGGTCCATTGGTCTAGCTGAACCACAACCCGCTGACAGCCCTTTTATGATCATCGCAGCAGTGGATTCGCAAGGGCCTTTCAAAGAAGTCAGTTTTTTTTCGGGTGAAAAAGCATTGCCTGTGAACGCGTTGAGTGACTATTTTTTTGAAATTTCCAACGTGGACAGCTTGCCGCGTGAAATTAAGATCGTGGCCCGAGCAGTCGATGATAGTGTGACGGAAATGATGATCGATTTAAGTGGCCAGATCTCTGAATGAAAGCGCCGTGCGAGGTGTGAACGGTAAAAATTTGTGGCATTGTAGGGTGACAATTAAAATTCAAAATATGGTCACCTCATGGCACTAGAAAACACACGCGTTATTTTCAAAAAAAGACCAGAACAATCAGCCACGCCAGATTGTTTTGATGTTGTCAAAGAGCCACTGGCGCCGCTCGGACCGAACCAGGTGCGGGTGCAGGTGGAGTATGTCTCTGTTGATGCAGGCGTCCGCACGATGCTGCGGGGTGAAGGGTTTCATCGCCAGGTGCCGCTAGGCGGCACGATACACGCGGGTGGAATCGGGCGCGTTATCGAGTCAACGGCAGATGGTTGGGAGCAGGGTCAGGCGGTGCGAGGCGGCTTGGGTGCCCAAACGATTGCCACAGTACCGACATCGCTGCTGGAAAAGGTTGATGACTTGCCTGGGTTGTCATTGAGTGCACATCTTGGTGTGCTCGGAGGCTCAACGGGTGTTACTGCATGGATTGGTATGCGGCACGTCGCTCGTCCGAAACCCGGAGACACTTTTGTTGTCTCTGCGGCTGCCGGGGCGGTTGGTTCGATTGCTGGTCAAATAGCAAAGAAGGAAGGAGCCAGGGTTATTGGCATTGCCGGAGGAGACAGAAAAACCAATTATCTCGTCGACGAACTTGGTTTTGACGCAGCTATCGATTACAAAAACGAAGATGTTAACACTAGGCTAAAGGCGCTTGCGCCCGATGGCGTCAACGTGTTTTTTGACAATGTTGGCGGTGCGGTGCTAGACGCGGTGCTCGACAATCTTGCGATGCACGCCAAGGTGGTTATCTGCGGGGCAATTTCACAATACGACGACATGGACAACGTTACCGGACCGTCGATGTACTTGCGCCTGGCAGAACGACAATCGTCGATGGAGGGTTTCGCATATTTTCACTTTCCTGAAAGCATTGGCCCAGCGACCGTTGAGCTTGAGCAATGGTTGCGCGAAGGTTCAATAACAATGCCTGAGGAGATACTCGAAGGCATCGAAAAGTATGTAGAAGCGCTGCAGTTTATGTTCGACGGGGGCAACTTGGGCAAGCTGTTAGTCAAACCAAGATCTGGCCTGTAGTCGCGTGAGTTTCTCAGTGCAAGAATTCAGCACCCCATAAAATTCAGCCAAATAGCAGGACTAGCAGTGATCTCAACAGACAAGCAATTTGATGAGTTTATATCTGAACATCGGTGGGCAGTGCTCACGACTAACGGCAAACGCGGGCCTTCAAGCTCGGTCGTGGCGTATGCGAGAGCAATAGACGAGTTAGTGATCTCAACGCCAGGGCCTGCGTTCAAGGCGCGATCAATTGAGGCGCAACCGATGGTGAATCTGTGCATTATAAGCAACCAGGAACCATTTAATTTTGTTGCTGTGCAAGGTGAGGCCTACGTGCTGCGGGACAATATTGAAGAGGATACGATTCGTGTTTTTGAGAATATCACTGGCTCTGGCTACGAACGCCCAGAAAACCTGCCTGAGTGGCTCGAGGCTCAGGATCGCGTCATCATTCGCATCAAACCCACTCACGTCCACGGCGTGATTCGCTAGAAATCAACACCGCGCGTAAAGGCGCCATCAACTCTCACGTTAGTGCCATTCACCCAACTTGCGGCGGGACTTGCCAGAAATGCAACAACGTTGGCAACTTCTTCTGCAGAGCCCATGCGCTTGGCTGGGTGATAGTCACGATCTCGCTCGTAAAGCGCTGTTGCATGATCCTTGATCTGATTCCACGCGCCGTCTTCGATGTAGATTGGCCCGGGAGCCACACTGTTGGCTCTAATGCCTTTTGGACCCCATTGCTGGGCAAGTTGCGCCATGTGACGGATCGAAGCAGCCTTCATCGCACCATAACTGGGGCTGATGGGCATATCGTGATGCTCTATACCGGTAATCGAAGCAATCTGTATGAGTGCGGCTTGGCTCGATTTTTCGAGAAATGGTAGCGCGCCTTCACTCATACCAACCATACCTAGCACATCGATATCAAAATTTTTGCGCCAGGGTTCAGGTCCTGTGTCTCGCTGTCCACTGCCGGTTGCATTGTGGACAACAATATCAAGACCACCCATTTTATCTCCGGCTTCCTTCATCCATTGAATGGTCGCGTCATAATCTGACACGTCACACACGTAGCCGTGAGCAGTGCCGAGTGCGGAAAGTTCTTCGAGCGCTTCATCGATACCTGCCTGATGCCGAGCGGCGATAGAAACACTGGCTCCTTCTTTTAATAAAGTTTTCGCTACAGCTAAACCAATACCTTTGCTGCCGCCAGATATCACGGCTTTTGCACCCTCTAGACCAAGATCCATCGTTGCTTACTCCTCATTGAAGTTTAGTTTTTGTGGTAAACATTAGCCCTGTAATCACAAGCAAAGCTAGCTGAAACAACGGCGAGATGAGATAGGGCGCGGAAGTGGTGCCCCCGGCTGGAATCGAACCAGCACCTAAGACTTAGGAGGTCCCTATTGTATCCATTCAACTACGGGGGCGCGGTGACGCATATACTACCAGTTGATGCTTGTCAGTTGAATGCATAGATCGATTTTCGATGAAATTTGCATTACCTCTGTTCTATTCTGTTGAGCACATGGCGAGCAACCTCTTCACCATGCGTATTCTGAAGAAAGTGGCCAGCCCCTGAAACCGGATCAAAGCTTGCCTTCATTTGCTGAGCCCATTTTCTGCCCCATGCTTCGTTAAATACTTCGTCCTGACATCCCCATATAAAGTGGACAGGTTTGCGCCACTGCAAGAGTTGTTTGTAATGCAAGGTTTGTGCAGCGCCATTGCCGTTGTCGTAACTATCGACGGGAATCGACAGCGGGAATCTTCTCAACCCGTTATACGCGGCATCACTAACCCCTTTGTGGGGTGCTGAATAGGCCTGGTACATTTTCGCTGCCTCACCCGCCAGATCTGGCTCTGTGCCTGCCAGGATATGAGGTATGACTTCGGCAGGCGCAGCCAAGCCAGCAGACATCACCATGAGTAAACCAACATTCGGTCTTGCTCTGTGGAAAGTGCCACCCTCATGCCAGTTTTGGTTCCAGTTTTTTATTGCCTCAGAATATTCATATTCAGGATGATGTAGCCAAGTGTTCATGATGAAAAGTCGAGAGAAGCGCTCTGGCATCGTGACCGCTTGGGCAAGCCCGGTCGGACCACCCCAGTCTTGGCACAATAGAGTGATGTTGTTCAGATCCAAGTTGGTGATGAGTGTGGTCAATATCTCAGTGTGTCTGGCGATCGTATACCAGTGGATGTCGACGGGTTTGTCTGATCGACCAAAGCCCATGTGATCCGGCGCAATGCAACGATATCCAGCTGATACCAACGGCGGGATAATGTCGCGGTACAAATAGCTCCACGTTGGCATACCATGTAAAAGCAACATGACGGGACCATCTTTCGGACCTTCATCAATGTAGTGCATTCTCAGGTCTTGCCATTGATAGTAATTCGGTGCAAAAGGAAAGTTGTCGAGGTCCTCGAAGTTCGAATCAGACGTTCGCTCAAAATCAGTCAACGGTATCTCCAAATTTCTTCAATGAGTGCCTAAAACTACAATTTTTTAGAGGTCTTTAGCAAGCCGGTGTGCCGATAATGTGTCGTCAAATAACATCGGCCGAACAGGCAGCGGTAAAACTGAGTCACAAGAATGTTGCATCGACTTGACTAGCGGCGACCGGGTTGCCACATGAATTATCTTTTGGAAATTGCATGCTGGCGTTGGCTTCGGTACATTGCTTCGCGTCTCATTGATAACTAGATCAAGAAAGCGATGACCAATATTGAAGCTATTCTCAAAAATACTCACAGCGTTGCTATCGTCGGGCTATCCAATAATCCAGCGAGAGCCAGCTATGGTGTAGCGCAATACCTGATGGCGTTTTACAAGGTGATTCCGGTAAATCCCAAATACGAGCAGATTTTGGGGCTGACCTGTTACCCGGACCTTGCATCAATTCCTGAACCAGTCGATATGGTTGACGTGTTTCAGAGAAGTGAAAACGTCATGCCCTTCGTTGAGCCGGCAATTGCCATCGGTGCTAGCTGCTTTTGGATGCAACTCGACATCAGGAACTCCCAGGCCCGGCAAGCACTGGAGCAGGCTGGCATTTCAGTTGTTGAGGACAAATGTACCAAAATTGAGCATGCCCGATATGCTTAACGTCTGCTTGCATTGATGAATAAACGGCGAGTGAAGCTGTCCATCGTTATACCGGTTTTAAATGAGGGAGATGGGCTGCGTTTGTTTCTGCAGGCACTGCCAAACCCGGATCCAGCAATGGAGATAATCCTAGCGGATGGTGGCAGCACAGATGGCTCTGTCTCGAACATTGCAAATGCTGTCAGTAGGGTTGTGGTTTCAAAGAAAGGCAGAGCCAACCAAATGAATGCAGGTGCAGCAGCGGCAGCGGGTGATTATCTGTTGTTTTTGCACGCTGACACGTATTTGCCCGCAGGTTTTAGATCGCTGATTCAAGCAGGCGGTGCCGATTGGGGGCGCTTTGATGTTCGGTTAAGCGGTGATCATTGGGCGTTTCGAGTGATTGAATTCATGATGAACTGGAAATCAAATAAGACGGGCATTTGCACTGGTGACCAGGCGATTTTCGTAAAGCGTAGTCTATTTGAGTCGCTGGGAGGTTACGCGGCCATCCCCCTAATGGAGGATATAGAGCTATCAAACCGACTGCGCAGAATAAGTCCGCCATTGCGGGTGCAATCCTCGCTAACGACTTCAAGCCGTCGTTGGGAGGAGAAAGGAATACTAAAAACAGTGCTCTTGATGTGGTATCTTCGTATTCGCTACGCGATGGGCACATCGCCAGAGATATTAGTCAAAAAGTATTATAAATGAAGTTCAAATACCCTGATTCAAGAATTGTCATTCTGTGCAAGGCGCCCATTGTTGGCACTGTCAAAACCCGTCTGGTTCCACCGCTGACGCATGATGAAGCAATGAAGTTACACGTCGAGCTAGCGACCCGTGTGATTACCATGGTGCAGACTTCTGGTCTCGCGCCGGTTCGGTTGTGGGTGTCACCAAATGCAACACACCCGTTTTTTGACCGATTAGTTGATACCGATGTCACGGTCACACATCTGCAAAAAGGAGCGGATTTGGGTGAGCGTATGGACCTTGCCATGACGCACAGTCTTGCTGAACCAGATGTCAAATCAAGCATCCTGATCGGCACTGATTGCGTCAATCTTGATGAGGTCTATCTTGAGCATGCCATTCAATCGCTGATGCCTGCTGCAGCATGCCTTGGTCCGGCTGAGGACGGAGGTTATGGTTTGATCGGATTGAAAAGACCCGAACCGACTGTGTTTGAGGGAATGGATTGGGGCACCGATAGCGTTTGTGCCGAGACGGCTCGAGCGATGAACAAGTGCTTTAAGAATTGGCAGTTATTATCGCTGCTATGGGATGTTGACAGACCAGAAGATCTCGAGCGATACAACAGCCAAACAGAGACGGACCAAAATGCAAGCTGTCTCCCTACGACAAGAGAGCTTTCGCAACGCGCGGTAGCTGCTGGTAGCTGATTAGATGAGCTTACACGCGGGCTGGGTGGAGGCGGCCGGTTCAATATCGCCTGGTGGATAGATCAGCCAGCATCAAAAGACGCTTTGTTTGCGACGAGTTTAATATTGCTTACGTCGGGTACGACAGGCGCGGGTCCCTCGTCGATTTCATCGGGGCTGAGTAAATTTGAGCCAGCAAACGCAAGAGAAATATTGCTGACATCCGGGGCCATGTGTGTCACATGCTCCTGGATGGTTCCAAGCACAGCACCCGGTGCATCGAGGTCAAAATCTGGCGCCTCTATTTTCTCAGCCATCTTCATCGGTTCGACGATAGGGGACCCGTCATTCTCCGCGACGGAAATTGCACTGAGGTCCAAATCAAGCCTCGGTTTCACCTCTGGTTGAGTCATGGGCGAACCGTCATTGTCGGCGAGATCAATGTTGTCGACGTTGACAACAATCGGGGTTTCTTCGGCGGCAGGTTCGAACAGATCTCCTTTGTTTTCGGCCAGCGTAAAGTCTGGTGCGCGGGCGGATATTGATAGAGTAACAATGGAGCGATTAGTGGCGGCTTGAGCTGAAACCAAATCTGACGAATGATTGGCTGAATCTGGCTCAGAAACGTTTATCGTCTGAGTTTGTCTCGATGCAGGCGCTGTGTTTTCTATCGCAGCGATGTCAGTCTTTTTGCGCGTATTTGAGTGGTGCTCAGGTTTTGCGGTGACAGCTTCATTGCGCACAACCTTAATTTGGACATCGGCACCCACCTTTCTCAGTGCGCTGCCGTATTTTATTGCCTCTTGTTTGTTCGTGGTTCGTTTGATGACAATGACTTTGCCGGAGAAAAGGGTAGATATCTTTTTAGCGTCGGCTTTTAGCATTTTTGCCAGCCGGTCTTTGACCGATATAATTTGAAAGCCGTCAATGACTTGGCCTTTGAAGACAATTGCGTAGGTGACTGACTGTTCCTGTGACATAAGCCGCGCTATCCCCCTGTCTAGTTATGTTAAACCAAGTATTTTTGGAATAATAGCGCTGACGCTCGCGTGTCAATTCTTAGGTTGTCAATGGTCCTTGCTGCCCTCGTTATCATCAATATTCAGCGTAGAAGCGCCAGCAGGCGTGAGGTAATCGTCGTTCTGCCCGTTCTGATTGAGCTAACCAATAATCGGTTTCAGAAAAGTGATAAAGTCTTTTACTGTATCCGCTGTTCTTTTCGGACCCGAGAGGTGACCCGCAAAAACATGCTCGGCGTTGTCGCTATCTTGCTTAACTGGTATGTGTGACTTGATTGTTGCGCCCCAGCGTCGGAAGACTTCTTCGGCGGTTTTTGCGTTAACCGTCGGATCATTTTTCAAGCACATCATGGCGAGCGGCGTTTCGATGTTGCCCAGATTGGTTGCCTTAGCCCAGTCGACTACCTTCTGCATTTCGATCACGGCCAGTGTTGAGTAGCTGCTCGTCCAGACCCTTGCGTGTATCTCTGATTCAGCCTCCCAGCTATGCGTACGACCCAAGAGTAAGTGAACCCAATGAGGCGACAACGGCCAAGTTAACAAAAACCCGAAAGGGTTCTTGATTCTAAAGTTTGGCGACATGAAAAGTACGGCGGTTACTTTTTTTGCAACGCCTAACTGTTTGAGCAGCCAGACAGTCAGTGGTGCGCCTGTCGAGGTGGCGACGATAACAACTTCTTCTCCCAAATATTCGGCGATTTTCCACGCATCAACCATACTTTGCAGCCAAGATTCTGCGCTGCTGATCATGCCCGCGGAACCAACACCATGTCCGGCGAGGCGTGCGTGAAAAACATTGGCATGAAAGTGGCTTGCTATCTCCGAGGTTACTGGCGCAGTTTCCTGTCGGCTGGCGGAAAATCCGTGCACGTAAAGAAAACATATACTGGTTTGAGTGGGTGCATCGCTGTCCGCAAACTCAATCATAGCTTCGGCACCCTCGACAATATCGCGCGTGTTGGATTCCGAATGTTTAACCCAGCGTTCAAGTTCAGCCATTGACAGGTTATCTGGAACAGTTGACAAGGGCGCTTTCGAGTTAAGCGTTGGTCGATTGAAGAAGAGGAAAATTAGCAACAAAGCTAGAGCGCTTACTACGATAGAGGCAAACAAGTTGATTGGGCCGTCAGAGTCAGAATTCTGTGATGTTATTCGGAATCATCATGAATAACAATTGGGGTGTGTATACAGAGCCGCGCGTCAGACACAAAAAGTGATCTTGTAGATGGTTTTCACACAGCCGATGGGAGATTGTCTTATTCGCTTACGTGCCAAATTGTTGCGGTCCGATATTTAGCTGCAGCGCCGCAGGTGCCCTTAATAAGCCCGCTGGCGAAGAATCAGCGTATAAGACACGAGGCCGTCGCCTGATGCGACATTCCCTCTCAACAACCTATATAATTGCTGCATGCTACATGTCAATCAACTTACCTGCGAACGGGAACATCGGCCTTTATTCGAGAATGTTAGTTTCTCCGTTCAGGGCGGCGAACTCTTGCGGGTGCAAGGAGGGAACGGTACCGGTAAAACGACCCTGTTGAGAATCCTATGTGGGCTGTATGAGGACTATGAGGGGGAAGTCGCTTGGGAGACAGAGCAGTATCCCCTTTATGTGGGGCATAAACCTGGTGTCAAAGACCAATTGACCGCACTCGAAAACCTTGCCTGGCTAGGCCAATTGAGTGGCCAATCGCATAGCCATCAGGCGCTAATGGCAGCACTAGAGATGGTTGACTTGCTTCGGTTTGAGGGCGTGCCATGTGGCTCAATGTCTGAAGGCCAGCGCAAGCGGGTAAACCTGGCGCGCCTGTTTTTGCCGCTCCCGGATGTGTTGATACTGGACGAGCCCTTCAGTGCGATCGACGTTGCCGGTGTTGAACGCATTGAAGACCGCATGCAAGAACATCTTGGTAATGGCGGTGTAATTGTACTGACCAGCCACCAAGTGGTCACGCTAGACGCGAGGGTGCGTACACTCAGTCTGGGGGTGCGGGCTTGAAGTTGGTATGGGCGACTGTCCGGCGAGATCTTATGGTGATGGCCAGAAATCCAGCCGATATGTTAAATCCGCTGGTTTTCTTCGTGATAGTGATCAGTTTGTTTCCGCTTGGTATTAGCCCGTCAGAAGAGATGTTAAGCGAGATAGCGCCGGGTGTGATTTGGGTTGCGGCATTGCTTGCTACCTTGCTATCGATGGAGATGATGTTTAAGAGCGATTTTGATGACGGTTCGCTTGAACAGGTGGCACTGTCAGCCGAACCACTTTATTTCATTGTCATCGGTAAAATAATCAGTCACTGGATAGTGTCCGGCTTGCCATTAACCTTGATGAGTCCTTTGCTCGGAATGATGCTGTTTGTAAATGAGACAGGCTTAATTGCGCTAGTAATATCGCTTTGCATAGCGACGCCAATTCTGAGTTTGTTGGGCGCGATTGGCGCCAGTTTGACGGTCGGTCTAAAGAAAGGCGGCGTGTTGATTTCTATCCTGATTTTGCCGCTCTATGTGCCTGTTTTAATACTTGCGACCGCGATGGTTCAGGCCGGCGTATCTGATGGAAATTATCAGGGTCATATGCTCTGGCTGGGTGCAATATTGATGTTGTCTCTTGGTTTTGCGCCTCTGGCGACCTGCCTTGGTATCAAGATATCGGTGAGTCAGTGAGTGACTGAACGAATGACGCGGAAGGGTGTCGAAATTGTGTTTCTAATGGCGTGTTAAATCGAAAATTTGATGGGTTTCTGATATGATTCGTGGCGGTTAACAACCGATGGTTTCACCGTCCGTTGGACTAGTACGTTTAAGGTTTTGTATGTGGCAATGGTTCCATAAACTGGGTTCTCCCAGATATTTCTTTGATCTCAGCGGGAAATGGCTGCCCTGGATAAGCGTCAGCGCCTTCCTGTTCCTGTGTCTGGGTATGGTGTGGGGGCTTGCCTTCGCGCCTCAGGACTATCAGCAGGGCAATAGTTTCAGAATCATGTATGTACACGTGCCTGCTGCAATACTTGCGCAATCAAGCTACGTGATGATGGCAAGTGCTGCGGTTGTATTTCTTGTCTGGAAAATCAAATTGGCAGACATCGCGATGCAATGCGCTGCCCCCATCGGCGCTTCTGTTACGTTTATAGCGCTAGTGACGGGAGCGATTTGGGGCAAGCCAACCTGGGGAACTTATTGGGTCTGGGATGCAAGGCTGACATCAACCCTGGTGTTGTTTTTCCTGTTTATAGGCGTCATCGCTCTGCGATCAGCCATGGAATCGAGGGAAGCGGCGGGCCGCGCAGCAGCAGTGCTTGCCGTGGTGGGTGTCATCAACTTGCCGATTATCAAATTTTCAGTGAACTGGTGGTTTACTTTACACCAGCCAGCATCATTCTCCCTGACGGAAAAACCGGCGATGCCCGCGGAAATGTGGATGCCACTGCTGGTAATGGTTATCGGATACTATTTATTCTTTTTCACTGCTTGGATGTTAAGAATTCGGGCCGAGATATTACGGCGAGAATTCAGGACTCAGTGGGTGAAAGATTGGGTAATGGCACCATGAGCTTTGACAACCTGGCCGATTTTATTGCGATGGGCGGACATGGCGTTTTTGTTTGGAGTTGTTATGGCATTGTCATCGCGGCGCTAATTATCAATATTTTTCAGCCGATCCAAGCTGCTAGAAAGTTCCGCACCGCTCAACAAAACTTGATTCGACAGCAAGCGCAGCATCCCAGCAGTACGGAAGAAAGCCCAACAACGACAACGACCCTAACTTAAAGTCGGTAGCAATTCGCTATCTGACTGACTCATGAGCAGAGGAAGCAAATCATGAAATTTGGCAAGATGAAAACTCACAGAAGAAACCGGCTAATGATTGTTGGTGCGCTGTTGTTAAGCGTTGGTGGGTTTGTCGCTTTCGCGCTTTTGGCGCTGGATGAAAATATGAACTTGTTTTATTCGCCCGAACAGATTGCTAAGGGAGAGGCTCCGGAGGCTACGCTGATTCGCGCAGGGGGAATGGTCATGGCCGACAGCGTTAATCGATCTGACACGGATCTAACGGTAACTTTTGTGATCGGTGACATGAAGGCCTCAGAGGTGACCGTTCAATACGAAGGTATTTTACCTGATCTGTTTCGAGAGGGGCAGGGTGTTATTGCCAAAGGCAGGTTGGACGGACAAGGTGTCTTCGTTGCGGAAGAAGTGCTAGCGAAACACGATGAGCAATATATGCCGCCAGAAGTTGCTGAGGTGCTCGCTGACGCACATGAAGAAAAGCCTGCCTTTGATTCCACCTTGTAAGTCGTTGAAATATTAATCAGGAGTAAAAATTTGTGATTGCCGAGTTGGGTCATTTCAGTTTGATTTTAGCGCTGGGTATGTGTGTGGCGCTGGCCATCATCCCCAGCGTTGGGATAGTGCAACGAAACAACCAGTTAATGAATGTTTCGAGCTCCCTCGCCGCTGGATTTTTTGTGTTTGTTGCGATCAGTTTCGTTTGCCTTGGTTATGCATTCTGGAGCGATGATTTTTCTGTGCAATATGTTGCCAATAATTCAAATTCGGCGCTGCCCGTGCAATATAAGTTGTCTGCTATTTGGGGGGGACACGAAGGATCTTTTCTACTTTGGACGTTGGTCATGGCTGGCTGGACGTTTGCGGTTGGGGCACTCAGTGGCGGTTTGACTCTCGATATGCGTGCGCGCGTGCTGGCGGTGATGGGTGCGCTCTCTATCGGCTTTGTACTTTTTATATTGCTCACCTCTAATCCCTTTGATCGCACCTTGCCAGTCTATCCCGCTGACGGTAAGGATCTGAATCCTTTGTTGCAAGACTTCGGTCTTATCGTGCATCCCCCAATGCTCTACATGGGGTACGTCGGTTTCGCAGTGCCATTTGCATTTGCTATCGCGACGTTGACTACAGGTAACCTCGACTCAGCCTGGGCCCGTTGGTCTCGGCCATGGACCAATGCAGCATGGGGATTCCTTACACTAGGTATCACACTGGGGTCATGGTGGGCCTACTATGAACTTGGTTGGGGTGGTTGGTGGTTCTGGGATGCGGTTGAAAATGCATCGTTCATGCCCTGGTTAGTCGGTACTGCGCTGGTACACTCGTTAGCAGCAACCGAAAAGCGTGGCGTGTTCAAGAGCTGGACCGTATTGCTTGCCATTTTTGCATTTTCCCTTAGCTTGTTGGGAGCATTTCTGGTCAGGTCTGGAGTGCTGACATCGGTGCACGCTTTCGCGGTTGATCCTGAACGTGGCATGTACATCCTGACCTACCTTGTGTTGATTATCGGAGGGTCGCTCACGCTCTATGCGTTTAAGGCATCAGGCATCAAGAGCGACGCAGATTTTGACTGGGTCTCCCGGGAAAGCATGCTTTTGGTAAATAATCTTCTTTTGGTAGTTTCAGCTGCGATCGTGTTGCTAGGCACGTTGTACCCGTTGATTTACGAGACACTGACGGACGGCAAGAAAATATCCATTGGCCCGCCGTATTTTAATTCGCTCTTTGTCCCCGTTGTTATGTTGTTGTTTGCTTTCATGGTCATTAGCCCGCTGTCTAGATGGAAAAAGACCTCTCTGCAGGTCATCAAGAAGCAGTGGATCGGTCTGGTCGTGAGCTTTATCTTCATGCTGTGTATGGTGCTGGCTTTGGCTAAAGAGTTCTCTCTTGTTGTCGTGGTAGTCAATACCGTTGCTCTTTGGATTATTGTAAGTCTCGGTAAAGATCTCGTGGCGAAAGTATCTAACAAGGCCGATAAGGTTGCCGCCTTATTTAAACAGAGCATGTCCTACTACGGTATGATATTAGGTCACCTTGGTATCGCTGTTAGTATTCTGGGCGTTTGTATCACTGTTTATTACAGTGAAGAACGAGATGTTCGTATGGCGCCGGGAGACGTTGTTGAGCTTGCGGGCTATGAGTTTAGATTTAATGCGGTAACCAAGGAGTCGGGCCCAAATTACACGGCGGACAGAGGCGATATTGACGTTCTACAGTCCGGTAAAGTGCTGTTGACGTTGAAGCCAGAAAAACGTTTTTATCCCGCAGCAAGCAATGTGATGACGGAAGCTGACATTGATCCTTCGCTTTTTCGGGATCTGTATGTGGCCCTGGGTGAGCCAGTAGGCAAAGAAGCCTGGGCGGTGCGAGTACACTACAAGCCTTTTGTTCGCTGGATCTGGTTCGGTGGCGTGTTGATTGCCATGGGCGGTTTCATCACCGTGTTCGACCGAAGATATAGAAGGGTGAAGATTGCAAGGCAGGAAAGCACCAGCCGTGCTGAAGGTGTGGCAGGAGCAACGGTATGAGTAGCTTGAACAAGAGTTTGTTGATTCCTCTTATTGTCTTCATATTGCTCGTCATTACGTTGGGTGTGGGTTTTAGTTTGAAGGATCCGCATATCTTGCCTTCGGAATTGATCGATAGGCCTTTTCCTGAATTTGAGGCAGCCGAACTGCATGATACTGATCGAACCCTAACCCGGGAAGATTTGAAGGGAGAGGTCAGTCTCGTTAACGTTTGGGCAACTTGGTGTCCCAACTGTGTACTTGAGCATCCTGAACTGCTGCGTATCAGTAAAGAGGAAGGTGTGCCTCTCTATGGCGTCAATTACAACGACGAGGTCAATAAAGCGCAGGCCTGGTTAAGGCGTTACGAGAATCCTTTCGTTTTCAACATTGTCGATGACAATGGCAAACTTGGCATCGACCTGGGTGTTTACGGTGCACCGGAGACCTTTATCCTCGATTCTGAAGGTGTGATCCAATACAAACACGTCGGGCCAGTGAGTCGTAATGTTTTTGATACGGAAATGAAACCGGTGATTGAACAGCTAAAAGCGAATAAGTTGGCAGCGCAGACTGCTGGAGTAGATCTAAAATGACTCGAATAAGCCTGTTGTTTCTAACAGTGGTGATGTTTCTGCAGCCGATGACGGTGGTTGCCGCAATTGACGCTTACAGTTTTCCTGACGAAGCAATGAGGAAACGTTACAACAGCCTGATTGACGAATTGCGATGCCCGCAGTGTCTGAACACAAACCTCGCGGGTTCCGATTCCATGATCAGTAAAGACCTGCGACGCGAAGTTCACCGATTAGTACTAGAGGGCAAGTCGGACGAAGAAGTTAGGGATTTTATGCAACAGCGTTATGGTGACTTTATTCTTTACAATCCTCAGGTGAAAGGGAGTACTTACGTTTTGTGGTTTGGCCCCGTGGTACTCTTTTTAGTGGCTGTGGCGGTGTTGTTTAGACTCGTCAATCGTCGCAGTGACGCTACCAGTAATAAAGCGCTCAGTGATGATGATCAAGATCGCTTGAATCGATTGTTGTCCAAATGATTACGGATTTTTGGTTTATCGCCGCGGCCTTAAGTCTTGCGGCTGTTGGTTTCGTTCTCGTTCCTCTCTTCAGACATCGGAACGCTGATTCTGATAACAATGAACCCAACCGGTCATTGTTGAACGTCGAACTTTATCGTGAGCGTCTGATTGAACTGGAGCAAAGCGAATTAGAGGGCGAAGTGACGCCTGAACAGTTTGCATCACTCAAACTGGAGCTAGAACAAAATCTGCTTAGCGAAACCGCAATGCAAGATGCGCAAGACGACAAAACCACTGTTGAAGGCGTGGCGTCGGATGCGCAAAGTAGAGGTATACCTAAGCTAGTCATCACGGTTGCGTTTTTGGTGCCGCTATTTGCAGTGACAGCCTATTCCGATTTTGGATTGTCCTGGGGTGCGATCAATGATCTGGAGCTGTCTGGTGAGTTCCAGCGCACTCAAGCGCATGATAACGATGGCATGCGCAATAACATTCTGAAACTGGCTAAACGTCTCGAGCGTCAACCAGAAAATCACGATGGCTGGTTTTTGCTGGCTCAGTCGTATATGAACCAAGGCGAATTTGAGAAATCTGCCGATGCTTATCGTCATTTGCTTGATCAGTTCCCTCAGGATTCTGGTCTCAGCGTCTATTACGCTGAAGCCCTTTTCCTGGCCGATGATCGACAGTCGACCGGGCGCGTCAGCCGGGCTATCGATGCGGCTTACACGCTTAATCCACATAACGTCGCAATCCTCGAAATAAAAGCGATGAGTGCTTTTCAGAATGGCGACCTTGGATCTGCGATTACGCTTTTTGAAAAAGCGTTAGCAACGGGTGTCGAAGGCGAACGCGCTCGCTTGATTCAGCAAGCAGTAGCTCGATTGCGTGCTGAACTTGGAGACAAAGCGCCGGCACCAGTCAACGTGGCGCCGGCTCGTCAGGCTGCGCCCTTTGCGAACAGCGCGCCAGCGATTGCCTCGGCCGCCAACGAAAGCGATGCGTCAGTTGGACCCGCTCGCACTGTTCAGTTGTTGGTAGAAGTCGCTGATTCAGTAAAAAGTAATCCGAACGACTCGGTGTTTGTCTATGCCAAAGCGAGCGCAGGGCCGCCGATGCCGCTCGCTGTCCAGCGCATGCGGGTAGCCGATTTACCACGTCTGGTAACGTTGGATGAAACGATGGGAATGATGCAGGGCATGAGTCTTGCCAATTTTGATTCTGTGATACTGATTGCGCGGATCTCATCCTCAGGGATTGCCAATACCTCGCCAGACGATTTTCAGGCTGCCTCAGGAGTTGTAGATATCACATCTGATATCCCAGTGGTCAAATTACTGATTGAGAGCAGGGTAAGGGATCAATAAGATCGGGTTTGATCCTCTTCTAGAGAAAGAATGTAGGCCTGTCGCTCTTGTTCCTCGGCATACACGGCTTTGATTTCTTCCATGACAGAGTCGACGTCCGCTTCTTCTGTATCATCTGTAAACTTGCCGGTGAGTATCGTTTCCGGACTCAAGTTTCCATCTTTAAAGAAAGACCAGATCTCACTGGCATATCGAGTGACGAGTAACTCAGGGGCGAACAGACCGTAATAGTCTCGTATTTTATTCACATCACGGTGAAACATGGCTTCGGCGTTGTTATTCGATGAAGCATCGACTGCTTGCGGCAAGTCAATGATCACTGGGCCGTATTGATCGACGAGCACATTAAACTCGGATAGGTCTCCGTGAACGATACCAGCGCATAACATGCGCGCGATGTACTGCATCATGACACCGTGATCTTCGATGGCCTGATCAGGGGGCATGGAGACATCGCCAAGCCGCGGCGCGACATAGCCTTCTTCGTCGATGATCAGTTCCATCAGCAGCACACCGTTAACGCAGCCGTAGGTTTCCGGCACACGAACACCAACGGCAGAGACCTTGTAGAGCGCATCAAGTTCGGCGTTTTGCCAGGTTTCTTCCTGCTGTCGCCGACCATACTTAGATCCCTTTTCCATCGCCCGGGCACGTCGGCTATTTCTAACCTTTCTACCCTCCTGATAGGTGGCGGCTTTCTTGAAGCTTCTATTAGTTGCTTCTTTGTATACTTTTGCACAACGGGTGTGAGCGCCGCATTTGACCATGTATACGGATGCTTCTTTTCCGCTCATTAGTTGAGTGATAACCTCATCAATCAGGCCGTCTTCGACGAGAGGTTTTAGTCGCTTTGGAATTTTCATGACGCCGTTATACAGTACTTGGACCGTTGATGGAATTCGAAGCCGTATATCAGGTGAGTATTTCTCACGAGGTTAGCTGCCAACGGGCTCGGCAAATCTCCCAGCAGTCACAGCCGGCCGCATCATATCAAAGGTCTGAAGGGTGAGGTTTTTTGCTTATGCAAACTTATAAGGGTGCCTGTCATTGTGGTCACATTCAATTTGAAGTGGATCTCGTCCTCGACCATGTTCGCGTTTGTGATTGTTCCGTCTGTCGCAAGCGCGGTGCGCTGAATTTCAGGGTCAAAGACGATCAGATCAGGGTACAGACACCTTTAGTCGATATGACGCTTTACCAGTGGCATACGATGACAGCGAAAGACTATTTTTGTCCTTTCTGCGGCATTTTGCCATTCCGCCGACCAAGAACAGCGCCAGAGATCTGGACTGTTAACATAAGATGTCTGGACAACGTTAGTCTTGATGAGATACCCGTGAGAAAAATATCTGGCAGTCAACTTAGTTAGAGGTTTTAACGGTAATGTCGGATTGATGTTTGATAAAATCATTAACAAATTTCAGGATGAAGAAAAGCGATGATCGATACTGCAAAGGAAAAGCCACTGGTAGGTTATCGGGTACTAGATCTCACTATCGCTCGAGCCGGGCCGACGGCAGTTCGCCTGTTAGCGGATTGGGGTGCCGACGTCATTCGTATTGAGCCGCCTGTTGTCAGTGGATCAAATAACTCACTCTCCGGAGCCCATGAAGGTTCTGACCAACAAAATTTACACCGAAACAAGCGTGGGCTGGTGCTTGATCTGAAGCATTCGGAAGGGGCAAAGCTGTTCAAGCGCATGGTGGCCGGCGCCGATATTGTGGTTGAAAACTTTCGCAGCGATGTCAAACAACGCCTTGGTATAGAGTACGAGGATTTACGAAAAGAAAACCCCGGTATCATCCTGGCGAGTATCTCGGGTTTTGGTCAAACAGGGCCCTATCAGCATCGCCCCGGTGTTGACCAAATTGTTCAGGGCGCTAGCGGGCTTATGTCTGTAACAGGCGCTCCGGGCGGCGGACCCATGCGCGCAGGCATCGCGGTCTCCGATACCAGTGCTGGCATGTTTCTTGGTCAGGGAATTTTGCTGGCGCTGTTGCACAAAATGAAAACTGGAGAAGGGCAATGGGTTCATACTTCTTTGCTCGAAGCGATGATGAGCAAGATAGATTTTCAAGGTTCAAGATACACCATGGATGGTGAGATTGCGGAGCAGGAAGGTAATTTTCACCCAACCCTTGCGCCCATGGGTATGTACTCTGCGAAAGACGGATTTGTGAATCTAGCTGCCAGTAGCGGGAAGATGTGGCGTAATTTTTGTCAAACGCTGGATGCTCAGAAATTACTCGATAACCCGCTTTTTGACAGTGGGCGGGCAAGATTTGAAAACAGAAAAAACCTGAATCGTGAGGTGAATAATCTGTGCCAAAACTTCACGATGGCAGAGTTAGTTGAAAAACTTAATGCTGTTGGCGTGCCCTGTGGTCCGATAAACAAGATAAGTGAGGCGTTCGAAGACAAGCAGGTGAAGCATCTCAAAATGGTGAAACCTGCAGAGCATGAAATACTGGGTCAAATAGACCTTGTCCGGACGCCGATCAATTTATCTCTGTTCCCGGAATCTGACCAGTTTCATCGAGCAGGGCCGGGACCCGGACAGCATACAGTGGAAATTCTCCGGGAATTCGGGCTTGATGAGCAAACGGTCACCGAATTGATTGAATCTGGCGTAGTGCAAAACAATTCAGCGGCGCCAGCTTGAAACAAACGTAATCATAGATCCCGATAAAATCGTGAACAAGATGTTAAAAACATGAGGCAAAGATAACCAGATGAGTAACCTGGAGCTAAAAACAAACAAAATCCTGGCTGAAATCAAAGACGGGATTGGCTGGCTGACGTTTAATCAGCCTGAGCGGCGCAATGCCATATGTCTGGAAATGTGGCAGGGCATCGGAGACGTCCTTGAAGCCTATGACGCTGATCCTCAAGTTCGGGTTGTGATCATGACAGGTGCTGGAGGTAAGGCTTTCGCATCAGGCGCTGACATTTCAGAATTTGATCAGCATCGAAGTAATGCCGAGCAACGCCGAAATTATGAGGAGATTGCAGCCAGGGGTAATGCATGGCTAGCGAAATTCAGCAAGCCTTTGATCGGCATGATTCATGGGTTTTGTATTGGTGGAGGGTTAGCAACGGCGCTGAATGCGGATGTACGCTTTGCAACGCCTGAATCGACTTTTGGCATTCCTGCCGCGAAACTTGGGCTTGGTTATGAGTATCCTGGGCTGGCCAAGCTGGCGCGACTGGTTGGGCCCTCCGTTGCAAGGGATATCATGTTTACGGCGCGCTTTATGAAAGCTGAAGAGGCGCAGTCGATTGGTTTGATAAACTTTGTTGTGGAGGAGTCTGAACTGGAGCAAGCAGTAACGGACTATGCGAGGTTAATCGCTGCGAATGCGCCGCTAACAGTTTTTGCCGCGAAGGCAGCGGTCGATGCGTTTGAAAAATATTCCATGACTGAGGCTTCGCGGGAGGTGGCGCACTTAGTGGATGCCTGCTTCGATAGCGAGGACTACAAGGAAGGCAGAAAAGCGTTTGCGGAAAAACGCTCGCCAGCCTTTCAGGGCAAGTAGCAAGATGAGCTCGCTTACAATGAGAGGCCGTGCACAGTGAAGGTCGGTATATCGATTACCAGCGCCTTTGTTGATGAGGACTTTCGAGAAGGCCCAAGACAGATGTTGGCTCGCTCGAGTGCGGCTGCTGGTGCGGGCCTGAGCTCTCTGTTTGTCGGGGATCACCATGCTGTTAGTCATCCTTATTACCAAAATGTGCCCATGATTGCTCGAATGATGGCCGAGTGGGACCATCGCGATGTGGGCGCGTTATTTCTGTTACCAATGTGGCATCCGGTGCTAGCGGCAGAACAAATTGCCACGCTGGCCTGCATCACCAGCGGTAAATTCATTATGCAATGCGGTCTCGGATATGGCGAAGCAGCGTTCAAGGCGATGGGAACGGAACAAAAATACCGCGCTAAAGCATTTGAGCAGTCGCTCGAAGTGATGCAAGCACTTTGGGCAGGTGAGAAGGTGTCTCTTGATGACCATTGGAAGCTGGAAAATGCCCAAATATCGCCTACACCGCCTCAGAAGATAGAGGTCTGGATAGGTGCTTCGGCCGATGTGGCGATTAACCGCGCCGCTAGAATAGGTGATGTCTGGCTCGCAGGACCAGGTCTGTTGTTTGCAGAGGCCGATAGGCAAATGGCAGTTTATCAAGCCGCACGATCAATCCATCAAAAAACAGTGCCCGAGACTATCGCGATTAGAAGGGATGTTTATGTTGCAGGGTCGGCAGCTGAAGCGGACGCTTTGAAAAAGCAGATCGCTTCCCGTGGTTACAGGGGATTTAACCCGGAAGCATTAGTTATCGGAGATGCTGAATCTGTCGCGATGCAATTTGCCGAATTTGGCTCGCTAGGTTATACCGATATTATTGTCAGAAATCTTCATCCTGCATACCAACAAGCGATCCGATCGACTGAACGTTTGGCGCAGGTGATCGAATTTTTATCTTAAAACTGTTGCATACAGTAACATCGCCTAGCAGTTTGAATTAGTGCCAATGTTTTCGCTGCAATGATGTGGCGTCTTGGCATCGTCATTTATTGCTGGCCAAACGACGAATAACACGCCGGCGAAAATTTTGAATGTAATCGCCTGGTAATATTGCTTCTTTAATTTTTCTTAACATTCCATGTGTAAGCTCTGATTTTCTAACTTTTACGGTGTCTGGATGAGGGCGCTTATGTCAAAAACAATAGAAATTTCGATAATATTTCTCGTCGGCCTACTAGTGAGCAGTCTTTCATCAACGATCTCTGCGCAAGAAATTGAAGCAGATTTTTATGGTGAACTTAATGTGAGTTACGATTTTAATGATCCTTCGGACGATGACTGGACGAGTTATGTTTCTCGGTTGGGTCTAAAAGGCAAGTATGCGTTCTCTGAATCACTTGCCATCGTCTATCAGGTTGAGCAGGAGGTAGATGTCGCACACGGCGGTACCAACAGAGATAGCTTGCTCAGCACCCGAAACTCTTTTGTTGGACTATCAACCCAAATTGGTAAGTTTATATTCGGTGCGCACGATACCCCTTTCAAGCGTGCTCTCGGTAAGGTTGATTTGTTCAACGATCAGGCCGGAGACGTGAAGAATCTTGTTGTGGGAGAAGTTCGAGCAAAAGATAGTTGGGCGTTTCATTCAGAGAAGCTCAATGGTTGGGCCGTGCAGGCTATGCTGATACCGGGAGACAATGATTTTGGTAGTAGTAAATCATTGGCCGTCACTTACTCCAGTAGTAATTTAAGTCTGGGTTTTTCTGTTGACGCGGACATGCGAAAGAACGATCGATCGGTTGCTAAAACCAAGGTCTATGATTCATATCGCGGCAATGTGCATTACAAAATAGGTCGCTGGAAACTTGGGTTCCTTTTGCAAAGCTCCGAGTTGTTGGATGCGACAGAGGCCGAAACGGGTTATCTGGCGAGTGTCAGTTATAAAATAGGCGATATTACCGCGATGGTACAACACGGTCAGTCAGACATTGTTGCCGCGGACCTTGCCAGCACCAATGTAGGCCTGCATTATAACTTTGACAAAAAGTCAAAAGTGTATCTGTATTACTGGGATTACGACCGCGGTGATCACTCTGATGTACTATCGTTGGGCATCGAAATCAAATTCTAGTCGGTTGACAAAAACTAAAGTTCGGATGCTGATGGGCATCATACGCTCGCTGTTGATACTGAGTATCAAGAAACGCGAATACACCTTTGCGTCCGAAATTTTTCTGGCGCTTATCCCGTCAAAAGCTCAACTTACAGATTAGTCGCTGCAGATTCTCGGCTCATCTCATAACCAAAACTTTCTCCTGCCTCTGCTTATATAATGACCCTCAGGCGTTCAGAACCATAATGGATGTGGGCCTGCTAACATATATAAGGAAATTGAGATGATAAAGAAGACAATTATTGCCGTAGCGCTGACGACAAGTTTTGCCATGACTGCAGGCGCATCTGTTGTGAATACAGAAACGGTTCGGGTGCCCCTGCAGAAGTCTGTAACGAGCTCAGTAAAAGATTCATCGCTCCAAGTGGCGAAAATCAAGAGAGCGGCAAAAATGGTTTGTGGTACGACGCATCGAACAGATGCTGGCTCGCTGACGCAAGTAATGAAGAATCGTGCTTGTTACGATGATGCTGTCGCGTCGGCAATGGCGAAAGCTGGTCTAAAAACGCTAGGTAAGTCTTAAACGACAAAATCTCCATTCCGGAGGTCAGAAAAGAAGCGCGGCGATAGCAATCGTCGCGCTTTTTTTTTACCTGTGAGATGATGATTTGACCGACCAAACGAAGATCTTTTTCACTGATTACGCAGGCGAGCCGATAATTAGCTTCTTATCGCCTTGTGCCTAGTGCTCTTTCGTTCTGCATTGAAGTTTGAAGTCAAAATGGTGACGGGTAAAAAAGTGAAAGATACTTTTTAAGCTAGCCTGCCTGATCAGCAATAAAAGCGATTACACGATTAATATGAACACAAAGGAGAAATTAATGTCTATCAAGAGAATTAAACCTGGCCCACGAATGTCTCAGGCCGTCGTACACAACGGTGTTGTAACAACGGCCGGGCAGGTAGCACAAAATGCTGCTGGTGAAGATGCCGTGACGCAAACTAAAGATGTGCTGAACAGTATTGACGGTCTGTTGGCTGAGGCGGGCACTGACAAGTCAAAACTTCTAACGGCGACGATCTGGTTGTCAGACATGCAGCTGTTCAGTCAGATGAATGAGGTGTGGGATGCATGGGTAGATAGAGACGCGCCACCCACTCGTGCCTGTGTTGAATCGAAACTGGCTTCTCCCAAGTTTGATGTTGAGATAGCAGTGACGGCCAGCGTTGATTAACCATACGCTGAAGGGGGTTAGGTATTCAAACCTGACCCCAGCTTAAGGGCAGAGAAAATATTTATCAACTATTGATGCAATTTTACTTGCTTGAATATTCTATGATGGCACAATAAGAATCGAGCGTTGATATTAAGTTGGCGTTGCAAAGCGTAATTCAGAAACATAAGTTTGATCACCTGACAAAAGGAGAAGGCAGGAAAGCTGCCACATAAAATAGTTGGTGAACGACCAACAATAGATAACAAGACCCCTTTTATTCATCAAAGCAGGTAAGCGTTAACTATGTCGAAAAAAGCCCAATTCAAATTTTCAGAGCGCAGTAAAAGACATTTTGAAGGGAGGAAAAATAAGAAATCGGTAAACCGCAAAGAACGTCAAGCAAAGAACCAGAGTGCAGATATCTATACGCTGCATTCGTCGCCCCCCCCAGTAGAAACAGCCTACACCACCAATAAATGCAAGCGTCCTCTCGAAGCGAAAACATGCTCACAGAAGAAGTACATTAATGCGATAAAAAATAACTGTTTAACCTTTGGAATCGGCCCCGCAGGGACTGGTAAAAGCTACTGTGCAGCAGCTATCGCCGCAGATGCATTGGAGGCTGGTCGGGTCGAAAGAATAATCCTGACTCGACCTGCTGTTGAAGCAGGAGAGCAACTTGGTTTTCTGCCCGGAGATGTCAACGAAAAGTTTGCGGTCTATATCGAAGCTTTTCGAGATACGCTTAACGAACGGCTAGGCAGTGGCGCGGTAGACTACTATCTGCGTCACGGTCGAATCGTCGCAGCGCCACTGGCATTTATGCGTGGTAAGACATTTTCGGAAGATACTTTTGTGATACTGGATGAGGCCCAGAACACATCGGTCGCTCAGATGAAAATGTTTTTGACACGCATCGGTGAAGGTTGTCAGGTTGTGGTGAATGGCGATGTTGAGCAAAGCGATATCCGTGGACCTAACGGGCTTGCTGACGCGGTGTCCCGAGTCCGCGGGTTACCGCGGGTGCATGTCCATAAATTCGTTCGTGATGACATCGTGCGTAGTGGTCTGGTACGAGACTTGATGGACCGGTACGAGGTGTCTCGCGGAGATTGATACGAGGCTGTTTGTGAGTAATGGTGCGGCTATGGTGACCTATAACGGTATCCATGGCCGTTCCCTGCCTGACGTGCGGTAAACGTTTGCTAGAGAAATAGCGGTCAGTATTTACGACCGCAATAGCGCTGAATAACGGCCGGCTTGGGGTGCTCAGTGTAACCCTCGGAGCGGTCTATTTGCTCTAGACTCGCATTGAGTGTGCCAGAAAGTTCCCCCGGTGCGAGTAAAAAGTCGGGGTTTCGCGGCCGACCGTAGACTTCATTACCCGTCATGAATGTCTGGTAGATCAGTATGCCGCCGGGGCTGAGTGCGCGTGATAAAAGAGGTAACAGTGGCCGATACAAATAGTTAACAACAACGATACAGTCGAATTGCTGCGCATAAAATGGTAGCTGAGCATCAAAGGTCATCGTTCCACTTTCCCTATCAATTAGATCCGGCGCTTCGAGATCAAAGGGTACGATTTTACAATTTGGATGATCAATAAAAGCTGAGAGGCCGGTCGTGTCTTTGTCGAGAGCAGTTACCGGATGACCCTTTTTGAGGAAGTATTGTGTATGCCTGCCATTTCCGCAAGCCAAGTCCAATACAGTGCCAGCTGCGGGTACTAAAGGAGCAAATCTGCTTACCCAAGGGCAAATTTCTGGTGCTGCTTTTACTGTCATAAATAGTCCCACCTCGCAATCGAGTAATGCATACTGAATATTAGCTTCTGAATGATCAGGACACTACAATCATGTTCAAGAGTTAGTCTCATTTGTTGGAGTCAGTATGTCGGAGTTTCGCGAACTCACAAAAATTATTAACAGTTTTACAGCAGAACGGGAATGGGAAACCTTTCATTCGCCGAAGAATTTAGCCATGGCGCTGAGTGTGGAAGCATCAGAATTAGTTGAACATTTTCAATGGCTAACAGAAGAAGAATCGAGAAATCTGAATGCTAAAAAGTTATCCGAGGTTGCCGATGAAATCGCAGACGTTCAATGGTATCTGCTTAGGATTGCAGATCAACTGAATATTGATATACCAACTGCCGCAAAAGCAAAGATGGTAAAAAACGGCATAAAGTACCCGGTGGCGTTAGCAAAAGGAAATGCCACAAAGTACGACGATTACGAGGACAAGTGAGTAACGCGTGTTTAACGACGTTTAGTTGCTCTTTACGCGCACTAAGTAATAGCGCCGTATACGCCGACGGCGACATAAAACATAAAGAAACCGATTGCAGCCATGCTGGCGAAATCGATTTTGAAGGCGTTGGGTCTACCACGTTCATTATTCATGCGCGCAGGTTAGCGAATCACGGGTGAATCAGGAAATAATTGTTTTTCCTAACCTTATACTCGAATGCACTATTTCACATTAACCGACTTCACATTAACTGATGAAGTGGATGACCATGAACAGTGTCGCAGGCGCGACAATGCCCCAAAGTGTTAAAGCCTGAATAAGCACTTTTCCTTTCAAATTACCAATTGTGGTGCGGGTGATCTCTGTACCAATAAAAAATAGGGCTATCACCAGCAGCGCTTTTGATAATGCAGCGGCTGTGGCAGGGACAAAAGCCGGCATCGGAAGAGTTGAGCCAGCGACTGACGCGAGTAAAAATAAGAGAATAAAGCCTGGTAGCCTGACCTTTGCTCCATCTGAACGCTCTAGAAAGCTGATAATTAGTACGAGAGGTATCAGCCACAGCGTTCTACCCAGTTTTAAGGTGGTGGCGACAGCGGCAGCTTCTTCGCCATAAATTTGCGCAGTGGCAACGACAGAACTCGTGTCGTGTATTGCAAGCGCTACCCAAACACCAAATTGCTCCTGTGTCATTTCCAGCCAATGACCAATGTGGGGAAATGTGAACAAGGCAATCGCATTAAGCAAGAACACTATGGCTAATGCGACCCCTGTTTGGTCTGGCCTTGCTTTGATGATTGGAGACAATGTTGCAATCGTCGTACCACCGCATATAGCAGTTCCGGATGCCATTAGCAGACTGCTGTTCCGTTCGACGCTCATCAATCTACCTATCAGCAAACCAATCGCGATGGCAGCGACAACATAAATAAAAATCGCTAGCGTATAGTTGGCGCTGATGCGCCAAAGATCGCCAATGTTGAGTTTTAGCCCAAGCAGCACGATGGCTGCCTGCAGGCTGTACTTGCCAAGCGCAGGCGCGTTGCCAATAAGTGTTTTGTTGAGACCGAGTGTCGTGGCCATGCCCACGAGCAGGGCAATGGCAGGGTTGCCGAAATAAATCAGAGGCAAGAGCGCAATAACGTAAATGGTCATACCGGTCGCGGGATTCATTAATTAAATTCAGGTTCGTTGTTTTTATTGTTTAGCGGGATGTAAACCCGAGTGTTTATTTTCGCGAATTGAAGATCTTTGCTATCTATAGCCCTCGGCAACGGGTCTTCTTGGTAGTGACCACCAAACAGACTCGCATGCCTGCTCGAGCTCTTTATCGAAATCCACGTCAAAAGCGGCCAGATTAGCATCAAGCTGGTCCGCTCGGCTGGCGCCAATAATAGCAGATGACACTGTTGGATTTCTTAATACCCATGCAACTGCGACGGAAACCATGTTAAGGCCTTTTGAGTCTACCAGCGCTTTGAGTTTTGAAACGGCTTCGAATTGAGCGTCGTGCCAATATCGAGCCTGGTATCGTTCGGCGGCACTTCCTAGCGTAAACCTTGTACCTTCGACAGGGGCCTGACCACTTTCATATTTGCCGGACAGGAAGCCACCCGCGAGTGGGTTGTAAACCAGAACGCCAAGTCCTTCGTCTTGTGCAAGTGGTAGTAGTTCAGTTTCGATCTCTCGATAAAGCAGGTTATAACGGGGTTGAACAGAGACGTATCCACTGATGTTCTGGTTTTTAGCGCTCGAAAGCGCTTGACCCAATCGCCACGCCGGGTAATTCGAGCAGCCCACATAGCGAACCTTCCCCGTGCGAGTGAGGTCTTCAAATGCTCGCAGGGTCTCCTCAATAGGCGTCGCGGTATCAAAACCATGGGATTGATAGAGATCAACGTAGTCTGTTTGTAAACGCTTCAGGCTAGCGTCGATCGAATCCATGATGTGCTTGCGTGAAAGTCCTCGGTTGTTTGGCCTTTTGTGGGTCGGTGCAAAACATTTGGTCGCGATAATAAGGTCGTGGCGGTTTTGCCGCGACTGCATCCAGCGACCGAGGATAGCCTCAGTTTCGCCGATGGTCTCTCGGGTGCCGCCTAGAGGATATGCATCTGCTGTATCGAGGAAGCTCAGCTTCATTTCCTGAGCCCGATCAAGTATTTGTTGTGAGGTTTTCTCCTCGACTTGTAGACCAAAAGTCATTGTGCCTAAACAAAGCGCGGGCACTTCTAGGCCGTGTCTACCGAGGTTTCGATATTCCAATTTATTGTCCCTCCGTTTTTTCGCGGTGCTTGTTACTCAAGTTGCTCAGCTGAATACTGATGTCCATAAGATTTTAAATGTGAAATTCTGAATGTTTCAAAAATCTAGCAATCTCGAATTCGAACGCTGTATGTTCAGATTTACCTCGGTGAAGCCAAGAGTGTGTCGGGAAGCGGAGTGAAAGTCTACCAAAGCCCGACTTATGTCGCTCGAATGTGGTCAGGTGACACTGTGATTGAATATAAAATTGATTGCCGCGAGGCGCCTTAGTCAGTAATCAGAAACGATTCGCTTGAGTTATCCTATCTTTCAATCACTTTGCCTCAAATTTCCACAAATTCTCGTCGTCCGGCTTAAAGTTGCCGCCTACACAGCAACCAAGTCTGTTTTGCATCGCTAACGGCGTGCAAGGAGCAGCGTTTGGTTTATCTATCCTGGGACACGACAAGAAATGAAATTGAACAATGTGATAAAGATGATCGCGCCGGTGATTGTGCTCGCCGGCGGCTTGGGTGCCTTTTTTGCTTTAGATTGGGCTAAGCCAGAGCCCGAGAAAAAAGAAGAAGCGTCTCGAGCGCTGAGTGTTTTTGTAAAGCACGTTGAAATTGCTGACACTGATCTGCAGGTCAGAACCGAAGGTGAGGTCAGGGCCAGAACCGAGGTCGATATCGTCTCGCAAGTCGCTGGTCGAATTACTTCGGTGACCTCCGAGTTCACTGAAGGTGGTGTGGTCGAGGCGCTTGGCACACTCGTTGAGATTGAGGATCTTGATTTCAAACTGGATCTCGCGCAGGCGAGGGCGCGAATGGCGGAAGCCGAAGTCGGCGTGCAAACTGCTCTGGCGACAGCGAATGTTGCAAAGAAACAGCTACGAAATGCTAAAGATGCCTCACCCCTGGCGCTGAAACAACCACAATTAGCAGAAGCAAGAGCGAAGCTTGCTGCAGCAGAAGCCAGTTACGAACAATCTAGACTTAACCTTGCGCGAACAAAAATTTCATTACCCTTTCATGGACGATTAGCCAGTATTGATGTGAATGTTGGTCAATACGTTTCTCCAGGGACCCGACTTGCACGAGCTTTCTCTACCGATGCCGTTGAAGTTAGGTTGCCCCTTAATGACGCGCAACTTGCAGCGTTGAATCTACCCATCGGTTTTGTCGCAGAACCCGGTAGTGAGCTGCCCGTAGTTTTGCAAGCCAAAGTTGCGGGCAAGCGTCATAGATGGCAAGGCAAGCTCACACGCCTTGATGCGTCAATTGATAAAAACACCCGAACGTTATTTGGCCTTGCCGTGGTCGAATCGCCTTATCAACTTAATGTTTCGCAGCACCAGATGCCTCTGGCGGTGGGTTTGTACGTTGAAGCAGAAATTATCGGGAGAAAAATTAGAGATGGCTACGCCATCCCGCGGGAAGGATTGCGCGCCGGTAACAAGGTTTTTGTGGTGAATGAGCAGGGCTTGCTGGAAATACGGGAAGTTGTGGTTACCTATAGCTCCGAGCGCGAGGCGATTATTTCCAGCGGTCTTGTATTGAATGAAAAGGTGATTGTTTCACCTGTACGAAACGCAATTCAGGGCATGGCACTTAAAACGCTGCCAGCATCGCTGGATGAGCCTGCCATAGCGCAGCGAAATTAAGGAGATATCGAAGTAAATGAGTCGGAACAGCACATGCATAAACTGATCGCCTGGTGGGCAACAAATACAGTAGCTGCAAATTTATTGATGGTGGGGATTCTTTTGGCCGGTATCCTTGGCTTCATCGCAATGGAGCGAGAAGCCTTTCCAAACTTTAAATCAAACCAGGTCTCTATCGAAGTGACTTGGCTTGGTGCTGCACCGCAGGAGATAGAAGAACAGGTTATTGTTCGCATTGAAAATGCGATTGATAATATCGATAGTGTTTATCGTTACTATTCTTTTGCGCGGGAAAACTACGCTCGCATCGACGTGCATACATTGCCTACCGATGACATGGAAGGCTTTCTGAATGAGGTTAAGAATGCCGTTGATTCGGTGAATTCTTTGCCGCGTGATATCGAGAAGCCACAGGTTCGGCGGGTTGAATACCGTAATGAGATGATCCGCGTAGCCGTTCACGGTGAGGTTGGAGAACGCGCATTGACTCGCCTGGCTGAAGAACTTCGAGATGAAGTTGCTGCTTTACCCTATATCTCTATCGTTGAGTTGTTCGGTACTCGGCGGGAGGAAGTCACGATTGAGCTTGCTGAGCAGGCGCTTCGGCGTTACGGACTCAGTTTTGCAGAGGTTGCCACAGCTATCCGCAATAGCTCAATTAATTTGTCTTCAGGCAGCATTCGAACAGAAACCGGTGACGTATTGTTGCGCGCCCGCAACATGGCGGATAACGAAGACGAATTTAGCAATATCGTGATTCGACAGTCAGCGGAGTCAGGCATTGTTCATGTAGGTGATGTGGCTCGGGTGGTAGACGGTTTCGAGGAGGACGAGATCCTCGCGACGATGAATGGTGAACCCGCAGTGCTGTTGCAAATTCTTTCCTCGGATAAGATGCAAGTCGTCAAGTCTAGTAACTCGATCAAAGCCTGGATGGAGGCGCGGCAAGAGTCATTGCCTGACGGGGTGAGCCTCTCATTGTGGTTCGATTCTGCGGATATCTACAATTCCAGAATGAAAACCATTGGTACCTCAGCCTATATGGGCCTGATTCTTGTCTTTCTGGTGCTGATCTTGTCCTTGCGACCCAAGGTCGCGCTGTGGGTAACTGTTGGCATTGGCGTATCCTTTTTAGGTGCGTTTGCCATGCTGCCGCCAATGGATGTTTCATTGAACATCTTGTCGACTTTTGCGTTTTTGCTTGTGCTGGGTATTGTTGTGGATGATGCGATTGTCGTTGGGGAAAGTATTCATCAGCATCACCAGAAAATTGATGACCCCATACAGGCCGCAATTCAGGGTGCCAGTGCCGTTTCCAAGCCAGTGGTTTTTGCCGTGTTGACGACGATAGTAGCGTTTGCGCCATTCTTTTTTCTGAGCAGTGAAGATGCCCAGGTCACTCGCCAGTTTTCTATTGTCATCACGCTTGCGTTGCTAGTTTCTCTTATTGAAGCCTTTTTGATACTGCCAGCACACCTTGCAAATCTTGAGCGTCGTCAAGACCTTGGGAAAGTTGGCCGATTCCAGAAAAGTATTGAAGACAAAATTGTTGCTTTTTCTCAGACTGTCTATCGGGGTTGGATCAACGCCAGTGTCAATAATCGATACCTAACCGCAAGCGTGTTTGTCGCCGCACTGACGGTAAGTTTCGGCATATTTAGCAGTGGCTGGGTCAAGTTTTCGTTTATGCCTGAAGTTGAGAACGAGCTGATTTATATCAACGTAGAGTTGCCCACCGGCACACCCTATGCCCGGGCCTTGCAAGTGCTAGATCAACTTCAAGAAGCTGAGCTTGAACTGATCCGACAAGTTGAATTAGAGGCTGTCGATGGTGGGGGCTCTGGACAGCTGATCGAGGGGTGGTATACAAGGTCGCGCAGGGACAGTGTGATCGCTATCGTTAAATTAGCGCCTCCCGAGATTAGAGACATGTCCGCCAAAGAGGCTGCGTTAAGATTGCGTGATTTGGTTGGCGAAGTGCCGGATGCTGACGAAATTGAAGTTAACTACACCATGAACGACTCAACCCCGAGGGTAAGCTACGTCATACGGCATAAAGATTTGTCGCAGCTAAATGCTGCAGCCAGAGACATCAGAAGTCAGCTGTACGGTTACGACGGAACTTTTTATGTTAGAGATAGTATGCGAGGAGAGTCGGAAGAGTTGCACATGCATCTTTTGCCGGGTGCAGAAAAACTGGGATTGACCTTGGCGCAGGTTTCTCAACAAGTACGGCAAGCATATTTTGGAGAGGAAGTTCAGCGCTTACCCAGAGACACGGGAGACGTTCGAGTGATGGTGCGCTATCCAAAAGCGTTGCGCTACAGTCTAGAGAGCTTGAATGATTTTAGGGTAAGAACGACCGATGGTCGCGAACTCCCTTTATTGTCAGTGGTAGAAGTTGAGGTGGTAACTGGTGTTCAGCATATTAGGCGCCGTGATGGAGAGCGAATGGTTCGGGTAACAGCGGAGGTTACTGGAGAGCTGATGAGCGATATCAACACTGACATGAAAGAGACATTTTTACCTATTATTGAGCAAAAATACCCCGGGCTTACAGTTGGCGTTGCTGGCGATGCTGAAAGTGAGGAATTGTTCCTATCAGAACTGATGTCGTTGTTCGCGATCGCCTTGTTTGTAATGTACGCACTGATTGCGATCGCTTTTCGTTCATACTGGTTGCCGCTGTTGGTCATGACCGCGATACCTTTCGGATTTATGGGCGCCGTTTATGGTCACCTCATGTTTGATGTACCTATGGCAATGTTCTCCTATTTTGGTATCGGCGCGGCTGCAGGAGTCGTTGTAAACGACAATCTTGTGCTCGTCGATTATATCCAACGTTTAAAAGGTCGGGGGCTTTCTGCAATTGATGCGGTTGTCGAGGCTGGTATCGCTCGCTTCAGGCCAATTTTGTTAACCTCGGTCACAACGTTTGTCGGTTTAATGCCTATCATGGCAGAACGTTCGACCGACGCGCAGTTTCTTAAACCCGCTGTGCTGTCGTTAGCCTTTGGTGTCATGTTCGCTTTGTTTGTGAGTCTGTTTATGGTGCCAGCACTCTTTTGTATCGGTGATGACCTGAACAAATTTAGACTTCGCTTGAAAGTATGGTTTTTGGCCAAAGTGAGTCGGATCACGGCGTCAAATGTTTCCGCCGGTGAGCGCCTCTAAAGTTCCGGCATCAACTAAAGTTCCGGCATCAACCGAGGCGGTACTTCAATCCCGAAAGACCTGTTTTTTTGCCATGCCATCGCGATGCTCTCAGCACCGAGTTTGAAGTCCACCGTCTGATGTGCTCGCACAGATAAAAACCAAATAACGCATGGTCGGCCATGCAAAAAATATAAATAAGCATGGTAATGTTTGTAGCAGTTATATGGTTGGCCGTGTTGAGCACTTGATGTCAAATTGAGTAGTATGTTGCTACTGATAATGTAGTTCGCCCGTCGCGAGTTCGTATTGGTGTATACGGGACTCACGATGGCTTCAGAAAAAACCAAAATCACAGAAAAAAAACCAACAAGGTCACTTGGCTTCTGGCGGGGCTGGTCACTGGTCGTCGGAGGCACCATTGGCTCCGGAATCTTTACGCTACCAGCATTGTTGGCACCCTATGGCTTGTTGGGTTTGGTCGGCTGGTTTATCGCAGGCTCTGGCGCGTTGCTGATGGCATTTATGCTAGCGCGACTTTCGAAGAGGATGCCGGCGATAGGCGGACCCTATGCCTACGCTCGCGCGGGCCTTGGTGATTTCGTAGGTTTCTGGGTGGGTTGGGGTTACTGGATTGCTATCTGGTCAGCGACGGCGGCAATCGCTGTAGCCTGTGTCGGATACATTAGCTTCTTTCTGCCGATTCTGCGTGACAGTTCACTGCTGGCCGCGACCGTCACGCTGACATTAATCTGGTCGTTAACAGCCATGAACATTCGCTCGATGGGCTCTTCCGGTGGTTTTCAACTGCTGACTACTTTTTTGAAAATTTTGCCTTTGTTGTTTGTTGGGCTACTAGGTTTTAGCGCTGGCACAACAGATAATTTACCGTCATTTAATCCTAGTGGGGGCAGCCTGTTTGCTGTCATGGCGACGAGTGTGACGCTAGTCATGTGGGCTTTTGTCGGTCTCGAAGGGGGCACAGTACCGGCAGCCGATATGGTAGAGCCAGAGAAAACCATTCCGCGAATCCTGATCTTTGGTACTTTGACGGTGCTCCTTGTCTATCTTGTCGCGTTTTCGGGTGTCATGCTCCTGCTACCTGCCGAGATGCTCAGTAATTCACCCGCGCCTTTTGCTGATGCGACGGTGAAGGTTATCGGCACAATGGGGGCGTCCTTAATTGCGATGGGTGCCATGATTTCAACGCTTGGAGCACTAAATGCACAGGTTTTATTGTCAGGACAAGTTGTCAGGGCTGTGGCGCTTGACGGTCTGTTCCCCAAGTCGCTGAGTAAGCTTGGCGCCCGAGGTACACCTTTCGTTGCAATCATCGTTTCTTCAGCGCTAGCAAGCATTCTAGTTGCAATGAATTACACAAAAGGGCTGGTAGAAGCTTTTAATATGATGATTTTGCTGTCTACGCTGACAACTCTGATACCTCTATCTTTCGCTGCAATTGCTGCAATGATGTTTTTGAAACGGGATAATCCGAGTGCATCGCGAAGCCGAGGATTATTAGTTGCCGTGCTCGCCTTTTGTTACTCACTACTTGTTATTATCGGCGCCGGTGCGGAGACGGTTTTTTATGGTTTTATACTCCTTACGGCGGCAATGCCAATCTATGTATTGGTTGTTAAGCACAGAGATGGTGACAGTCCGAAAACAATGCAAATGGAATCCGAAGTTTGAACAGTGATATTAGTAAGATTATTGCAGATAGCGTATGCAATGAATGGGGGCAGATTGAAGCCATCGCACTCAGAAGGGCTAAAGTAGCCTTTGATAGCGATGGCAGGATCAACGAGCAATGGCAGTCACTCAGGTTTCATAGTAAACCCGAATTGGACGCTGCTCACGAGGAATATAAGTCTTTTGAATCTCTCATTAGGGCGACCGACGCCAACGTAATACTGTTAGGCGGTCACGATGTTCTGACCTTGGACAGTATTTACCCACGAGATGCCTTACTTGTTTCACCGAAAGGTCTGATTCTCTGCGAAATGGGTCGACCTAGTCGATCGAATGAACCAAAACTGAATGCGGCAGAGCTTGTCTCTTTTGGAATGCCTGTGCTGGGAGAAATCAGCCGTCCGGGCACCCTCGAAGGAGGGGACTTCATCTGGTTGGATCAAGCTCATGCCGCGGTTGGCTTAGGTCCAAGAACCAATCAGGAAGGTATATCCCAGCTACGACATTTGTTGGGCAATGACATCGATCTACATGTGGTTCCCCTGCCTGCGCCTGAGCACCCGGAAGATGTTTTTCATCTGATGAGCATGATCTCTCCGCTAGACAAAGATCTCGCGCTCATTTATCGACCATTGATGCCCGAAAGCTTTCTGCAGTGGCTCATGGCGTTGGGTATTGAGTTTGTTGAAGTGGCCGAAGATGAATTCTTGCCAATGGGCTGCAACGTGCTAGCCACAGGGCCAAGGCAAGTGATCATGCTCGATAGACTACCGAAAACAAAAAGCAGACTAGAACAGGTCGGTTGTCGCGTGACGACTTATAAGGGTGATGAGATCAGTCGAAAAGGAGAGGGTGGGCCGACCTGTCTAACCAGGCCGCTGGTCCGGAGCAAATCTTGATCAAAGACGCTCAACGAATACTGCAGAATGTCTTTGGTTTTCCTGATTTTAGAGCACCTCAGGATGAAATTATCTCCACACTGATTGATGGTGGCGATGTTCTCGTGTTGATGCCAACCGGGGGCGGCAAGTCGCTTTGTTACCAGATTCCAGCGATTGTTAGAGAAGGCGTTGGTATTGTTATTTCACCGCTTATCGCGCTGATGCAAAATCAGGTAGACGCCCTGAGTGAGTTGGGTGTCAGTGCGACTTTCCTGAATTCTACTTTGTCGTACGAAACCGTCTATCAGACCGAGCAGGCGCTGCGACGGGGTGAGGTCGATCTGCTTTACCTTGCACCGGAACGCCTTGTGCAGCCGACAACGCTGGCATTGTTGCGCGATCTTGATGTCAGCCTCTTTGCAATTGATGAGGCGCACTGTGTTTCTCAATGGGGCCACGATTTTAGGGCTGACTACCTACATCTAAATTTATTGGCAACGGAGTTTCCTCGTGTTCCCAGAATAGCGCTAACCGCCACAGCCGATGCACGAACAAGGTCAGAGATCGTATCGCGACTTTCGCTTGATAACGCAAAGCAGTTTATTGTTGGATTTGATCGACCGAATATACGCTACCGTATTGCATTGAAAACTAATCCACGACAGCAGTTGTTAAACTTCTTGAAGACTGAACACCGAGATGACGCTGGTATTATTTATTGCCTATCTCGCCGTAAAACCGAGGAAACAGCGACCTGGTTGAATCAGCAAGGGTTTCAAGCACTGCCTTATCACGCCGGACTAGACAGCGAAATCCGGGCTCAGAACCAGGCGCGCTTTCTTAATGAAGAGAGCATCATCATTGTCGCGACGATCGCGTTTGGCATGGGTATAGATAAGCCGGATGTGCGCTTCGTAGCTCATCTTGATTTACCAAAGACCGTTGAAAGCTACTATCAGGAAACTGGCCGTGGCGGTCGGGATGGCGAAGCAGCAAACGCCTGGTTGGTCTATGGATTACAAGACGTGATAAAGCTGCGGCAGATGATGGAGAATTCCGAGGGCAGTGAGGCGCACAAACGGGCTGAGCAACATCGATTGAATGCCATGTTAGGCCTCTGTGAGATCACCAGTTGCCGACGTCACGCGTTGCTTCGTTACTTTGATGAAAACTCACCGGAAAGGTGTGGAAACTGTGACACTTGCCTTGACCCTGTTGATACTTGGGATGGAACTGAAGCCGCTCAAAAAGCACTAAGTGCTGTGTTCCGGACAGAACAAAGATTCGGGGTTAATCATTTGATCGACGTATTGCTGGGAGCTGATACGGAAAAAGTCCGGCAGTTTGAACACAATAAGCTATCTACCTTCGGCATTGGTCAGACGCTTGATACTAATCAGTGGCGATCGGTCTTCAGACAGCTGGTCGCAAGAGGATATCTCAGCGTTAACTTGGAACGTTACGGTGCGCTGCGTCTTGAGGAAAAATGTCGACCTCTGTTGAAAGGTGATGAACAGATAGAGCTTCGACGCGACAGCAGTAAGAAAGTGGTCGCTCGTCAGACGAAGACACCGTTGCCGGAGGATATCAATGTCGGTCTATGGGAAGCCCTGCGTGAATGCCGTAGGTTGTTTGCGGAAGAACAAGGCGTGCCACCCTATGTTATTTTTCACGACAAAACACTTCGTGAGATGGCTGAGCAAATGCCGCAAAATAAAAGAGAGTTTGGCTTGCTTACAGGTGTGGGAGAGCGAAAGCTCGAGAAATACGGCGAAGTGTTTCTCGCTGTCATTCAAGAGGCGCTCTGAGGTAAAGTATACGGAATTAACCGAATTTTAATTTTTCCAAGAGGGAAGTATGGCGCGTTTGGAAGATGAACTAATAGTTGAGCAAATTCAGATAGGACCAATGCAGAATTTTACATATGTGGTTGGCTCTAAAAGCACGCGGGAAGTTGTTATTATCGATCCCGCATGGGATATCCCTGCATTGACCAAGATGATTGATGAGGCAGGATACAAGCTGACAGGTGCACTCGTTACGCATTACCATCCGGATCACTGTGGTGGTTCTTTTGGTAAGAATACGGTTCAAGGTATTGCTGATTTACTGGAAACGAATCCGGTAAAGGTTTACGCACACAAACTTGAAGCAGATGGCGTAAAAAAAGTAACGGGGGTCTCAGAGTCTGATATCAAAAGAGTCGATTCGGGTGACAAGCTGAAGGTCGGAAACATTGAGGTGGAATTCCTGCACACACCCGGGCACACGCCTGGTTCGCAGTGTTTCAAGATTGAAAACACGCTGGTCTCCGGAGACACGTTGTTTGTTAATGGTTGTGGCAGAGTCGATTTGCCGGGTTCTGACTCTGAAGATATGTATCACAGTATTCAAAAACTCGCATCCTTGCCCGACGATACGATCTTGTTACCGGGTCATAACTACAGCGACGTGCCGAGTGCAACAATGGCAGATACAAAAAGGGCAAATGTCTATATGAGAATAGACAATCTAGAAAGTTGGAAAATCATGATGGGCCATTGAGCACCATAGGAGTAAGACGTGAGGACCATAGCTGAAGGCTTCTCTTTTACAGAGGGACCCAGGTGGCACCAAGGCCGCCTATATTTTTCTGACTTTTACACACATCGAGTGCTGGCGGTTGATGCTGAAGGCCATGTCGAAGTCATCGCCACCGTTCCCGGGCAGCCCTCGGGGCTGGGTTGGTTGCCCGACGGAAGAATGCTCGTTGTTTCGATGCTAGACAGAAAACTTTTGCGACAGGAAAGCGATGGTCGTCTGGTTGAACATGCAGACCTCAGTGGGATTGCGACGTACCATTGTAATGACATGGTTGTCGATACGCAGGGGCGGGCATACGTCGGGAATTTCGGTTCTGATATAGAAAGTGGTAACAAGTTAGTAAAGGCAAAGCTGGCCTTTGTAGACACAGATGGAGCTGTCTCCATTGCAGCAGAGGATTTGGCTTTTCCGAATGGGGCGGTGATTACGCCAGACGGAAGCACATTGATTATTGGCGAGAGCTTCGGACGCTGTCTTACTGCGTTTGATATTGCCGAGGATGGAGGGCTCTCAAACCGAAGATTATGGGCTAATTTGCATCCTCACATTCCCGACGGTATCTGCCTCGATGAGGAAGGGGCAATATGGGTTGCAGATCCCGCAAACAATTGTGTGCTCCGTGTTAGGGAAGAAGGTGAGGTGCTTCAGAAAATAGATATGACGAATGGCACTTTCGCTTGTATGTTAGGTGGTGATGATCGCAAGACGCTATTTGTGTGCACTGCAGCCGGATCAGGGTCAAAAGCGCAGGGTCAATTGACCGCAAAAATCGAAGCCTGTGAGGTCACTGTATCCGGCGCTGGTTGCCCCTAACCAGAAATTGTTTTAAATTCCGTCATGAGATGAAGTTTTTGGACCAGAACTTGAAGTCGCACACCAGTCTGGTTCGCGGTTAAAACTTACCGGAGCGAAGCCCTATTGGGGGTCGCTGCGGGTGTTTCCAAAACATTCATTCACTCTGACGGAGTCAAAAAGGTGGCCACAGAACTACGTTTCGGTGACTATATCCAAGAAGCCCTGGTTCAACAGAGGCAAGTCAGTTACAACGAGCTCGTTCCCCCCCTTGAAGTAGATGAGGCGGGTAATGAACTGCCCTATGTGCCGCCCAAGATCCAGCTGCAAGCCTATGACGCCTATCGCCTGATCATGCCTTATACGGGCATTCGAATGATGGAGCAGGTGAAAGCTGTTGTGCCGCTGGCGGTGTATCTCGTGCTGTTTCAAGTACTGATACTACGTCAAGGTGTTAGCGATAGCGGTATCATTACGGTTGGTCTGATCGCCGTTATCGTCGGGCTGATGCTTTTCATGGAAGGGCTGAAGGTTGGACTCATGCCACTTGGGGAGATTTTAGGTAGTAGTCTGCCGGTAAAGTCGTCCCTTCCTGTCGTTCTAACAGTGACTTTGCTGCTTGGTATCGGCGTGACATTCGCCGAGCCGGCGATTGGCGCGCTTAAAGCGGCAGGGCAGATAGTCGACGTGAATCAGGCGCCGTATCTTTACACATTGCTAAACGACTGGGCCGAGGTGCTTGTGCTCATGGTCGGCATTGGTGTCGGGCTCGCAGCGGTGCTTGGTACTACTCGTTTTCTGTATGGCTGGGGACTTAAAACACTTATCTATCTGACGCTGGTTCCGACCATAGGTATGAGTATTTACATCAGCCTTGATGACGACCTCAGCAAAATCCTTGGATTGGCGTGGGATTGTGGGGCGGTAACAACGGGACCTGTGACAGTGCCTCTGGTCCTTGCTTTGGGTATCGGCATATCGTCATCAGCAGGAAAAAATTCATCTTCTCTATCGGGCTTTGGCATCGTCACCCTTGCCTCGTTGTTTCCAATTATTGCCGTTCAGATATTAGCACTCTATGTTGCCGCGACCACAGATCCCGCGACGATCATTCAAGCGGCAGCATCCGCCACCGAGGCGAGTGGATCTAACTGGACAGCTCAGACACCGTGGCAGGAAATTATCGGCGGTTTCCGCGCCATTGTTCCTTTGGTGATCTTTCTACTTCTGGTACTCACGCTGCTTCTGAAAGAGCGGCTTCAGAAACCGGTAATTATTTTTTACGGTATTACATTGTGCGTTGTTGGCATGATTGTTTTCAGTCTCGGTCTAAGTTACGGGCTTGCAAAGCTAGGTGCTCAGTCTGGTAGTTTGGTACCTGCTGCTTTCGCACTTCATGCGCAGGTTGCTGCCTCGCCGCTTTATGGCGCAGTGATCGGCATCTTTATCGCTTTGTTGTTTGCTTGGTTACTTGGTTTTGGCGCCACCCTTGCAGAACCTGCTCTGAATGCACTCGGCTATACCGTGGAGAATCTTACCAATGGCGCTTTTGAGAAGACGACCTTGATGTATGCCGTATCATTTGGCGTTGCCTGTGGCATTACCATTGGTGTCGCCAAGATCGTTTTTGACGTGCCGATTATCTATCTGATTTTAGGAGGCTACTCTGTCGCGGGCGTGCTGACTTTTTTATCGACGGAAGAGTTTGTCAATATCGCTTGGGATAGTGCCGGTGTGACAACGGGACCGGTAACAGTGCCGCTGGTGCTTGCAATGGGACTTGGATTTGGCGACTCGATGAACGCGATTGAAGGTTTCGGCATTCTATCTATGGCCTCAATCGGACCGATTATCGCAGTGATGTCGACCGGGTTGTGGGTGAACTGGAGAGTCAGGAAGCGCCATGAAAATGAAGATACTAGCCGAGATACTGAACTTAAAGGAGCAAGCGCTTGAGTAAAAGAGAGATTACCGTATTGACGGATGTCGCCCTCATTACCTGTATTGTTCAGCGTGGTATAGCAGATGATGTTGTTGTGGCAGCACAAGAAGCCGGCGCCCAGGGGGCAACAATCTTCTACGCCCGCGGCTCGGGTGTTAGAGAGCGCCTTGGCATTGTTGGGCTGGCGGTCGAAGTCGAAAAAGAAATCATCACAATTGTCGTCGCAGACGACCAAGTTGATCGGGTCTTCGAAAAGATTTACCTCGCAGGCAAGCTGGACACGCCAGGCATGGGACTTATGTACGTAACGCCGCTGGAAAAAGCAGCGACCTACATACCGCCGGAAATTATTGCGAAACTTTCCGATGAATCGCTAGCGGTAGAATAAGCTTAGGGTCAAAGTCGTCAACACGGGAGAAGCTAATGCCGAACACGAGTGGAAGCGTGGCAGAAATGAAGTTGATTACCTGTATTTTGCCCAAGGGGGTTGCGGCGGGGGTGAGTGCAAAACTCTTAAATGAAAAGGGTATCGTCACAGGCAACATCAACAATGCTAGAGGCTCGGGTCACATAACGGCAAAAGAGCACCGCACAGCGGGATATCAAACAGAAAAAGAAATTTTTCGTGTTGTCATTGAAGCTGAGCGAGCAGACGAAGTCTTCGAATTTATTTATAACCATGCGGAATTGCATCAGCCTCATGGCGGCATTATGTACCAGAACGCACTTAGAAAAAGCACCCATCATGTTTTGCCAAACTTGCATTCTGAGGGTTCATAAAAGGCACCAGAATGCATCAAACATCGCAGTTGGTTGAAAATGTTGGGGGTATCATTTTATTGCTGTTGGTCGCAGCAATGGTGATGGTCTTAAGCAAGCGAATCAAAATACCCTTCACGGTCATGCTGGTGTTGGTTGGCGCTGGCATTACGTTTGTTGCTGACTTTTTTGCAGACAGTCACATTACGGCGCTAACAATGCTGCAAGGGCTGACTCTTTCACCCGATCTTATCCTTTACGTATTTTTGCCTACGTTGATTTTTGAATCTTCGTTTAATCTGAATGCCCGCCAGCTCTGGCAAAACATCGTACCCATCCTGACGCTAGCGGTACCAGGTTTGCTTATCTCCACTGGTATTATTGCTGGCGTTTTAATGCTGACGACATCGATTCCATGGTTGCCGGCATTGTTGTTAGGAGCCATCCTTAGCGCCACTGATCCTGTTGCCGTGATTGCTTTATTTAAACAGTTAGGCGCTCCTAAGCGTTTAACGGTGTTGGTGGAAGGTGAAAGCCTGTTCAACGATGCCACAGCTATCGTACTGGCAGGGATTCTGATTGCAGGTATTAGTGCAGATGTCGGGGAGCACAATGCTGATGTTATGTCTGCCATCATGGAATTTCTCTCTGTATTCTTTGGTGGACTCATTACCGGCTGGGTCCTTGGATTTGGAACCGCCACGTTACTCGGTATGGTGCGTGCTGATGTTTATATTGAAACAACATTGACGACTATACTGGCGTACGCTTCTTTTCTGATCGCCGAGCAAGTCTTTCACGTTAGTGGCGTGGTTGCCGTAGTAGCTGCAGGCCTGACATTAGGAAGTTGGGGCAGAATCAAGATATCGCCAAGCGTAAGGCAATATATTGACCATTTTTGGGAGTACATGGCCTTCGTTGCCACGGCGTTAATTTTTCTGATGGTGGGTATGCGGGTAAATCTGGAAGAGCTGATTGCTTCGTCTAACGTGCTACCTTGGGTCATACTGGGGATGCTGTTGTCTCGAGCGATTGTCATTTACGGCATGATTCCGCTAAGCAACAGGCTTCCCGGCACTGAGCCAACCAGCCGTGCGTATCAGACTGTCATGTATTGGGGCGGCTTGCGCGGAGCCATTGCGCTTGCGATTGTATTGAGTATTCCCGCCTTTGAGTACTCTGAGTTATTTATTGCTTTGGTGATGGGCGCCGTTCTTTTCACACTGCTTGTGCAGGGCTTAAGTATTGAATGGCTAGTCGCGCGACTTGGATTGAGTAAACCACCACTTGCTGACCGTATTGCTGAATCTGAATCCAACATCTCCGCAACGCAGGAGGCGGCCTCAAGACTCCAGGAGTTACAATCTGGCGGATTCTTCTCCGCAGCGATCGCGGTCGAATTGCAAAAGCAATGTGATGAGGCGCTGGCAAAAGAACGCGCGGCGCTCAATCAGCTGAGGGATGATGAGTTAACCCCTGGACAAGAGGTTGTGTTGCTGTATTTGCGCTGTTACGGCAACGAACAGGCGCAGTATAACGACCTTTACAATAAGGGCCATCTCAGTGAATCCGCGGTAAGAAGTCTGATGGCCAATCTGACTGCTCAGATAGAAGCGGCTAAATACATTGATGAATCAGTGCTGACATCTCGTCGCACAGTGCCACAGCCGAAGCTAGGCAAACACCGTTTGTCGAGAATGCTACTGCAAATGGGAGAGAGCACGTCAGGACTCGCGACACTGACGGAAAAATTCAGATTAGAACATATAGCGATTGCCTATGAAGAATCCTGGGCAAGGTTTCATGCCTGCACGACCGTGCTTGCAGACATGGAAAAGTTAAGGGCGCTGACGCAGCTCGACGAAAATATTTTTGAAGATGTCAGACTTCAGTACGAAAACTGGCTAGCTGAGGCCGAACAGTCGATACATGATATGGCTGAGCAATATCCGGAGTTTGTTGGTTCCATGCAAGAGCGACTCGGCAAGCGTCTGATTCTCCTCGCTGAATCGGAAGCCATTCAGGCTGAAGGCAGTCAGGGAAACATTCCTCACAGTTTGGCAGAGAAGATGACTGAGCAGCGATTGCAGCGACTCTGGGATCTGCGAGGTCAAGAGATTGCAAGACTAAAGGTCTCGCCGAAAGAATTGCTGCGTAAGGTGCCCTTTTTTGAAGACGTGCCTGGAAGTGATTTTGATATGCTCACCACAAAAATGCAGAGGTACAGTGTCGTTGCCGGTGAAACGGTCATTCAGCAGGGTGAAACCGGTGATCGCCTTTTCATGATAGCCAGAGGTGTCGTGCAAATTTCACGCAAAGTGGGTGGCAGCGATATTAATCTTGCAACGTTAATTGCGGGTGATTTTTTCGGTGAGATGGCATTACTGCACGATGAGAATAGGACTGCGACTGTCACGAGCGTGAGCCCTTGTACCTTTTACGTGCTGGACAGGCATGACCTTCAACAGGCGATGTCAGAAAACCCCTCGATCCGGCGCGCGCTTGAGCTTGCGGACCAACAACGCCATCAGCAACAGAATAATCTCAATCGGTCTGATTATTCTTAGACTTAGGTCAACGCTGATGAAGCCTGATTGGCGCATAGTGACTTTGTAGGCACTATGCGACAAAAAAGGATTTTCGATGCGCAAAAACGACCCAATCACCAGCACGATGTCAACAGACATTCAAACCGTTCAAGTCGGCCAAAAATTAAGTGAGGTCCATCACTTGATGGCAAATATGGGTATCCATCACGTGCCGATTGTTGATGGCTCAAAGCTGGTCGGTTTGATCAGCTTTATGGATATCATGAAATTGAACTTAGTTTTACAGGGAGCTTCGGAATACACGATTGGCGCGATCATTGATCAACAGTTCACCATAAGAGAAGTGATGACCACTGAGTTAGTCACAATCGGTAATAGAGAATCAGTGCGACAAGCCGCCGAAAAACTCTCGAAAGGCAGCTTCCATTCTCTGCCAGTGATAAAAGAAAGTGGTGATCTGACGGGCATCGTCACCAGTTCCGACCTTATTCGTTATCTGAGTGATCAGTACTAGTCGAAGTGAAGCGATAACGCGCTTGCGACAGGACCTAGAAATAAGCGCGCTCAATTAACTGCTGTCGGCACTGAACAGCATTTTCAAATTTAATGGTGTGTATGCCAAGCGTTGCTGCCGCGGCAAGGTTTTCCTGCGTGTCGTCAATGAAAACAGTCTCTGTGGGCTCCAAACCAAAGTTTTCGAGTAGATAACGGTAGATATCGATTTCCGGTTTGATTTTTTTATTCTGCAGGAAATCACTTTGCCGGCAAATTTCCCCCAAATATCGTGTTTGTCTTCAAGATGACTGACCCCCTCTATACATTTAATTGCCGGTGGTATCAGTTTGCTCTCGGCGGCACAAAGGGATGAGTGCTGGATAGCCCACCATCGACCGGAAAGGCTTGTCCGTTGACATAGCTTGCTTCATCGCTGGCGAGAAATAGAGCCATATTCGCTATTTCTTGAGGGATGCCATACCGCTTGGTTGGGTTCAACTGTCCGATTCTATCCTCGTTGCCCCTCGACCTTGCGCCATCGAAGATGGGCTTTGTCATGCCTGTCTCAATTAAGCCCGGGCAAATGGCATTGATTCTTATGCCAGTACCGGCAAGTTGGTTACTGACGGTCTGTACTAAACTAATAACGCCAGCTTTACTGGCGGAGTAGGGCGAACCGCCGGCGTTTGCGCGTATGCCCGCGACAGAGGCTGTGCAAATGATGCTGCCTGAGCCTTGTTTCGCCATGTGTTTGCCTGCATGTTTCACTGCGAGAAAGGGGCCAATCAAATTAATCCGAAGGATTTCTTGCCATTGTTCGGGGGTCTGTTCAAATAGCGGTACTGCGCCGCCGGAAATACCAGCATTTGCATAAATCACGTCCAAACCACCGAATAGGCCGATGCATCGGTCTATAAAACCCGCAACCTGACTCTCATCGCCGACGTCCGCGGTCATTGTTTCTACATTACTTTCTGTGCCCACATCGAGGCTGTCGCAGGTCTCGGTCAACCCCGCCGCATTAAGATCAATAGCTAAGACCTTTGCCCCTTCGTTAGCGAACAATTTTGTTGTTGCTCTACCAATACCACTGCCCGCGCCCGTTACAATTGCTCTTTTGCCGCTTAATCTACCCATTCGTAATTTGTCCTCAAAATGTCGTGTTAGGTTGTGTCACTTTGCCCTAGTCGCCAGCCAATCTTGTTCGGGATAAGTTAAGCGCGTTTGACCGGCAGTTCAGCGAAGTCGCCCGTTCTTTTTTCGGTGTTCGCGGAAATAGCCTCCATCATTTCTTCGGGTTGCAGCATGCTGGCGTTCCAGATACTAATATAATCTAGCCCATCTGCTGTTGAGTGGTCTCGCGCGTAGTTAATCATGCGTTTACATCCATACAAGGCGAGCGGTGCCTTGCTTGCAATCTCAGCAGCGATTTTCATGACCTCAGCCAACATGGTGTCTTGGTCCGGAAACACGTTGTTTACTAAACCTGCACTTTTTGCTTCCTCCGCTGGCATGCGCCTTCCCGTGTAACATAACTCACGAACGATGCCCTCTGGAATGAGTTTTACAAGTCGTGGGAAAGTGCCCACATCAGCTGTCATGCCAATATTAATTTCGTAGACGGTGAAAAATGCCTCAGCACTTGCGTAGCGCATGTCACATGCTGTTGTGAGATCAATGCCGCCCCCGATACAACCGCCTTGAATTGCTGCCAAGACGGGTATTCGGCACTCTTCCAGCACCGAAAAGCTCTTTTGCATGTGCTTAATGTTTTGATACATTTTTTCGCCTTTCACGCGCTTTTCTTTAGGGTCTGGTTTCGTGCCTGAGGGATTTGTGTTGTCGCCCGAGAGGAATGCACTGATATCGAGACCCGAGGAAAAATGCGGTCCGGTAGACGAGATAACAATGACACGAGCAAGACTCTTGTTATCGATATCCTGAACGATTGCCGGAAGTTCGTCCCAAAAGGCGACGTTCATGCTGTTGCGTTTTTCAGGTCGGTTCATCACGATATGGGCGATATTATTTTCGATAGTTACATCAAAGCATGTGTATGTCATAGGTTTCACTCAGATAGTTTAATGATTCGTATGTTTGTATTTGGGTCATAAATTCTGCGGTAGCGAGAAGAGACTCCCTCTCACCAGCCACAACGGGTCACCCACCGAAGGCGAGCGGTCGAGACTTTCGGTCTCTTCGAACTGTTCTGTATTTTTCATATATGCGGCGACAATGCGGCACCTGTCTTCAGGTGATAGCATTTGAAAAGCATAAACGGCTTTAGTAGGAAACAGTCGGTGAGACATCGCGACAATACACCGACCCTCAGGCGCAAGCACTCTGGCTATTTCCTCGAAGACTTCAAATGGGCGAATTAGGTACTGTACAGAAACAACAATTGTTACGACATCAAAACTGTCATTGTCATAGGGTAATGATGGGCTTTCATTTAAATTCTGCACGACATAGTCATCTAGGCGTTCATTGCGGGCTAGCTCTGCTTCATTCATACCAAGCCCTGAAACTTGCTGGTAACGTGTTTCTGGTGGCAAATGGGATATCCATGAGGACATCAGGTCAAGCACACGGTCCTCAGGCGCCAATGCTTCACGATAGAATTCGGTTAGATTGTCTATCGTACTGTCGTCGATATGTGTCTCAAAGCGTGGGTACTCGTAAAACAAATCGTCGCTGGATTCATCCTGACGCTTGAAAAACTGCTCTGGTAGTTCTGGTGGTTTGCGACTCAAGTTAACTCCACAAAATTATTTAATCTGGTTCAACCAGGCGTTAAACATCGGTGTGCGTTTTTCATGAAATGCGCTGACACCCTCTTTTGTATCGGGATGATGATCCGTGACAGCCGTTTTTGCAGCGATTTCGTCACAAGCCTGATCGAAAGTTAATTCTGCTGCCTGGTAAATTGAACGTTTCATCATGCGCATTGATACTTGTGGTCCGTTGGCAAATTCCTCGGCAAGTGCCGCTGCTTCAGCTCTCAAATCGTTGTCCGGAACAACTGAGTTGACAAGCCCTAACGACAGGGCTTCGTCGGCATTTACGATCCGTTTACGCATGATGAAGTCCATTGTTTTTGCCAGCCCGAGGTGTTGCATTAACAAGTACTGTCCCCCTTCGTCCGGCAGCAGGCCAAAGCGGAGAGTCGCACTGCCAAGCTTTGCTGATTGTGCGGCAATTTTAAAATCGCAGGCCAGCGCCAAAGAGAGCCCGGTCTGAATGGTCACGCCATTGATGGCAGCAATGGTCAATTTGTCCAGGCTCCGAATTTTCTGATTCAAAGCCTGTGAAATGTGTCTTAAGGCATTATATGTACCAAGCGCATTGTCGTGTCCCGGTGGGATAGGGGCCATAAGTGCATCGGCACTAGCAGCACCTCTGGAGTAGGCTTTGAGGTCGTCCCCTGCGCAAAACCCTCTCCCTTGGCCGATAAACACAATGACCCTGATAGCATTATCCATCTGTGCCTGAGTCAGCGTTTCAATTAGATCACGCTTCTTGCCAATGCTCATGCCGTTCAGTTTCTCAGGTTCGTTAAACTCAATCCACGCGATACCTGGGTCAGTGACTGTTACCTCAAATCCTGTAAAAGTGCCCGTTTGCATCGTTTTTCCTCCGGTTTTGTTCTATCTGGATTTGCTTATGAAGTCATAATTGGGAAATTTGCTCGTTGTGTCAATTTGTTAAGCGGCGGTTAACGAATAGACCTTCGTTGCTGTATCGTGAAATAGTGATCGCCTTTCACTGTCGCTATAGCCTCTGCTCATTTTTTTAAAGGCGTTCCAAAGCACATGATATGAGCAAGAGTCTTTATCGACCGGAAAGTTGCTTTCAAACATACATCTATCGGCACCAAAGTTATCGATGCAAAACTCGTAGTACCGCGCGGTTGCATCCACAAGTTGGTCGGAAGAGGGTGGTTGAGGTTGCTTGTGCCACTCAAATCCGTTCACTTTCATGTTAATACCGCCTAGCTTAAAGAAAACGTTAGGGGTGTGTTTTAAGGGGGCGACTAATTCGCTCCACCTCTTGTACACTTCGCCTTGTTTACCTTGGTAGGGACCAATGCCTAGTGGACCACCGAAGTGATCGAGGATAATGGTCGCGTTGGGAAAGTTGTTGGCAAGCTCGATAAACTCCGGTAACTGCTCGTGGTAAAACCAGGCGTCGAAGGTGAGTCCCATATCCGAGAGTACTTGAAACCCGGCTTGAAACTGATCGTCAAGCATCAGGTGCTCGGTTGGGTGCGAATGAGAGTTCCGGATAGCGCTGTCTGAGTGCCATCCTGCGGCATGTCTGATGCCCTTGAAGCGATTGTGGCTGGCGGCGATATGTGCTTCGAGTACAGGTCGTACCGCTGCACCAAGCGTAAGGTCGGCGTGACTCACGATGCCGTCGGCGACTCGGGTGTGGCCGAATTGACCGCTGGCGCTCATCGCTGCGATGCCCTGAACAAATTCCGTTTCACCGATGACTTTGAACTCCTCGGGTCCGTTTGCGCGAAGCATTGAATTACACTCGACGAAAACGGTGCTCACGATGTTGTGACCTTGATTGGTGTCTTCCAGAATTTGGTCGAGTAAGTATCTTTCTACTGGTGTATCCCACAGATGATGATGGGGATCACAGATCGGCAAGTTCGGTTCAATAATGTCTTCTTTTATCTGGGCTAACCATTCATTTCGGGGCATGTCGAAGGCTCATTAAGTCAAAATCGAGCGGAAAAGCATGCGTCCTTTTAACGTAAATTTCAATCCTGCAGATTCGCCAAACCTCTGTCACGTGACGTATGATCGACGGGATAACAATGAGTGAGGTAGGTATGAAAACCAATTATGTGGCATCGGTGGCTTTGGCCGTTAGCTTGATCCTGCTTCAGCTGTCCGCCAATGCTGCGGGTTTGAAGCTATTGAGATATGGACCTGTTGGCGCTGAACAACCCGGATTGCTCGATGATCAAGGTCGTATTAGGGATTTGTCTCAGCATATTAAGGACTTTGACCCCGACACGCTGGCGATGATTCCTAAGCTCAAAGACATCGATATGCTAACGCTTCCAATAGTACAGGGAGATCCCCGAATTGGATTGCCAGTAGTGGGCACAAGCAAAATAATTGCTATCGGATTTAATTATAAAGCGCATGCCTCTGAAATGACGACTACATTGCCTAAAGAACCTCTTGTGTTCATGAAAGCAGTTTCTGCGTTGCATGGTCCTTATGATCCAGTGCAAACCCCACGAGCATCGCGCAAACTCGACTATGAAGCTGAGTTGGTCATTATAATCGGTCGCACAGCGCGATACGTTGATGAAGCCGAAGCGCTGGATTACGTCGCGGGTTTTGCCGTTGGACATGATGTCTCTGAAAGAGAATTTCAAAGAGAACGCGGCGGTCAATTTGTGAAGGGAAAAAGCGCTGATACATTTGCGCCCATTGGACCCTGGTTGGTCACACCTGAAGCGCTCGCGAACGTACAAAGTTTGAGAATTTGGTCAAAGGTGAATGGTGAAATCCGCCAAAATAGCAGCACCGAAAATATGATATTCGGTGCCGCGACCATCGTAAGCTACGTCAGCCAGTTTATGACGTTAAAACCCGGAGACGCAATATTCACCGGTACACCGGCAGGGGTCGGTGCTGGCATGACGCCACCGACTTATTTAAAGCCCGGGGATATCGTTGAAATTGGCATTGAGGGTCTTGGCGCGCAAAAGCAGATCATACTGCCTGCGCTTTAGGCACGGACATAAAAAAGCCCCCGAAGTAAAGATACAACGGGGGCTTGCGATTTACGAAAGTGAAACTGCTTAGACTATCGTGTTAAGAGAACAAACTGTTCAATGTCGCACTAGGTCTCATCGCTTTTTCTGCTTTCTCGGCGTTCGGATAGAAGTACCCGCCGAGATCAACCTTGTCGCCCTGAATATCGATGAGTTCTTTAACGATTTGATCTTCATTGTCGGTCAGTGCTTTTGCAAGTTCCTTAAAAGCTTCCTTCAACTCTGGATCATCGTCTTGCGCTACCAGGGCGTTTGCCCAATAGCTTGCGAGGTAGTAATGACTGCCTCGGTTATCGAGTTCACCGGTCTTACGGGATGGCGATTTGTTGAGCTCTAACAGTTTACCTGTTGCCTTATCCAATGCCTGTCCAAGGACCTTGGCGCGGTGGTTTTGAGTTTTGTCCGCGACATCTTCCAGAGAAACGGCCAAAGCCAGAAATTCGCCGAGCGAGTCCCAACGTAGATGATTTTCGGCAACAAATTGCTGCACGTGTTTAGGGGCTGAGCCACCCGCACCCGTCTCGAATAAGCCGCCGCCAGCCATCAATGGCACGATCGACAACATTTTTGCGCTGGTTCCCAATTCAAGTATTGGAAAAAGATCAGTAAGGTAATCACGCAGCACGTTGCCGGTCACTGATATTGTGTCCTCACCGTGACGACAGCGATCCATCGTGTAACGAATGGCAAGATCTGGTGACATGATTTGGATCTTCAGACCCTTCGTGTCGTGATCTTCGAGATAGGTTTCAACCTTTTTGATGATTTGTGCGTCGTGTCCGCGATACTTGTCGAGCCAGAAGATCGCAGGCATGCCCGAGGCACGTGACCGGTTAACCGCAAGTTTTACCCAATCTTGTATAGGTGCATCTTTGGTTTGACACATGCGCCAGATGTCGCCAGTTTCAAGACCTTCGTGTTGAATTAACACCTTACCCGCTTCATCAATCACGCGTACGGTGCCGCCGGATGGCAGTTCAAACGTCTTGTCGTGCGATCCGTATTCTTCAGCTTTTTGAGCCATCAAGCCAACGTTTTGGACAGTACCCATGGTGGTAGGGTCGAAAGCGTCATGGTGTTTACAGTAGTTGATCACTTCCTGGTAAATGGTGGCATAACAACTATCTGGAATAATTGCCTTGGTATCCTTCAATTTTCCATCGGTACCCCACATTTGACCGCCAAGGCGAATCATCGCTGGCATCGATGCGTCAACGATCACATCGCTTGGCACGTGCAGATTAGTGATGCCGTGGTCTGAATCAACCATGGCTGTTTCGGGACGGTTCCCATAACAGGCACGGAGATCAGCTTCAATTTCGTTACGCAAAGAAAAGCCAACGTCTTGAATTTTTTCATAAACACTGCCGAGTCCCGTTGTCGCGTTTATGCCAAGTTCGTCGAAGGTTTTTGCGTGCTTTTCGAAGGCATCTTTAAAATAAACGGTGACAGCGTGACCGAAAATAATCGGGTCGGAGATTTTCATCATCGTCGCTTTTAGGTGAAGCGAAAATAACAATCCGGCATTCTTGGCGCCTTCCATTTCTTCTTCCAGAAATTTTCGCAGTTTTGCGACGCTCATGAACATGCCGTCAACGACTTCTTTTTCGATGACGGGTACTGCCTCTTTCAAAACGGTAATGTCACCGTTATCGGCAACGAGTTCGATGCGTAGATTGCCAGCATTCTCAATAACAGTAGATTTGTCGCTGTGGTAGAAGTCACCCTCGCGCATGTGTGCGACATGCGTGCGTGATGATTGGCTCCACTTCCCCATAGAGTGGGGGTGATTGCGGGCAAATTGCTTGACTGACTCGGGGGCCCTTCGATCAGAATTTCCCTCGCGCAGTACTGGATTTACTGAACTGCCAAGCGCGCGCGCGTAGGTCTCACGAATTGCTTTTTGCTCGTCTGTTTGAGGATCTTCGGGAAAGTTAGGGATATCAAACCCCTGCGCCTGAAGTTCAGCGATAGCCTCTATTAGCTGTGGAATTGAGGCACTGACATTAGGTAGTTTGATGATATTTGCGCCGGATTCCTTTGTCAGCTCTCCGAGTTCTGATAGGGCGTCGGGCACGCGCTGTTTTTCAGTCAGTCTCTCAGGGAAACCGCAAAGGATTCGCGCTGCGAGTGAAATGTCACTAAGTTCTACCTCAACATCCGCTGCGCGGGTAAACCGGTTGATGATAGGCAAAAAGGAGTAGGTTGCCAGAGCTGGCGCTTCGTCGGTGTGGGTGTAGATTATTTTAGATGTTTGTTCCGTCATATCTGTCTCAACTATTTATTCAGATGGATAACCAAATATTGACGCTGACGCGGTTTGTGACCGATCTTCGTCAAGAGCACGCTAAATTTTGAGGCCGTAGTATACAAAAAATAGCGCGTAAATGTAGGCGTGCCGAGGGATTGATGTGGTCGGGGTGCCTCGGATGCAGCAGACCGCCGCTGCGCTGGGGCTTGGAGCAGCTAATTTACCGATTAATGCCCTCTTGGCGGCGATTTATTGGGCCTGTGGCTGCGTTTTTCGAGCTTATTGATCAGGGAAACCATCCTTAAAGCTATGAGAATTAATGTTGTCGAGGGGGAAAATTGGGCGCCGGACGTGCTTAAAGGTGAGTTGATCGTAATCTGAGGTACAAACGCCAACACCGGCGCATTCGATGATTTTCTTCGCGATAGGCATAAAAGTCGCGCGGTAGTGAATTCTGCTTTTCAACATAAGGTACTTTTTCTTCATAGGATCGATGCCTAGGCTAGAAAAACAGCCCAGGTCATAGGGTTCAATATGTCGGGAAATCACCGCGATAAGAACATTACCTGTGTCCAGCAATACGGTGTGGCCCATATTCATTTTGGATCCAGTGCCCATGGGGCCGGTGATCGTATACCGTCCATCGGAGATGAGTTTTACTCGACCTGTTACGGTCAGAGGGGAGCTCTGTGTCTCGAGGGCGTCTAGGAACATTTTGCCGCCAAGCGATACGGTAACTTCACTGTCGATACCCGCTTCTATCATCGTCTGCACAGCAGCGGGATCATAGATGCCGTAGGCGGCAACGTCTTCGAGTCCTTGCGCGAGTATTTCTCTTAACACCTCGGTGGTGTCCATCGTGCCGCCAGAAGCGGTGTTATCGTAATGATCCAATAAAATAACGGGGCCGTCGCCAGGCTCATCCGCTGCGTCGAATGCGCTACCAACAGATTCAGAAAGTGGTGCAATTTCGTAAACAAAATTCTCCCGTTCCTGCCATGCTAATTCAAGCAGTTCGTCACGAATTCTGGTGGCCTCTTCGAGATCATTGTCCGTTGTGACGACAACGCTCAAACCTGCGTTAAGAATGTCTGCGTGGGGAAATCCCGTAAAGAGTGCAACGCACAGTGCGCCGTTTGTCTCATACTCGGCGACTTTTTCCTGAAGCATCTTGTTGGGGTGATCATCGGTGCCCTGACGCATAACGTGAGGAAGCATGGGGCAGTTGCCCCAGGCCATAGTGGGCTTGACTCTGTTGTTCATCGCGTCGACTAAAACTCGCCCAGCGCGAACCCCTGTTTCAAACATGTCGATGTGGGGATAAGTTCTAAACCCTGCGATGACAGTCGTGTTGTCGACAATCTCCGGATACAGGTTGGCATGCATATCAAGTCCGACGCCAATTGGAATACCCGGGTTCTCTTCTCGTAACCGTTTTAGTAGCGTACCCTCGCCATCCTCTCTCGTTTCAGTAACCATAGCACCGTGGAGTTCGAGCAAAATGCCATCGCAGTCAGTCACGGCGTTACAGATGCAATCACTGATATAGTCGTAGGCTTCATCGGAGACAGGACCGGAAGGTGGTGCACCTGCCGCAATTGGCGTGATTATTTCAATCCCGTTCTCTTCGGCCACACTGATCATGCCGGCCATGGTTAAGCCAAGACCTTTAATAGCGCGATAGGCATCAGCATTTTCCGGCGGATTAGTGCCGCTGCCGAAACGCTCGAGTAATGTGGGTACCGGTGAGAAAGTATTCGTCTCGTGGCTCATCATCGCGATCAGTAGTTTCAAAATGCTGCTCCTGTGGAAAGTCTCTAATTATAATAGTGCCGAAGGCACCACATCAAAAATGCGCACTGCCAGGTGTTCTTGGAAAAGGGATCACATCGCGGATGTTTTCCATACCGGTAACGTAATTTAGGATTCTCTCAAAGCCCATTCCAAAGCCAGCGTGGGGCACGGTGCCGTATTTTCGCAAGTCCCGATACCACCAGAGTTCTTCGCCTATTGCTTGAGGCGCCATGCGAGCATCAAGCACATCCAGTCGCTCCTCACGTTGACTGCCGCCAATGATCTCGCCTATGCCAGGTGCCAGCACATCCATTGCGGCGACAGTTTTATCATCGTCGTTCATACGCATATAGAAAGCTTTAATATCCTTCGGATAGTTCATCAGAATGACCGGTCGACCCACGTGTTGCTCGGTGAGATAGCGCTCATGCTCCGATTGTAAATCAAGTCCCCATTCAACTGGATACTCGAATTTCTTACCACAGTCCTGAAGTATTTTAATTGCTTCGGAGTATTCCATACGTTCAAACTCGGAATCCACAACGGTCGTTAGTCGCTCGATGACTGTTTTATCGATCCGCTGCTGGAAAAAAGCCATGTCATCCTCACGTGTATCTAACAACGCTTTGAAGATGTGTTTCAGCAGGTCTTCCGCCAGGTCTGCGTTGTCGTTTAGATCGGCAAAAGCGATTTCTGGCTCGACCATCCAAAACTCGGCGAGATGCCGACTTGTGTGCGAGTTTTCTGCCCGAAAAGTGGGGCCGAAAGTATAGACTTTGGACATTGCGAGGCAGTAGGCCTCAACATTTAACTGCCCTGAAACAGTAAGGAATGCTTCACTGCCAAAGAAATCCTGACTGTAATCAACAGCATTATTGTCCATCAACGGCAGGTTGGTCATATCCAGGGTGCTTACTCGAAACAATTCCCCGGCTCCCTCACAATCACTTGCTGTTATGAGTGGTGTATTTATCCAGTGAAAGTCTCGCTCGAAAAAGTAGTTGTGGATTGCATTCGCGAGCGTTGTTCTTACCCGGGTGATTGCACCAAAGGTATTCGTTCTTGGGCGAAGATGAGCCACAGTACGCAGGTACTCAAAAGTATGTCGCTTCTTTGCGATGGGGTATGACTCCGGATCATCTACCCAACCGAGCACGTCAACTTCGGTCGCCTGTATTTCAACGGTCTGTCCTTTTCCCTGAGATTCAACCAGCTTGCCGGTGATGACGACACCACAGCCGGTAGAGATGGGAAGCACTGTTGTTTCATAGTGCTCAAGATCGTTTGGGACGACGGCTTGTATGGTGTCGAAACAGGTGCCGTCGTGAAGTGCGATGAATGAAATACCTGCTTTCGAGTCTCGTTTTGAGCGGACCCAGCCCTTTACAGTGACGGTGTTCCCTACTGCGACTTGTCCGGCTAATAGTGTGCTGATGGTGTTGTGGGTCATGAATTTTCTCTGGTAAATCTTATGGTTTGATTGCGGTGTATCATAACAAACATCCGCAGATAAAATCGCTTTAGGATCAAAGTGGTGCCGGTTTCAGGGGGTTGATTTGGGCGTGCTTAGCGAGAGGCCAAGATTGCCGCACAGCCGTATGCCAGACACGCACCCTCAGCTCAGCCTTGCTAGCATTCGAAGCACGGGTTGGTTATCTTGCGGTGAACATTAACTGAATTGATTGAGGAGAACTGCTGTGTTGAAAAGCCTGATTGTGTTGGAGATTCTAGTTGCGCTGCTTATTTTGCCACTTCGCGGAGTAGCGGCGGAACCGATGGAGAATGTCGAAATCAATCGATTCATGGACGGTTTTCATGTCGATGCGTCGCAAGCCAACTACGATGGATATTTTAATCGTTTTGCCAGTAATGGGTTTTTTCTAGGCACCGATGCCTCTGAACGCTGGTCTATTCCAGCGTTCAAGCAATACGCGAAACCTAGTTTCGATGAGGGACGCGGCTGGACCTATGTGCCGGTTGAACGCAATATAGATAGGGAAGGGGACATCGCCTGGTTTGATGAGCAGTTAGACAACGAAAGATTAGGTCGCTGTCGAGGTACTGGGGTGTTGATAAAGCAGGGTGGTGAATGGAAGGTCTTACACTACAGTCTGACGTTTTTAGTCCCGAACAGCATTGCTTCAGAAGTCGGTTCGCTAACCATGAAAGCGTTTCCCTAACTCGCATTTCAAAAGTAGCGCATCGATGCAACGTCGCGATGCGCCGATGTTAAAACGCGTTGGAAAGTTCCCTTATTAATTTTAGAGCCAGATCATCAGGAGTTCGCGAGTGGGCTCTTTCGAATTTAACGTCCAGATGGGGCGAAATAATTTCTGCACTGTCGAGATAGACATAAACTTTCATATCGATTGTTGGGATATCTGCGACAAAGTACTTTTCGGCAGAGCCATCCTCAAGAGATTTATCTTGTATCAAAGCCTCTTCGAAGCGTGCATCAGGAATAAGTCTTGATACTTTATTGCAACAGAGATTCTGGAATGGTGATGTGCCAAACGCATCCATCTCTGCTAACTGCTCCCAGGACATGGTTGTTCCTCTGAAGGTATAAAAAGTTTGTGTCTTAGCCACGGGGCCAGGTTGTGAATCTTAGCATAGACACAGCACCCTTTCATGGATAAAACGTGATGCGAATGATGTGTGCGCTCGAGCTCAAAGTACAAACAGGAACGACGCTTCATTGAACATCAGTTGTTGAGACTGTGTTCAATGAAGTAATCAGAAAGGATAGTCGAATGACATTTTTAAAAGTGGTCGTTAAGCAGGGTGCTCAATTTCCACACTTTGAAATTCAGTCATTCAAGCTCGATAAAGCCGTTAGCATTTGGCATCTTGACCGCTGGTAGCGTGTGCTTATCCATGACCTCGTTTTTCTCGATGATTTGGTTCAGCTCAAGCACATAGGCGGTGATTGCGTAAGTCTCATCGGCGGTGAGAGATTTTTGTTTGTCGTAGGGCATTGCACGAGCGATGTAATCATACAGCGTTGTCGCGTGAGGCCAGTAGCTGCCAACGGTGCGAAAGGGTTTGTCTGTGCCGATGCTGCCTTTGCCTCCGACGATCGCATTACCAGGCTGTTCACCGCCTATGCCGTGACAACTTGCACACGCGGCAATATAAAGTGCTTCTCCTTCAACCGCGCTGCCACTGCCATTAGGCAGTGCTTGTCCATCTGGTGAGATGATGTTGTCGTTGTGCAAGCTCGGCGTTTTGCCCAGTGCAGGTGCAAGGTGTAGCCCGAGGTCGCCATGGCCGTCCGCAGCGTTTACGCGATTAGCGGCAGAAAGCGCGAGCAGTGCGAAGCACACAAGTTTAAGAGATGCCCGGAATGAATGATTACGCGTATACATTTTTGACGACTCCTTCTCCAGTCACTAGCCAGCTTTGTGTGCCATTGTAGTGGTACACGTTAGACATCGAATATCGGGCTAACGCGGCAGCACGGGTTGGCTGCACGTTGCCATGGTCATCTGTTGATCGACTTTGAAGCACCGCGCGCTGTCCCTCCCAGCGCCAGGGTATTCTAAATCTCGTCAGTGACAGGTTACGGTTTTCGGATTGCAGCGCTGCAGTTGCCCAAGTTTTGCCACCATCAGCGCTGACTTCTACTTGTTTGATGCCCCCTGCACCGGACCAGGCGAGACCCGAGATTTCGTATATACCTTTGCGGTTGAGCTTCATTTTTCCCGATGGTGATGTGATGATAGATTTGACTCCCATCTCTAAAGAGAACATGTCAGCCTTGCCGTCGACACGCAGGTCAGAGTACTTGCTGGTCTCATCTTTTGTATAGGCAGCAGTCGCTTGTACTTTTATATTTTGCAGCCACTTGACGCTGATGTTGCCCTCAGAACCTGGCACGAATAAACGCATAGGATAGCCCTGCGCTGGCCGCAAGGGTTCGCCGTTTTGGTAGAGTGCAATCATCACATTCTTAGTGGCAAGCTTCATCGGGATGCTGCGGGTTAAGCTCGCGGCATCTGCACCTTCGCCGACTATCCAGTTCGCATTCGACGTCAATCCGGCTTCGTCGAGTAGGTAGTGCAGGGGCACGCCGGTCCACTCAGAACATGAGACTAGCCCATTCAACTCTCCAGCGGTTTTATCGGCTGCTTCAGGAAAAATGACATTGCTATAACTGTTTCCAGAGCACTCGAGAAAGTAGGTGTGGGTCTCCATTGGGTATGCCAACAGGTCTTCATAGCTGAATTGAAGTTTTTTGTTCACCTCACCATAAATCGTTAGGGTATGCCGAGCAGGGTCGATGTCAGGAATGCCACTGTGGTGCCGTTCAAAGTGTACGCTGTTCGGGGTGATGGTGCCGTTAAGGCTTTCAAGCGGTGTCGAAGATGACCCTGCGCCTGCACCATAGGGATGAGCGCCAATGTTCACGCGCTTAAGTTGAACGTGTTTAGAGGGCGCCCCATATTCATCCATCGGCGCGCCTGATGTTGTCATCCAGTCTTCAGCTGCGCTTACTGGTGCTATAACCGGCATCAGGACGCCGCCGGCGAGTCCGGCGCTGGCAGCTTTCAAGAGTCCGCGCCGATGTAGTACTCCTTTTCCCGCAACTTGCTCAGTCATGCCTGTTCTCCCTTTTTTGGCAAGAACTATACCGTAATTGTTTTAGCGGAGGGAATACTCGTTGTTTTTAGGTGCTAACTGGAGAGTGATTGGGTTTCACCGCCGAGGGCCGCAAACAGCGCGGGTAGGAATCTGGCAAATTCGAGGGTCATATTGACAAAGGCAGCATCGAGTCTCGCGATAGGATTGTCTTCGTCATTTGCATCATCGTCACTCGACTCTAGTTTGATTTGTCGTAGTATAAGTTCCTTGTCTACAGAAAGGGTCAAGTCTCCGTGCCAGCGAATACCCAGCTTTGTGCAGATTTTTCCGGACTCAAGGTGGTTCCTGATTTCTTGGGTGTCTAGATCCTGTTTGCGACAGTTAACGCTGCTGCCGTCCTCTGGGTCTACCATGTCGCACTGGTTGCCGAGGTTGAAGTTGTCGGGTAATTTTCGCTTCATGATCCACTGATTGAAGGTTTCGCTGGGATTTGATTTAACCTGCGGTGGCACAAGATTCAGCGAGCCAAGGGATTCTCGAAGACAGTTAATAAATAATTCAGCTTCTGATGCATTCGCTGTATCGATGACTAGCAAATTGTCACTGGGGGAAACGTATCCGAGAATTTGTTTTGACTTGGCCAGCGCCCGCGGCATCAATTCAGCTAGTGCCTCGTCTTTAATGCTCATGCGCTCTTTTGATCTAAGTTTTCTTCCTTCTAGTGACTCAACCCGCTCTACGCGCTCGGCGATTGCCTCGTTAAGGGCGCTCGGAGGAATCACTTTATCCTCCCGGCGTGCACAAAGCAGAATGCAACCCGCAACTTCGTGAAACAAGGGCGCGTCTTCGACGCCAGATATTGGCGGCACCCATCCAAAGCTAGAAGGTCTAAAACCAGAGCACGGTGTGAAAGAACGTTGCACCAGTTGGTCCTGGAGCGAATCGGTGTTTGAATCGAAGCTTTGAGTCAAGCGGTATATCGAGGCGTTCTTGAAGAGCATGTACTAATCCCAAATTGAGCGTGTTGGTGCCTGCTGGCATCGTCGCGGGATTATACATGTATCGGTCGGGGAGAACCTGCAAAAAAATGCCGGCTCTCTCACCGCCTTTTCTTGGATAAGTGTTTTACGCTACGCGCTCAATAACTCAAGGTCATCAGCACCACCGATCAGTTTTCCGCCGATAAATATCTGCGGTACGGTGGTAGAACCGGCGAGCGCCCGAAGTGCAGGCTGTTCGATATCCTTGCCGAGCACGATTTCGTTGTAGCTTATATTGCGTGTTGCCAGTATGTCCTTGGCGCGCTGGCAGTGCGGGCACCCGGGACGACTGATGACGGCAACGCACTCGGGAATGGTCGCGTCCTTGTTGATGTATCGCAGCATCGTTTCCGCATCAGACACCTCAAATGGGTCGCCGTCTACTTCCGGTTCGATGAACATTTTACTGACGACGCCATCCTTAACTAACATGGAATAGCGCCAAGATCTTTTACCGAAGCCTAGATCCGATTTGTCGACAAGCATGCCCATTTGCTCTGTGAATTCGCCATTGCCGTCGGGAATAAGCCTAACGTGGTTAAGCGCCTGCTCTTTCTCCCAAGCGTACATGATAAAACCGTCATTAACGGACATGCAGATAATGTCGTCTACGCCCTCAGCAGCGAATTGAGGTGCAAGTTCCTCATAGCGGGGAAGGTGCGTTGCGGAGCACGTTGGCGTGAACGCGCCCGGCAGTGAAAAGACAATGACAGTTTTGCCTGCGAAAATGTCACTGCTGGTGATGTCTTTCCAGCCATCATCAGTTCTAGTTCGAAAAGTGACTTCGGGTACGTTTTTTGATTCTCTGGTTTCCACGTGTTGCTCCTTGGATTGTGAATTCATCACATCGCGTTTAACTAATTTGTTGGAAGCGACACCTTACTGGGGTAAAAGCGATTGTAAAAACGAATTGTTTTGATCGAATCGATCGAAAATAACTATTGTTGTAGTCGGGCAGCAGGGTTTCGAAAAACTGGTTCAAACAAAAAAAAGCGGAGACAGGATGTCTCCGCAAGAGGGGTTCTGTTTTTCTAGTAAAGTCGCGCTTCGGATTGACTGTTTTGTAGGTCCGATTAAATGCCGGAGCCTCTCGTGCCTGTGAATTCAGGGTAGGCCTCGATACCGCATTCGCTGACATCTGAACCTTCATACTCTTCTTCGCTGCTAACACGGATGCCAATTACCTGTTTGATCACGAACCAGGTTGCGAAACTAGCAGCAAACACCCAGCCAAAAATAGTTATTGCGCCAACGAGCTGACCGGTAAAGGTAGCCCCGTCATTGGTCAGGGGTACCGCGAGTAAGCCCCATAATCCGACGACGCCGTGAACGGAGATGGCACCGACCGGGTCATCAATTCTCAGTTTGTCTAGCGAGAGAATGGAAAAGACAACGATCGCACCGCCAACAGCACCGATCAAAGTCGCCGCTAAAGCAGTTGGCGTAGAAGGCTCTGCTGTGATTGCAACGAGTCCCGCCAGCGCGCCGTTAAGCGACATCGTGAGGTCCGTCTTGCCAAACATGAGTCGCGAAATAATCAGCGCTGTGACCAGACCACCTGCGGCTGCTGCGTTGGTGTTCAGGAAGACCATCGCGACGGCATTTGAGTTGCTGATGTCACCTAGCTTGAGTACTGAACCGCCATTGAATCCGAACCAGCCCATCCACAAGATAAACGTGCCTAATGTCGCCAGCGGTAGGTTAGCGCCCGGGATAGGGTTCACGCGCCCATCGTCCGCATACTTGCCTTTTCTTGCGCCCAACAAAATAACGCCTGCTAGTGCAGCGGCTGCGCCAGCCATGTGTACAATGCCTGATCCGGCGAAGTCAGAAAAGCCAAAGTCATCGCCCAGACTATACAGACCAAATACTGAGTTACCGCCCCAAGTCCAGCTGCCCTCAAGTGGGTAAATAACCGCTGTCATGACAACGGCGAAAGCGAGGAAAGGCCATAACTTCATTCGCTCTGCAACGGCGCCGGAGACGATTGACATCGCGGTTGCGACAAAAACGACTTGGAAGAAAAAGTCCGACGGGCCAGCGTAGACTGAATCACCGTCGAAGCCGTTTTCTGCAGAGCTTGCAAGTGCGTCTTTGACGAGCGTATCCCCACCTTCGATCCCTGCGAGGAATATCTCGCCACCGTACATGATGCTGTAGCCCACCACGAGGTACATGATGCAGGAGATTGAGAATAGCGCGACGTTTTTGGTCAATATTTCAGTCGTGTTTTTTGTGCGGACAAGTCCAGCTTCAAGCATTGCGAATCCTGCTGCCATCCACATGACGAGCGCGCCGCAAACGAGAAAGTAGAACGTATCCATAGCATACTGGAGTTGGAAAATCTGATCTTGCATGGTGATAACCTCAGTGTTTGATTAAAGTGCCTCGGAGCCGGTTTCCCCGGTTCTGATGCGAATGGCCTGGACTAATTCAGTGACAAAAATCTTGCCGTCACCGATCTTGTCCGTTCGTGCTGCTTGGGTAATTGCGTCGATGACAGCATCCAGCTTGTCGTCATCAATGCCGATCTCGACCTTTACCTTGGGCAGAAAATCCACTACATACTCAGCGCCCCGATAGAGTTCTGTATGGCCTTTTTGTCGACCGAAGCCCTTAACCTCAGCCACGGTGACTCCCGCGACGCCCAACTCAGAAAGCGCGTCACGCACGCTATCCAATTTGAAGGGTTTGATGATTGCTGTTACTAATTTCATGGGTTTTACTCCAGGTGGTGTTAATGCCTATCGCATTTGTTTTTGTCTTATCGCGGGCGAGTTTGCGCCTCACGAGGCCAGTGATATTTTTTACAGTTTTGAAAAACGCCCTACTTAGCGATGAATCCCGTTAAGTAGGACGACACGAGATGAAGCTACATGGATTTAGACACGGTGAAGTACACGCGGCCATCGCAGAGATCGCTGCCGGCGCACAGACCATCGTCATCTGTACCGGAATAACTGAGATCAAGACCGAATCCCTCGAGTTCGGTAGAAATGCCAATGCGGTAGTCTGCATAATCAAGATCTGCACCGCCGTCTTTCTCATCGATTTTTGTCGCGCCGTAGTGCAAAGCGATTGAGAATTGCCCAACAGGAATATCAGCACCAAGGTCGTAATAGCTACCGTCGCCGACATCGAAGAAGTCGGGGCTGTAGTAGTATGTGAATCCCGCACTCAGCGCGCCGAAGTCTTTTGAAACGCCGATATGAAACTCATCAGTATCCGTTTCGTAGCCAATCAAAGGGTCGCTGGCATCGCTATCTGGATAGTTGTATCGAAGATAGCCAACATCGAGACTTACTGGACCGACATCACCACCCCATCCAGCGTAAGTATCCATCTCGATGCTTGAACCGGCGAAGAAACTATCGTCGACATTTGAGGCCCAGACACCGGCGTAAAAACCATTTTCATGGGCGTAGTCGAAGCCGCCTTGGATTGCCATGGCCTCATCATTCTGTGAAATCCCGCGAAAAGAATAATCTGTCGTAATGGCGACATTTGCACTCAGTTCAGCCTGAGCTGAAAGCGAAGTGAGAAGAAGCGACGTGCCAAAGGTGATTACTGCTGTTTTGATCTTCATTTAGAGTCTTCCTAGTATTGTCCGTAATTCGTTGAGTGTGTTTTTGTGTTGATGTGCTTCACGGTTCTAGTAATGCAGATAGCGTGCCAGAAATTAATTTGAATAAAAACAGTAAGTTAGAGGCGGGTGTGAAAAAGTAGTGCGAACCAATGCACCGAATTGGCAGAGGAAACGTTATCAGTGCACCGTATGAGTGCAAAAAAAACCGCAGGTGGATACCTGCGGTTTTATATAAAGAAATGAATATCGACGTGTTGAGTTAAATTTTCTTGAACTTCAGCGTCCAGCGATCTGTGTTCCCACTAACCGAACGACGACCCACCTCATACTCCAGCTCGTCGTCTGCTCGGAAGTGTAGGTCACTGTAGTCGACGAATTCGAAACCAGCAGCTTGAATCTCCTTGATGGCGAGCACGGGATCAAAACGCCTGCCGTTTTCGCCATTTAGACCTTCCATGTGTCTTCTGGTGTGGTCGACAAGCGCGTAGATACCGCCATTTTTCAATGCTTTGTGAGCTGCGTTGTTCATTGCCTCGCGACCCGCTTTGTCAAAGTTGTGATAGTTTCTGAATGTAAAGACAATGTCCTGACCTTTTAAACCCAAATTTGCATTTTCAACCGTGTAAAAACGCGCGCCTTCTGGGCGATACATTTTTGCTTTTGGTGCGGCAACTTTAACGTGTCCAAAATCAGGTTGAGTCAGCAAATTTTTCTCTACACGACCAACACCCAGTGCAACGTGAAACTGTCCATTTTCAGCTAATACAGGTGCAAGCAACTTGGTGTACCAACCGCCACCAGGAATCAGTTCAACTACTTTCATATCATCTTCGAGACCAAAGAAAGCCAGTGTTTCACGAGGTTTACGGTTCTTGTCTCGTTTAGTATCCGCTGCGCCACGGATTTCTGATTTCATCGCTATTTCCAGCTTCTCAGTGATGTCGCCGGCGTGCGCTGTCATGCTCAATGCGGCGATGGCAATTCCCTGTATCAGGCTGATTAATGGCGTTCGGTATTTCATATTCGTGAATCTCTACTAGTTATGGGCGAACGAGTGTAACGCAAAGTTGTGTTTCGCTGTATAGTGTCAGCGCGAAAAACCCCGAACTAGGCACCGTTCATGAGCGCTAAAAATACTTACTTTGCGACCGCCGCTAAAGGACTGGAAACACTGCTGGCTGAAGAGCTTGTAGCGATGGGCATGGAGGCGGTAAAGGAGGCGCGGTCCGGTGTTTATTTTACCGGCGGAATTGAAGAAGCTTACCGAGCGTGCTTGTGGTCCCGGGTTGCAAACCGAATACTGATGCCGCTAGGTCGTTACCCTGCAGCGTCACCAGAGGCGCTCTATGATGCGGTGGACAAAATTGACTGGCGCGAGCACTTGTCTGCGCTGGATTCCTTTGCTGTTGACGCCAGTGTTAGTAATTCTGCGATTACCCACAGTCAATACGCCGCTCTGAAAACAAAAGATGCGATTGTTGATCAGTTTCGCACAGCAACAGGGGATAGACCCTCGGTCGAAACCGACAAACCCAATATTCAAGTCAACGTCTACATTAATAATGATGAGGTCCAGATATATCTCGACCTCTCCGGTGAAAGTCTGCACCTTCGGGGTTATCGCACGCGAGGCTCCGCGGCGCCGCTGAAAGAGAATCTCGCTGCGGCCATACTTTATCGCGCAAAGTGGCCCGACACTGCGGCGTCTGGCGGCGCATTTGTAGATTTTATGTGTGGCTCGGGCACTTTACCGATAGAAGCCGCAATGATGGCATGCGATATTGCGCCGGGTATCAATCGAACATACTTTGGTTTTCTTGGTTGGAAGCAACACCATGCGGCTATCTGGCAAAGATTGTTAAACGAAGCCGACGAACGGCGAAGAAAGGGGCTTGAACATCCGCCTGTAATTCTTGGTTACGATCACCACAAAGGGACATTGGGTCGCGCTAACCAGCATATAAGGCAGGCCGGTTTAACCGAGATAGTGTCAATTACACATCAAGATATTTTCTCCTTCAAACCCGACATGCCGGAAACGGGGCTGGTCGTTATAAACCCGCCCTATGGCAAACGTCTTGGCGTGGATGAAGAGCTTGATCTGCTTTACGGCCAGATTGGGCAAGTACTCAAGGGCCGCTTCAAAGGTTGGAATGCCTCGATGTTCACTGACGAGCAATCGAGGGGGAAAGTTGTGGGCATCAGAGCTCACAAAATCCACTCTCTTTTCAACGGTGCGCTTGCTTGTAAATTACTGCACTTCAAGATTGAAGAAAAAGAGTTTTTTCATGATTATCGACTGCCGCGTCCCGTTCCTGAGGGCGAGTTATCGGAACAGTCGAATGGCTTCAGAAACCGCTTGGCGAAAAATTGTAAACAAATCAATCGGTGGCGAAAAAAAGAAAATGTAGATTGTTACAGGCTCTATGACGCCGATTTGCCGGACTATGCCGTGGCTATCGATGTCTATGAAGGTGAGAAACGTTGGGTTCACGTGCAGGAATACGAAGCGCCAAAGACCATCGAGGAAGAAAAAGCCAAACTCAGGATTAGGGAAATCATTTCGATTATACCGGCAGTGCTCAACGTCACAATGGACGAGATTTTTCTGAAATCTCGCCGCCGGCAAAGAGGCAACGAGCAATATGAAAAGCTTGGAGAGTTGAAGCATTTTCATCAGGTGAGGGAAGGCCAAGGACGTTTTTGGGTAAACTTTGAAGACTACCTCGACACAGGGCTTTTTCTAGACCATCGCCCAGTTCGTCTAAAGATTGCGGCACAGAGTCAGGGGAAATCTTTGCTCAATTTATTCGCTTACACCGGGTCTATTAGTGTTCACGCGGCACTGGGTGGCGCGAAACGCACAGTCACTGTAGATATGTCCCGTACCTATCTTGATTGGGCAGAGCGAAACATGTCGCTGAACAATTTACTGGAGGGACCAAACGTTAACCGTCATGCCTTTGTCCACGCGGATTGCATTAAGTGGTTGAAGCACACCCGAAAGACAGAGCTGTTTGACATCGTTTTTGTCGATCCACCGAGTTTCTCTAATTCTAAGAGAATGACTGATGTGTTTGATGTGCAAAGAGATCATGCCGATATGCTCAGGCAGGCGATGAGATTGTTGGAAAAGGATGGTGTGCTCTACTTCTCCAACAATTTGCGTGGTTTTAAACTTGATGTCACGCTAAACGACGAGTTTGAGGTGAGCGATATGACAGCAGAGTCCATTCCTTTTGATTTCCAACAACGAAAACATATTCATCGTTGTTGGACGCTGCGTCATAATGGCGCAACTTAAGATAAAACCCGGATAGTTGACATCTTCCGGTAAATCGATAGATTGGGTCAACTTTTCGAGGGTCGCACAGCAAGCATGAAGAAGACAATGAACCGCTTACCTGAATGTTCCTCGATATCAAAATCAAGGAACTATTGTTTGTCTGGTGTTTCTAAAGCCACGACGATTTCTACTCATCAATATTTTTACCAATAATTAATGGAGAACCACATGAAGTGGGCTTTTTCTGCACTGGTGATACTGCTGTCACTTTTTCTAAATGCATGCAGTAGCGACGATGACTTAAACCGTCGCTTCCTGGAATCTTCACAAGTCAGATTTGTAAATTTAGTGCCAAGTTCCCCTACGCTGACCTACGATCTTAATGGAACGCTGTTCGCCACGGTCTCTTATGCTCAGTCAAGTGGCTTGCGCTCTGTGAGCGAAGGCGATTTCGCCACCGAGCTGTCTCATTTTGATGCTTCGGGTGCGATCGAAGTCGTGATTGATACTGAACAATCGCTAAGTATCGTCGCGAACAGGGAGTACTCTGTCATGGTGACCGGCAGTCTGACTGCGCCGAGTTTCACCGTGATTGATGCTGACGAAGTAAGTGAGATTGCTGCCGGGTCCACCGAAATTCACTTTTTCAACGGTTCATCGTTGTCTACGGGCGTAGACGTTTATTTGTCCGAAAACCTTGCCAGTACCTCGATAAATGGTCTCAGTCCAATCTCCCTTGCAGTCAATGCTGTTTCTTCCATCACGACTGTCGATAGCGGTGAAAGAAGATTGCTGGTAACCGCCAGCGGTGACGATACGATTATTTATGATGGCGGGGTCTTCAACTTGGCCGCTGAAACCCGACGTCTACTTGCCGTCGCCGATAGTTTTGGTGTCGGAGGCGGTATTCGTATGATTCGCATAAGTACTGCGAGCGCTTCTGGCTTCGTTGATGAACGCCTCCCGACAGGCTTTCGAGTCGCAAATATGATTGCCGATGTCGCTGCGGTTGATGTGAATCTGGATGATGTGTTGGCTTTTGAGAATCTCGCTTTCGGTACTCTTTCAGCCTACGAGGAACTTGATACCAGTGAGCATAAGTTCACATCGACGCTTGTGGATCAACCCGCAATGGTCTTGCAGGAGGAGCAACGAGGACTGATCGCTGGTGAAAGCCGCACACTCGTGTTGGCCGGCATCTCAGCGACGGGCGATGTGCAAGGTAGATTTCTGACCGATTCACGTAGACCCATAGAGACTGAGGCGCAGTTGAGGATAGTTAATGCTGCAGTCGATGCCGGCAACCTCGATGTTTACATCACAGCTGCAGAAGCTCTCGTGTCGAGTTCTACACCAGCGCTATCGGATTTTACGCTGTTGACGAATGGCGTGCTTTTTCTTGAGGGCGGTGAATATGACATATCTTTCACTGAACCAAATACATCTTCTGTGTTGGTTGGTCCCAACCGAATTACCATATCCAACGGTGGCATATACTCGTTGTTTGTCATAGATGCGGAGGGGGGTGGTGTGCCAGGAGATGTGGTTTTCGTTGACGACACGCTCTGAGTAAAACAGGCGAAAGTCTTCAGAAGATTTAGGAACGTCGTTAGCCGTTCCGAGTCCACACGTGGCGCTCAAAGCGATCGATACGATTAGCGAGCAACTGTGTGGTCAGATCCTAAGTCGCGACCGTGATAAAACTTCGGCATTGTTGACCCCGGGTAACTTAGCGACGTCCGCTAGTTTGCGTCCTCAATAATTACCAGTTCGGTAGTCGAGCCGGCACTTATCGTATCTTCTACCAGTATGAAAGAGTAATTAATGCCGCCTGACAGGGTGGTACGTTCTGGCCCGTACAGTACGCTGCCGTTTAGCGCCGAAGTGATGACAATGTCGACCGTCGCCGGTCTTGCCGTAAAGGAATTGAATGAGTTAACACCTGCTCCGGCAATCTGCGGTGAGCTATCGGCAACAATTTGTCCCGGGTTCAAAAAGTAAACGTTGGTTGAACTGTTAACCAGCGCGGTATTGACGTAGTTTATGGTGACGCGTTGGTCAATCTGTCGAGCATCATTAATAAATAAAACAGAAGAAAGAGAATTGTCGGCATCGCTGCCAGATATCACTAACGTACTAAATGTCCCGGAAGTCACAATGAGATCTTGTTCAAACAGAAATTGATCCTTGATGCCCGGCAGGGTGACATTCAAATTGTTAATGCCGGTGTCAATGTTGGTATAGGCACCAATTTCCAGCCGGTTAAGGTCTGCCGTATACGGTGCGCCAGTGGTACTGCCAAAATACAGGTCTAGTGCTGGTAGATCACTGGTCAAATTGATCGCTCTAAGCTGACTGGGCAACCCACTGTTAGAAAAGTTTGTTGAGCCGAAGGCATTAACGCCGATGCCGTTCACGTTAGGTGCGGTGGTGCCTTCAATCACTGGTCCGAAATAGTCTGTCAAGGCGAACAGGGTGCGTGATCGATCACTGAGGATAAACACACCAGAGTCGAAAAGCACTTCGTTTGAGTTGCTGGCGGTAACTCTCAGTCGATAGCTGTCAAGTCTGTCCGTGGTCAGCGTTTCCGACACGCCGCCAGCGGTAAGGTTGGCTATCGGCGTAGCGCCAGCGAGGTCAGCGGTTGCGCTCGTGAGGTAAACATCGAGCGAGGTCGGGTCGACAACGCCAGACGTGAACCAGACTTCAACGTTACCAGATGCAATCGGGTTATCGTCGTACTGGGGTTCGAGAAAAGCTCTAGACTCGATATTAGGTGAGGCCAGAGTGCCCGTAAAAATATAGACCAACTGATCCGGGTCGGTCAGCCTGACTGATTCGTTTTCAATGATGAATATCTGGTCGCCGTCGGCATCAAAGTAACTGACATTCAAATCATAATCGTCTATGAGTAAGCTGTCCTGCACTGTCGATGTGCCAAATTCGACAAGGTCGCTAAATGCCGTGTTGGCATTATCGTCGACAAAAGTGACTAACAATTCCGGGCTGTCTGGAATTAGATTTACAAACTGCAGGTCCGCAACCTGTGGTCGAATAGTGAGTTCTTCCGGAACAAATCCTTCGTCGGTACCGCAAGCGGCAAGGAATATGAATGCGCTGGCTAGGAGGTACTTATACAATTGTTTAGGCATAACGGATTTATGAATTCCAGTAAAGTGACCGACGAAAGCAGCGGCTTTAGGCCGAACTAATTCAGCGTCAAAGCAGGGCTTAGTCAATTGATTCCTCCAGCACGGAGAAAGTAAAGGGTGCTCCACCATTCTCTGAATCTGACAGAATAATGGAATAGATTCCAACATCAACGGATAACCTGGTCGGTCCCGCAAGCACGGTCGTCTCTCCTGTGGGAGTTGCGATCAGGTCGTACGTGCCTATTGCCACGGGTACATTGACATTTGTCAGCAGCGTTGCGCCTTCAATGTCAGGCGATTCGTCGGCAACCGTGTCACCTGTCTCCAAAACGTAAAAGTCAACAGCGCCTGACTCCGCTGAACCGTGGAGGAACCGTAGTTGAAGCTCCGTTGAAATTGGACGGTCGTTGTCAGTAACGACGAGACCGAAAGCGCCATCCTCAGAGGCAGGATCACCTGCAAGTAGCAGCGTTCTGCTTTCACCGGCGACCAGTGTCACGTTTTGCTCAAAGATGAAATTTGTCTTTTCACCACTAGGCGTAATGTTAATTGACCTAGCCCCTGCATCGAGGTTGAGGTAGTCGGTATTTTCACCGAACGTGATGCCGGAGAACTCAGGCAAATCGTTAGTGTCATCAAAATAGAAATCAACTGACGGGGTGTTTGTGACGAAATTAGCCACGCGTAATGCAGCTGGAAGTGCTTCCCCTTGCAGAGCTGATGCTGTCCCGGCGGCGATACTCACGACCCGGAAAGGAGCGTCTCCAGGTCCGAAATAGTCAACCAGCAAAAAAATCTGATTGCGGCCAGTTTGCAGTAAAATCGTGCCCGAATCGTAAAGCACGTCCGTTGACCCTACCTCTGTGATTCTTATTCTGTAGTCACTGCCGGGGCTGAATGATGATTGTGAAGATAGCCCATCAAAATTTAGAGTGGCAGCGGGGATCGAGGTCGCCAGCGAGGCGTCTTGTGCCGTCAGGTAGACATCGACCGCCTGACCATTGTTGACGGAACTACCAAATTGAACCTCAAGGCCTGTTGTAACCAATGCGTTATCAATCAGGCTGCTGATCGGTGAAGCAAAGGTGCCGGTGAGCAGAATGTAAATCTCTCGACCCTCACCCACTGGCACAGATAGATTTTCGAGAAAGTTGACCGTCTCACCATCAGTCGACTGATAGACGATACTCATGGTTTCTGTGCCACCCGAGGACGATGTGAAACCACCACTCACTTGACCGAAGGCGGCGCTGCCGAAACTGTCCTCGTTCATTGTCAGCGTGAGTGAAGGCGCATCTGGTATGGCATTGATAATCCTAACAATGGACGTGGCGCTAGCCGGAGTCGCAGGGTCAGCCGTATCGTCATCACCGTCATCGCAAGCAGTGATGAGAACTAGCAGCAGTGTGGCAAAAACTGTGCGCCATAAATGGGTCAATTTGATTGTTTTCATTCGTATGTTAAACCTGCCGATGCGCAATATCGGTAATGGACTTGCCATTAGATAGCAAAAGCAAGATTAAGTTC
>ERZ1048872.188-NODE-188-length-75571-cov-34.825428_pt1 | contig 75571 bp, 66 predicted proteins | sample MGYA00383100_ERZ1048872 | MGnify/ENA primary metagenome ERZ1048872 (study PRJEB29581, sample SAMEA5548370) | metagenome | biome: marine; feature: coastal; material: water | depth 50 m | study: Short-term variability in the microbial, nano- and picoplankton...
CGCAGCAGATGCGAGCATTAGCGAAGACGTTGCCACGGTGACGGGTACTGCCACGCACACCGATGTTGATGAGAACAACGCTGCTAATGTCTTTACAGCAGTCAGTAGTACGAGTTCAACCTATGGCTCATACAGTGTGACCACAGCAGGGGCTTGGACTTATAGCCTAGACAATACGAACGCGACGATTCAAGCCTTAGGCCTTGGCGAATCTACCACTGATAGTATTGCTGTAACGGCTGAAGACGGTACAACTGAGGCTATTACCATTACGATTAATGGTGCTAATGAAACGCCAGTAACAAATCAGGTCGTGGTTAACGCTAAGTCTGAATTAATAACAGGAACAACTCTAGCTGATGTGATCGTATCGCTTGGTGGTACTAACGCCATTTCGGCAAAAGAAGGTAATGACACTATAACCCTAGTTAGTGACTCTACATGGACTTCAGACTATGTTGCTAAGAACGTTTCAAATGGCGAATCCGTCGGCACACAGCAGGCTGTCGAATTAAGCGGACTCAAAAGGTTCTCTGATGTGATCGACGGGGGCACTGATGTTGACACACTGGTTCTCACGACTGGATCTGACGCGTTCTTTTTAGATGATGTTTACTCTGCGCATCATGAATCACTAGTTTTGATTGAAACCTCAAGAAGCGCAGACTCTACTGCTCGGATAATCAACTTAGAAGCCATTTTGGGAGGTTTTGGGGATGATCTTATAGATCTCACTAGTAGCGACTTCACAGTTTCTAATTCAGTGACGTTAGATGGGGGCGAAGGTAATGACATTCTCTGGTCCTCAAGTGGCGCTGACATACTCATAGGTGGCACAGGAAGAGACTCTCTTGCTGGGGGGGCTGGTGATGACGAACTCACTGGTGGTACAGACAAAGACACCTTCCAGTTCACAGCATCAAGTGGTAATGACACCATCACAGATTTCTCAGTATCGGAAACAGATGCGCTTGAGTTCTATTATCAATCTAGTTCCTTTAGTAACATTGACGATATTTCTTTATCCAATGGCGTAATCGAGTGGAACACTGGTGACCAATTACGACAGGTACAGATAGACTTAACAGGCACGATGACATCGAGTGATATCAGTGATCTTGATGGCCTTATAAGTTTCCATGAGATTGTTTAGCTGTTGACCCTAGTCCCGAAGCTAGTATCAAAGGATAGGTGTGGTCAAGGCCTTGGGGCAGATAGTGTCAGTGATTATAAGTTCCAGATTTGCTTGGTCACTACAGTCAGAGGTCTAGCAGTTGAGCGCTAATGTTTGAGTAGGTCGTCTATATGATCAGCCCACTCCGTCATCATCTTAACCCTAGTCGTCATCAGCTGTGCTTTGTTGTACGTACCTCTAACGACGTTCTGAGTTAGATGAGCCATCTGAAGCTCTATGAATCGCCACTAGTTTGCTACGAACTTATGCTACGAAATAGTGCTACGAAACGAAAAAAGACCTTGGTCTAACTCGTTGATATACAAGTTAAAACAAGGTCTTTTTGGTGTGTGGTGGAGATGGGGGGAGTCGAACCCCCGTCCGTCAGTCCTCTGCCTTTGGATCTACATGCTTAGATCTTTCTATTGTTTTAACCCGTGGCGACCCGAAAGTCAGGGTGCCTAGGGCGATCTCGATTTATTTTAGTGCTTCACCCACGAGCGAGAGTTCCACACGATCCTGTTCTGCGTGCCACTTTGCAACCATTTACAGGCATCTGGTGCTCAGTGTAAGCGGGATTTAGGCCGCTAGTGCGTAGTTTTCGTCGTTTGCGACTAAATATTTGCAGGGTTTTATTAACGAGATACCAAGCGATCTCGACATGCACCGCAGGGTTTGTAACCAGCGTCGAAACCAGTCATCCCCGAAGTAAGACACTATTATAGCAGCATTTATGTACAGGGGGGCAGGGTTTGGGCGCTTCAAGTTGCAAGAAATCAAGATTTTGTTAATCAAGTTACCTTAGCTTCAAAAAATCGCGCCATATTGTTAGTTTCAAGGCATAATATAAGCTAATTGGAATTTAAACATCTGAGCCTTCTGGCAGCCGCTATTATATGGAATTTATCTGGGTCCTATTTGCTTTTGTGTTTGGCGTTTTTGCTCGGGCGCTAGCCTTGCCGCCTTTAATTGGTTATTTGGTGGCGGGGTTTATATTGCACCTTGTGGGTGTGCAGTCCAGTGACGCTTTACAGGTGCTGTCTGACTTAGGCATTACGCTGATGCTATTTACCATTGGCCTCAAACTTAATGTCAAAGACCTGCTGCATACCTTTGTCTGGGGTGGGGCAGTCAGTAATATGACCTTATGGACCTTGACCTTTACGGGTCTGGCGCTGTTGCCCATTGCCTATGGCTTTAGCTTTTTTGCCGACTTGGATTGGCAGGCGGCGGCTTTGATTGGTTTTGCGCTCAGTTTCAGCAGTACCGTATGCGTGGTTAAAGTTCTTGAGAGTAGCGGTGACTTAAAGAGTCGCCACGGCAAGATGTCTGTTGGCATCTTAGTGGTGCAGGATGTTATAGCCGTCGTATTTATGGTGGTGGCCACAGGTGAACAGCCTTCAATTTGGGCCTTGGCACTACTGGCGTTGGTGTTTCTGCGCCGCCCAATTGGTCATTTCTTGGATAAAGTGGGTCATGATGAGCTGCTACCTCTAGCAGGTTTCTTCTTGGCTTTTGGTGGTTATGAACTGTTTTATGCTTTGGGTATCAAGGGTGATTTGGGAGCCTTGGTGGCGGGTATTGTGCTCAGTGGGTCGGTAAAATCAGCTGAGTTATACCGCTCTTTAATGAGTTTTAAGGACTTATTTCTTATTGGCTTTTTCCTGTCTATTGGTTTTACGGCATTGCCTACAGCGGACATGGTGAACGTGGCTTTGCTACTGGCATTATTAATTCCTATTAAAAGCTTCTTCTTTTTCAACTTCCATGGTTTGTTAGGCTTAAGGGCGCGTACATCTTATTTAAATTCGTTGGTTTTGGGCAACTATAGTGAGTTTGGCTTAATCGTTGTTGCTTTGTGCATTAGTTTTGGTTGGTTGTCGAAAGAATGGTTGGTTATATTGGCTTTGGCAGTGGCCTTTTCCTTTGTCATCACCAGTGTTAGTTATCGCTACTCTCATACTATATACCGTTTATTCAAGGGTTTTATTACGCGCTTTGAAGGTCAAGGTAAGATCTACGATGATACCTTTGTGTTACCCGAGCGTGCGCAGATATTGGTGATTGGCATGGGGCGGGTCGGCAGGGGCACCTATATGTCTTTGTCAAAGTCGGTCGGCGATAAGGTTTGGGGGCTGGATTCTGATGAAGACCGAGCCACAAGGCTGCAAACTGAGGGTGACAGAGTGTTATTTGGTGATGCTGGTGATGCAGACCTATGGCAAAACATGGATTTGTCACAGATTAAGCTGGTATTAATGGCGTTGCCATATATAAACGATATAGAAAATATTCAGGAGCAGCTGAGCGCCAGCCATTATCAAGGCAAAGTGGCTGCTATCGCTCGCTATGAAGATCAGGTGGTTGAATTGAGCCGGTGTGGCATAGACCGCATCTTCAATTTTTATACTGAAGCTGGGGTTGGTTTTGCTGATGAGAGTCTGGCGCTATTGGCGGAAGCCAATATGGAGGTTACCAAGGACTAGTTGTCGAGGCAGGTGGCAGCATGGGCGAGGTCAATGCCGTCGCTTAAGCCTTCATCAGAATGCGGTGTTTCTGTTTGTTCCAGTCGCGTTCTTTCTCGGTAGCGCGTTTGTCGTGTAGCTGTTTGCCTTTCACCAAAGCAATCTCACATTTTATATAAGAGCCTTTCCAATACAGGGCTAGGGCCACGATGGTGTGTCCCTTTTGGGTGCTAGCAGCAAAGAGTTTGGCAATTTCTTTTTTGTGCAACAGTAATTTGCGTGGCCGCATGGGCTCGCATACCACATGGGTGCTAGCTGACAGTAATGGCGATATATGGGCGGCCACTAATACGGCTTCGCCGTTGCGAATCAATACATAGGAGTCTGTAATGTTAGCTTTGCCCTCACGCAGACTTTTTACTTCCCAGCCCGTTAACTGAACACCAGCCTCAAAACGCTGTTCAATGTGGTATTCGAATTTAGCGCGTTTATTGAGCGCTATAGTATCACCGGAAGGTTTTTTTGCTTTTGATTTCTTTGCCATGGCGCGCATTGTACAGCATGGGCCAAAATTCGGTAGGGTGTTGTCTGAAAAAGCCATGGCTTTTTTTGGGTTTGTTGCTGATTATCTTGGTTGTGGCTGGCGTGTTTTCATGGAAAGGCTTAAAATATGGCGTTTTTATCACTCTTGGTTATGAGGCTGTCTGTGCCATCTATCAATCGTTCCGCATTGGTTATGTATTCTGCTCAACAGATGTATGATTTGGTCAATGATGTCATGTCCTATCCCCAGTTTTTGGATGGCTGTGTAGGTGTGGATGTGTTGGAACAAAGTGACCAGCATATGGTCGCCTGTTTGCGGTTGCGTAAGGCGGGTCTTAGTTATCAGTTTGTCACTCGCAATCAATTGTTACCAGCGGCGGCCATAGAGCTTACTCTGGAAGATGGTCCCTTTGAATATTTGCGCGGTAAATGGCTGTTTACTGCGTTACGTGAAGACGCGAGTAAGGTGGAAATGCACTTGGACTTTGGTATTTCGGGTATAGCCGGTAAAGCGATGGGTGGTTTATTTAGTCAAGTAGCCGGTAATATGGTGGATGCCTTTTGCCAAAGAGCGGAGCAAGTTTATGGATAAGCAAAACATGATTGATGTAGAAGTGGCTTATGCTTTGCCAGATGAGCAGTTAATCTTAAACATCCAAGTGGCGGTTGGGACCAGTGTCTTTGATGCCGCCAAACAATCGGGTATAGAGCAACGATTTGACGGTTTGTGCGTAGATGACACCCCCATGGGTATTTTCGGTAAAGCTGTGCGTAAGCCCAAAGAAGAAATCATTAAAGCTGGCCAGCGTGTTGAGATTTATCGTCCCTTGACGATAGACCCGAAACAGGCTCGCGCCAATCGTGCCGCCAAGGCGGCAGCAAAAAAGGCTGCCTCTTAGCGCTGGATTTCGCTCACGCGGTCGTTCACGAAAATCACCCTCAACTTCTCATCGGTTGCGGTGCCGTCACCTAGCTTCAGTCGGTATACATAGTCCCAGTGATTGTCATTAAAGGTGTCCACGATTAGTGGTGTGCCCATGACATACTGGACCTGCGCACGGGTCAGTCCGGGACGAAGCAAGTCGACCATCTCGTCAGTAACAATATTACCTTGTTGAATGTCCATTTTATGGACGCCGGGGAATTCTATGTCGGCCAGGCTTGAACAACCTGAAAGTGCAAGGGTTAGCAATGCGGTGGCGAAGTAACGTTTCATAGGTGGTAACTGTTTCCGTAAAAATGTAACAACTTGGGTGTGGATGCTTGCGGCATCCTATTCGAGGATGCTGCCTTGGCACTGCGGAGAATCATACCTGATTCCTTGGCTTGGCTAAAGTCATCACTATTATGACCGCCAAGTTAGAAAAAAAATCCCGACAAAATTAACAAATATAAGTGTTTTTAGCTACCTGCTAATGTAAGGCATTGGTTCCCAGCATCTCTTTGGCATGGGCGAGCGTTTGTTCGGTCAGTGTGATGCCACCGAGCATGCGAGCAATTTCTTGGACACGCTGCGTTTTACTTAACGGTACCACTTGCGTGTGGGTGATCTGGTCTTGATGGTGTTTGCTGACTTGCAAATGATGTTGGGCCTGGCTGGCTACCTGTGGCAGATGGGTAATGCATAATAGTTGGCAATGCTGGCCTAGTTGCGCTAGTAGGCGGCCAACGATTTCGGCGGTTGCACCACCAATACCCACGTCAACTTCATCGAAAATCAGACAAGGGGTGATGCTGGTGCTGGCAATAACTACCTGAATGGCTAGGCTAATACGTGATAATTCGCCACCAGAGGCAATTTTAGCTAATGGTTTGGCAGGTTGTCCGGGATTGGTTTGAATAAGCATCTCAACGTCGTCCATGCCTTTGCTAGGCAAATCTGTCGTAGGCTTTGGCGTGATGGCAAACTGCAAGCGGCATTGGGACATGCCTAGTTGCGAAAGTTGTGTGGCTACAGCCTGTTGTAGTTGTTCCGCGGTGGATTGGCGCTCTTGGGTGAGCTTTTGAGCCGCCACAGTGTATGTTTGGCTCAAGCGCTGTTGCTCTTCAGCAAGTGCTTGCAGATCAGCTTCCTGATTCTCATTTTGTAGGAGCCGTGCTTGCAGGGCGTGCAAGTGTGATAGCAGCAAATTGGGCTGCACCTTGTGTTTGCGCGCCACACAATAGATTTGGTCTAAGCGCAATTCGATGCTGGCAAGGCGAGTTGGATCTTGATCGAATCCTTGCATAAAGCTCTGTAGTTCGTACTGGCTTTCTTCTACTTGAATAGCTGCGCTCGTCAGCAGTTCAATGGCGTTGGTGATTTGGGGGCTGAATTCAGCAAATTCCTGCAGTTCTTGTCGCCAGCGTTGTAGGTTGGCTTTGGGGTCATCGCCACGGTCGTTATCAGGCAGAGCAGCCGCGACAGCTTGCTGCAGTTGGTCTGCTTTGGCCAGTTGCTTATGTTCTTGTTCCAGTTGCTCCAATTGCCCTTCTACTAGTTCCAGGGCTTCCAATTCGTTTACCTGATATTGCAATAGTTGGCGTTCGGCATCATTCAGTTGTTGGTCCCCAGTAAGGGATTTGATTTGGCGCTCGATTTCTTGCCATTGTTGGCTTAGTTCCATCACCGCCTGCAAGGATTGTTGGTGATGGCCGTAGGCATCAAGCAGTTGCAGGTGGCTATCACGAGCTAGCAGGTGCTGGTGTTCATGTTGGCCATGGATGTTGATCAACTGCTGGCCAACGAGTTTGAGGGTGGCAATGTTAACGGGTTTGCCATTGATGTACCCACGTGATCGTCCATCTTGGTTGATGATTCGGCGCAGGATGCAGATGTCTGGGTCATCGTTGCTCGCTAAATGTTTGCTGGCCAAATAGTCTCTTATGGCGGGGAGCTGATGGAGGTCAAAAACAGCATGTATGTCGGCCTTGTCGGCACCTTGTCTGACGCAACCAGATTCGGCTCTATCGCCTAAAGTCAGGCCAAGTGCATCTAATAGGATGGATTTTCCAGCCCCTGTCTCACCACTAATAGCTGTCATGTTGCGATTAAAGTCGAGGTGTAAAAAGTCGACTAGAGCAAAGTGTTGCACGATTAGTTGTTGGAGCATTTTGGCCCCTCCGGTACATTGGCAAACTGTATTATACTGTGATTATATCCAGTGGTGTATGAATGTCCAGTAGTATTTGTGCAAAAGTTATTAAAATATGGCCTTATTGGCGCTTGAATCGCTTGCTGATGTCCCCATATATGTTGGCATTCCCGTCTCACGTCAACAGTGAGGTGGTAGTTTAATTAGTAATACAGTTGTGGAGCATCCATGAGCGAACAAGATAATCCAGTTGATAACCAGGAAGTGCCCGTCGATCAAGTCGAGGCCGAGCAGGTCGGTGCCGAAACCATGGTAGAGGTGACCGTTGAATCATTGCAAACTGAGCTGCAGGCTGCTTTAGAGCAAGTAGAGGCGCAAAAAGAAGATGTCATTCGTGCTCACGCCGAAATGCAAAATATTCGACGACGTGCTGAACAGGATGTGTCTAAAGCACGCAAGTTTGGCCAAGAAAAGCTGGTCACAGAGTTATTGAGTTTGGCCGACAACCTTGAGCGTGCGATTGCTGCTAGCAAGTCTGGTAATGCCACCTTGGAAAACCTTTTGGAAGGGGTGGAAATGAGTCAAAGTATGCTCATGGACGGCCTCAAAAAGTTTAACGTGGAGCGCTTGGATCCCCATGGCGAACCATTTAATCCTGAGTTGCATGAAGCAATGACGGCGGTGCCGAACCCGGACATGGAACCCAATACGGTGATGGATGTGTTTCAAAAAGGTTACACCCTTAACGGTCGTTTGATTCGTCCCGCCATGGTAGTGGTGTCAAAAGCTCCATAATTGCAAAATACCCCTGTTTTAGGTTAAAAACCTGAAAAAAATTATGGTTTTTGGGTTGAAAAACGGTCACTAGACCATACAAAGAATGACAAGCAAGCAGCATAACGTATGAGCACATGAAGAATAGCCCATACCACTAATGATGTTTGAATCGAATTTGAATTTTGAGTCCTAATTAGGACCGTGAATATTTGGAGTTAAAGATGGGAAAAATCATCGGAATTGACTTGGGCACTACAAACTCTTGTGTGTCTGTATTGGATGGCGGCAAGCCAAAAGTTATTGAGAATGCTGAGGGTGATCGTACCACCCCTTCCATCATCGCCTTTTCCGATGATGGTGAAATCTTGGTTGGCCAATCGGCTAAGCGTCAGGCTGTAACCAACCCGATTAATACCCTATTTGCTATCAAGCGTTTAATTGGTCGTAAGTACAAGGATGATGTTGTACAAAAAGACATCTCCATGGTGCCTTACAAAATCGAAGCTGCCGACAATGGTGATGCTTGGGTAAACGTTAGTGGTGACAGCAAGGCGCCACCGCAGATATCAGCAGAAATACTGAAGAAGATGAAGAAGACTGCTGAGGACTTCTTGGGCGAAAGCGTAGGTGAAGCAGTAATTACTGTGCCTGCTTACTTTAACGACTCTCAGCGTCAGGCTACTAAGGACGCGGGTAAGATTGCCGGTTTGAACGTTAAGCGTATTATTAACGAACCAACGGCGGCTGCCTTGGCTTACGGTATGGATAAGAATCGTGGGGATTCTACCATTGCTGTATATGACTTGGGTGGTGGTACCTTTGATATCTCAATCATTGAAATTGCTGACGTAGACGGTGAGCACCAGTTTGAAGTATTGGCCACTAACGGTGATACCTTCTTAGGTGGTGAAGACTTCGACTTGCGTTTGATCGAATTCTTAGCAGAGGAATTTAAGAAAGACTCTGGCATTGACTTGCATAATGATCCACTGGCTCTGCAGCGCCTAAAAGAAGCCGCTGAAAAAGCCAAGGTGGAATTGTCCAGTTCTTCTCAGACTGATGTTAACCTGCCTTACATCACGGCCGATGCAACGGGTCCTAAGCACCTGAATGTGAAGGTGACTCGTGCTAAGTTGGAATCTTTGGTAGAAGACCTGGTAGCGGGTACTTTGAAGCCTTGTGCTCAAGCACTTAAAGATGCTGATTTAGATGCTTCTGAAATTGATGAAGTGATTCTAGTAGGTGGCCAAAGCCGCATGCCTTTGGTGCAAACTGAAGTGAGTGCTTTCTTTGGTAAAGAACCACGTAAGGACGTTAACCCGGATGAAGCTGTAGCCATGGGCGCGGCGATTCAAGGTGCGGTACTAGCTGGTGATGTAAAAGATGTATTGTTGCTGGATGTAACGCCATTGACTCTGGGTATCGAAACCATGGGTGGCGTGATGACAGCTGTGATCGAAAAGAACACCACAATTCCTACTAAGAAATCACAGGTATTCTCTACCGCAGATGATAACCAGGCGGCGGTAACTATCCATGTTTGTCAGGGTGAACGTAAGCAATCCTCCCAGAACAAGTCACTGGGTCGTTTTGATCTGAGTGATATTCCACCAGCCCCCCGCGGTATGCCACAAATTGAAGTGAGCTTTGACATCGATGCCAACGGCATTTTGAATGTGTCTGCCAAAGACAAGGGTACAGGTAAAGAACAGTCTATTGTCATTAAGGCGTCTTCTGGCCTAAGTGATGATGAAATCGAACAAATGGTACAAGACGCTGAAGCTAATGCGGCGGAAGACCAGAAGTTTGAAGAGCTGGTAGCGGCTCGCAATGCTGGCGACGGAATGGCGCACTCTTCTAAGAAGATGTTGGAAGAAGCTGGCGATAAGGCTACTGATGAAGAGAAGGCTGCAGTTGAAACGGCCATCGCTGAACTTGAAGAAGCCCTAAAGGGTGATGACAAGGAAGAGATTGAAGCCAAGACCAAGGCCTTGACTGAAGCGTCTCATTCTATCGCTGAAAAGATGTACGCTGAGCAAGCCGCACAAGGTGAGCAGGCGGAAGCGGCTGCGGAATCTGATGATGATGCTGTTGATGCTGAGTTTGAAGAAGTGAAAGACGACGACAAGAAGTAAGCGCTCGCGCCCAAAACTTGATGTGGTTGGTAACGCGGGACTTTAGGTTCCGCGTTCTTGTATATGCTGCCAGCGATTGTAACTAGTGGATAAAGTATGTCGAAACGTGATTATTATGAAGTGCTTGGTGTAGACAAGAACGCTTCTGACAAGGACATTAAAAAGGGCTTCAAGCGCATGGCGATGAAGCACCATCCGGATCGTAATCCCGATGATAAAGTGGCCGAAGGAAAGTTCAAAGAAGCCAATGAGGCTTATGAAGTATTGTCTGATGCACAGAAAAAAGCGGCTTATGATCAGTATGGCCACGCTGGTGTTGATGGTAGTGCAGGGGCGGGCGGCTTTGGCGGCGGCGGTGCGGCCTTTAGTGATGTCTTTGGTGATATGTTCGGGGACATCTTTGGCGGTGGTGGTGGCGGTGGTGGCCACTCTAGTCGCCAGCGTGGTGCCGACTTGCGTTACACCATGGAGTTGGATCTTGAACAGGCCGTGCGGGGTGTCAACAAAGAAATTCGCATTCCTACCCAAGTAGAGTGTAAAACTTGTGACGGTTCAGGTGCCAAGCCAGGCACCAGTGCCAAAAGCTGTGGTACCTGTAATGGTGTAGGCCAAGTGCGCATGCAGCAGGGTTTTTTCTCTGTACAGCAGACCTGTCCTCAGTGTCACGGTAAAGGCAAGGTGATCTCTGATCCGTGTCGTAGCTGCCATGGTGGCGGGCGTGTGCAAGAATATAAAACCCTGTCAGTGAAAATTCCTTCGGGGGTCGACACGGGTGATCGCATTCGTTTGACCGGAGAAGGGGAAGTTGGGGCCAACGGTGGTCCTGCGGGCGATCTTTACGTACAGGTATCCGTGCGACAGCATGCTATATTTGAACGCGATGGTAAACACCTGTATTGTGAAGTGCCAATTGCTTTCACTGACGCTGCATTGGGTGGTGAGATTGATGTGCCTACCTTGGACGGCCGTGTCAAGCTGAAGATCCCCGAGGGCGCTCAAAGCGGTAAAATGTTCCGTTTGCGTGGTAAGGGTGTGACTCAGGTTCGTGGCGGTGGCCAGGGTGACTTAATGTGTAAAATTGCCATTGAAACTCCGGTTAATTTGAGTAAACAGCAAAAAGACCTGTTGCGTGAGTTTCAGGAGACCATGGATGAGGGCAAGCACAAGCACTCGCCCAAGAAGTCTTCTTGGTTTGAAGGCGTAAAGAGTTTTTTCGAAGATATGTAGAATATGCCGGACTAAATCCGGCATAACTGGATTTTTCACGGGAATACAATCATGACCAGAATTGCAGTAATCGGCGCCGCTGGGCGCATGGGAAAGGTGCTGGTGCAGGCCGTCCATGAAGCATCTGGTGTGGAATTGGGGGCAGCCCTGGTATCGCCAACCAGTACTTTGCTTGGCGCAGATGCCGGTGAATTGGCAGGTATTGGCAAGGTGGGCGTCAACTTAAAGGGCAGTTTGGCCGATGCGGCTAACGACTTTGATGTGCTGATTGACTTTACTAACCCAGAGCTTACTTTGGCTAATATGGCGGAATGTGAACGCTTGGGTAAACAGATAGTTATTGGCACAACAGGTTTAAATGTGCAACAACAGGCGACATTGCATGATTATGCTGGTAGAATGCCCGTGGTTTTCGCGCCAAACATGAGTGTGGGTGTGAATTTGCTGCTGGATATATTGCATCGTGCGGCCAGTGTGTTGCAGGAAGGTTACGATGTGGAGATCATTGAAACCCACCATCGTCACAAGGTCGATGCTCCTTCTGGTACTGCCATTCGTTTAGGCGAAGTTGTAGCTGATGCCATGGGTCGTGATCTGAAACAATGTGCAGTTTACGGCAGAGAGGGTATAATAGGCCCCCGTAGTGACCAAGAAATTGGTTTTGAAACCGTACGTGCCGGTGATGTGGTTGGCGATCACACTGTGTTGTTTGCTACTGAAGGCGAGCGTATTGAAATTACCCATAAGGCTAGTAGTCGTATGACTTTTGCTAAGGGTGCCGTAAGAGCTTGTGCTTGGTTATCAGGCAAGGCCAACGGAGTGTATGACATGCAGGATGTGTTGGCTTTAAAGGGCTAATGGGATGTCAGACAAGCTAGGATCGGTGTAAAAACCGCAAAAATTTACTAACTGTTGTCGTGATGGTGATAACAACAACAGTCTTTTTCTCACCAACAATATGAAGATCTGATTATGAATAAAGGTACTGTTAAGTGGTTTAACGCTGACAAAGGTTTTGGTTTTATTACTCCTGAAAATGGTGGTAAGGACCTGTTCGTTCATCATTCTGAAATCCAGAATGGCGGCGGATTCCGCACTTTGGAAGACGGCCAAGCGGTTGAATTTGAAATTGGCGAAGGCCAGAAAGGCCCTTGCGCAACTAACGTTCGCGCTGGCTAATTTCTGCCACGTAAGCAGCCACACATTATAGCAGTATGCCAAGCTTGCTTGGCAGTGTAGAACGCGGCCATAATAGCCCGTATATGAGTGGTTAACTTATACAGCCACTGCATCTATGGTGTGGAAAAGGGCTGGACTAGGAGACTAGGCCAGCCCTTTTTTTGTGCCTGTTTGAAAAATACCACTACGCCAATACCGCTGAGCCGGTTTGCTCTATAGCTCTTAGTTTTTGTGTTTTGTACATGGGCATAGAGTGAATGTTGCATTAGTTGGCGGCCCGAGTGGCGCTGGGCTCTTTGCTTTGAGTAAGCTATAGTTGAGCTATTGATGGTGAGGTTGCAGTTTAAGTCGGTGCGTATCGATGATGACAATATGTCAGCGCCTAAAGCCGTATTTGGATTTGTGAAAAGCTAAGCTGGGTGGTTATTTCTGCTGATATGAAGCAAAGTGCGAAGTGGTCCTAGGGTGAAATACATACATGAAGAAAAGGAATAAAATATGACTTGGCAGGTATACCTTTCGGGTGAAATTCACACAGATTGGCGGGAGCAGATAGTTCGTGGTTGTGAGGCGAAGCAACTTGATGTTGTGTTTACTTCGGCGGTCACCAATCATGATGCGAGTGATGCTGCTGGTGATTGTTTTGGTGTTGAGCATGAGTCTTATTGGCGTGATCATAAATCGGCCAAGGTTAATGCTATTCGCATTAAGAAGAATATCGAAGAGTGTGATATGGCGGTGATTCGATTTGGTGATAAGTACAAGCAATGGAATGCGGCTTTTGATGCGGGTTACTGTGCTGCACTTGGCAGGCCTTATATTACCTTGCATGATGAGAATATTGTGCACCCGCTAAAGGAAGTGGATGGGGCTGCACAGGCTTGGGCAGCGAGCCCTGCGCAGGTGGTGGAAATGCTGGGGTATCTGCTCACCAATAAATAGTGACAGTGCTGGCTTGTTGTTGCCCGTAGGTCGTGCCTTGGCAGGTTTGGTTTGGTTATTTGACCATCAGCCTAAGTTGATTGCGCTGTCGAAAATGCATCAATAGGGGTATTTGAAATGGGTGTCTCCCTGTTGCTATGATCGCCCTAGTAGTGAGATATTCGTTGGAGGTGTCATATGGCCGGTGGATGGGCAAAAGATGGTGCTGTGCAGGAACAAATAGATGCCAGTGTGGAAGATGCTATCAAATTGGCGCGCAGTCGCTTGTCAGAGGGGGAGAGCTTGCTACGCTGTGAGGTGTGTGATGGCAAGATTCCTGAGCCCAGGCGTCAAGCTATGCCTGGCGTGCGCCTGTGTATAGCCTGCCAGTCACAGCAGGAAAAAACCCAGATTATTGAGTCTGGGATCAATCGCCGCGGAAGTAAAGATAGCCAGTTGCGCTAACGATGGTTAAAGCCTGCTGGTGGTATGTGTAGATGGTGGCTAATTTCACTAGACAAAATGGCCTAAAATTTGCTAAAATTGTAACAGTTAACAGGCGTTGAAAAAGAGGCGCTCTAGAATTTAATGAGAAAGCGGGATGTGTCTGTCACATCTCGCTTTTTTGCGAATATAGAAGCCGCTTTTACGCCTCGTGTCCCCGTTAGTGACATGCACCTTAAGGAGGCATCAATTGAGCACCCCCGCCATTCTGGCCCTCGAAGACGGCAGTATTTTTAAAGGCATCGCCATTGGTGCGACTGGTCAAAGCAGTGGTGAGGTTGTGTTTAACACCTCCATGACAGGCTACCAGGAAATCCTTACCGATCCCTCGTACGCGCGCCAAATTGTGACTCTGACGTATCCTCATATTGGCAATACAGGTACCACCCCTGAAGACGCAGAGTCTTCTCAGGTTTGGGCATCTGGCTTGGTTATTCGTGATTTGCCTTTGTTGGCAAGTAACTGGCGTAATGAGCAGTCTTTGGATGATTACCTCAAAGCCAACAATGTGGTCGCTATTGCCGATATTGATACCCGTCGTTTGACTCGCATTTTGCGTGAAAAAGGGGCACAAAATGGTTGTATCATGGCGGGTGATGACATTAATGAGGCTAAGGCTCTGCAAGCGGCTATGGAATTCCCAGGCCTAAAGGGCATGGACCTAGCCAAACAGGTTACCGTAGCTGAATCTTATCAGTGGCGCAGTACGACTTGGGATTTGTTGGAAGGCTATGGCGAGGCGACCAATACACCCTTGAAAGTGGTGGCTTACGATTTTGGGGTCAAGCGTAATATTCTCCGCATGTTGGTTGACCGCGGTTGTGATTTGACGGTGGTGCCAGCGCAAACACCAGCTAGTGATGTGCTAGCAATGAACCCTGACGGTGTGTTCCTGTCCAACGGACCTGGTGATCCAGAGCCCTGCGATTATGCGATTGCGGCCATCAAGGAGATCTTGGCGGCTGACGTCCCTGTATTCGGTATTTGTTTAGGCCACCAATTGTTGGCTTTGGCATCGGGCGCGCAGACAGAAAAAATGAAGTTTGGCCATCATGGTGCTAACCACCCAGTGCAAGACATGGACTCCAAGGTGGTTATGATTACCAGCCAAAACCACGGTTTTGCGGTATCTGAAGTCGGCTTGCCGGACACTATTCGCGCTACTCACAAGTCTTTGTTTGATAGCTCGTTGCAGGGTATTGAGCGTACTGATAAGTCGGCCTTTAGTTTCCAGGGGCACCCAGAAGCGAGCCCAGGCCCACATGATGTGGCGCCTTTGTTCGATCGTTTTATCAGCAACATGCAAGCCCATAAAGCTTCTTAGGCCAGAATTTAATATTGGATTAGTAATATGCCAAAACGTTTAGATCTCGAAAGTATTCTTATCCTCGGTGCTGGCCCGATTGTTATCGGCCAAGCATGTGAGTTTGACTATTCTGGCGCCCAAGCTTGTAAAGCCCTGCGCGAAGAAGGTTACCGGGTTATCTTGGTGAACTCCAACCCGGCGACCATCATGACTGACCCAACCATGGCTGATGCAACCTATATCGAGCCGATACGTTGGGATACCGTTGAAAAAATTATTGCTAAAGAACGCCCAAGTGCGATTCTGCCAACCATGGGTGGCCAGACCGCATTAAACTGCGCGCTGGATTTGAATCGTATGGGGGTGCTGGAAAAGTACAATGTTGAAATGATCGGTGCGGATGCCGATACCATTGACAAAGCAGAAGATCGTGATCGTTTCGACAAAGCCATGAAAAATATTGGTTTGGAATGCCCTCGTGCTGAAATCGCTCATTCCATGGAAGACGCTTTCGATGTACAAAGCCGTATTGGTTTTCCGGCTATTATTCGCCCATCGTTTACGATGGGCGGCTCGGGTGGCGGTATTGCTTATAACCGCGAAGAATTTGAAGAAATATGTACCCGTGGTCTTGACCTATCTCCCACCAACGAGTTGCTCATTGATGAGTCGTTGATTGGTTGGAAAGAATACGAGATGGAAGTGGTGCGTGACACCAATGACAATTGCATCATTATTTGTTCCATTGAAAACTTTGATGCCATGGGCGTACACACGGGTGATTCGATTACTGTGGCGCCGGCTCAAACGTTGACTGACAAAGAATACCAGCTCATGCGTAACGCTTCGTTAGCGGTATTGCGCGAGATTGGTGTGGAAACTGGGGGCTCCAACGTACAATTTGGTGTTAACCCAGAAGATGGCCGTATGGTGGTTATCGAAATGAACCCCCGAGTATCTCGCTCTTCGGCGCTTGCCTCCAAGGCGACGGGTTTCCCAATCGCCAAGGTTGCTGCCAAGTTGGCAGTCGGTTATACCTTGGATGAATTGCAAAACGACATCACGGGTGGGGCGACACCGGCTTCTTTTGAGCCATCAATTGACTATGTTGTTACCAAGGTGCCACGTTTCACTTTTGAAAAATTCCCACAGGCCGACGATCGTCTCACTACCCAGATGAAGTCAGTGGGTGAGGTGATGGCTATTGGTCGCACCTTCCAAGAATCCCTGCAGAAGGCCCTGCGCGGTCTTGAGACAGGTATTCATGGCCTTGACCCCATTATGGATATAACAGCTGATGACGCTCGCAGCACCATTGTCTCTGAGCTGAAGTCACCAAAAGCCAACCGTATTCAATACGTGGCAGATGCCATGCGTTTTGGTATGGGTATTAATGAAATCTACCAGATTTCCGGCATTGATCCTTGGTTCTTGGTACAGATGCAGGATTTGGTTAAAGAAGAAGCTGAGTTGGCGACCTTGGGGTTGGCTGACATGGATAAAGAGCGTCTGTATCGACTTAAGCGCAAGGGTTTTTCAGATATTCGTTTGGCGCAACTGTTAGGTTTGACTGAAAAAGGTTTTCGCCAGCATCGCCAGAAGCTTGGCTTGCGTCCTGTTTATAAGCGAGTAGATACTTGCGCCGCCGAGTTTTCTACTGATACGGCTTATATGTACTCTACTTATGAAGAAGAGTGTGAATCGCGTCCTACTGGTCGTGACAAAATTATGGTGTTGGGCGGTGGTCCCAATCGTATTGGTCAAGGTATCGAGTTTGATTATTGCTGTGTGCATGCCGCTTTGTCCATGCGCGATGCGGGTTTTGAAACCATCATGGTCAACTGTAACCCTGAAACCGTATCCACGGATTACGATACGTCGGATCGTTTGTACTTTGAATCGGTGACTTTGGAAGATGTACTGGAAATTGTTCATCTAGAGCAGCCCAAGGGTGTCATTGTGCAGTATGGTGGCCAAACGCCTCTGAAGTTGGCCGTTGGCTTGGAAAATGCGGGAGTGCCAATCTTGGGCACGTCCCCTGAAGCTATTGACCGTGCTGAAGACCGTGAGCGGTTCCAGCAAATGTTGCAACGTCTGGGTCTGTTGCAGCCCGATAATGCTACCGTACGCAGCCAAGATGAGGCCGTGCGCGAAGCTGAGCGTATTGGCTATCCTTTGGTTGTTCGTCCGTCTTATGTGCTGGGTGGCCGAGCCATGGAAATTGTGCACATGGAATCAGAGCTAAAGCGGTATATGACTGACGCTGTGCAAGTGTCTAATGATGCACCTGTATTACTGGATCGTTTCCTAAGCAATGCAATTGAAGTTGATATTGATGTGGTGTCAGACGGTAAGCAGGTGGTGATTGGTGCCATCATGCAACATATCGAACAGGCAGGCATTCACTCAGGTGACTCCGCTTGCTCTTTGCCCCCTTATAATTTGCCTGACGATGTGCAAGACGAAATGCGTGATCAGGTTAAGCGTATGGCGTTGGAATTAGGTGTAGTAGGCCTGATGAACACGCAGTTGGCTTGGCAAGATGGCAAGATCTACGTCATTGAAGTAAACCCGCGTGCGTCACGTACCGTGCCTTTTGTTTCTAAGTGTATTGGCGCATCCTTGGCCGATGTTGCGGCTCGCGTTATGGCGGGTAGTAGTCTGCAGGAGCTTGGTTTTACTAAAGAGATTATACCGAATTATTACAGTGTCAAAGAGTCCGTTTTCCCATTCAATAAGTTCCCAGGCGTGGACCCTATTCTGAGCCCAGAAATGAAGTCTACGGGCGAGGTTATGGGCGTTGGCGATACCTTTGGTGAAGCCTTTGAGAAGGCGATAAAGGCCGCTAGTGAGGTTGTGCCCGTTCCAGGTAAGTGTTTTGTATCAGTGCGCGATGCTGACAAGTTGGCGGCGATTGACTTGGGTAAAGCCTTGGTTGCCAGGGGTTTTGCCCTGTGTGCGACTAGCGGTACTCAAATGGCATTGCAAGAAGCGGGCTTGGAATGTGAGCAGATCAATAAGGTCATGGAAGGGCGTCCTAATATCGTTGATGCCATCAAGAACGATGAAATTACCTATGTAGTAAATACAACGGAAGGTCGCCAAGCAATCAATGACTCATCTTTGATTCGCCGCTCTGCGCTGCAGCACAAGGTGCCTTATGCTACTACCATGACAGGGGCGTTGGCGGTATTGGAAGCCATGAACTTTGGTGAAGAGCGCGAAGTGCGTCGTTTGCAAGACTTGCACGCGCGCTTAGGTAACTAGAAACAAGCAGAGGTATAATAATGAGCCTTGGAAAAGTCCCCATGACCGTGCGTGGCGAAAAGATGCTGCGCGATGAGTTGCAAGAATTAAAAACCGTTACTCGTCCGCGTATTATTGCGGATATTGCTACCGCTCGAGAGCATGGCGATCTAAAGGAAAATGCAGAATATCACGCGGCCCGCGAGCAGCAGGGTTTCTGTGAAGGTCGTATTAAGGATATCGAAGGCAAGTTGTCCCACATACAAGTGATCGACGTGACTCAAATCCCTCATTCAGGCAAGGTGATCTTTGGTACCACTGTGACCATCATTAACCTCGATACAGACGAAGAAAAAGTCTACCGTATTGTGGGTGATGATGAGGCGGATATTAAAGCGGGTATGATTTCTGTGAGTTCGCCTATCGCACGCGCCTTGATTGGCAAGATGGAAGGTGATGAGGTGCCGGTGCAAACACCGGGTGGGGTGGTCGACTATGAAGTCGAAAAGGTCCAGCACTTAGCTTGATGTACTAAGCAAAACTAACAAAGGGCAGAAGTAATTTCTCTGCCCTTTTTTTATGGCTTAGCGATCCAGATTAGACTTTTTGGGGTCGGCTTCTGGATTGTGGCGGTAGATTAAGGCAATGTTACCAATACTTTGCACCAGTATACTGTTGCTAAGCTTGATCATTTCTTCTATTACCGCCTTTTTGGTATCACGATCACCCACAGCGAATTTGACTTTAATTAACTCGTGGTCGTTAAGGGCGCGTTCCAGTTCTTCAATTACGCCTTGCGAGAGGCCGTTTCCGGCTACGGTAACGAGAGGGTGCAGGCTATGGCCTAGGCTGCGAAGGTGCTTTTTTTGAGCTTGCTTGAGGTTCATATTGTTCCAAAATAATGGCCGCTTGGCGTCATCGGCCAGCCCGGCTGTGTTAAACTTGCGTTATTATACCTGAAATCCTGATCTTTGGTGTTGGTGGAGCGGCTAAAATGAGCTTTTCTGATACCCTTGGTCGTTAGTATTGAGATTACCTTGTGGCAAGATCCAAGTCTTCTGATCGTTGGCTGAAAGAGCATTTTGACGATCAATATGTGAAACAATCGCAAGTTGATGGCTACCGTTCGCGTGCCAGTTACAAACTGCTGGAAATGAGCAAGCGTGATAAGCTCATTCGGCCTGGTATGACGGTGGTTGATTTGGGTGCAGCGCCGGGTGGCTGGACTCAGGTAGCGATGCAACTGGTGGGTGACGAGGGTACTGTGGTGGCCTCTGATATTCTCAACATGGATCCGATAGCGGGCGTTACTTTTGTCGAGGGTGATTTTACCGAGCAATCTGTGTATGACGAGATAGTAGCGGCTTTAAATGGTCGCAAGGCAGACCTTGTAATTTCAGATATGGCCCCCAATATGAGTGGTAACCCCGCTATTGATCAACCAAAATCTATGTACTTGGTTGAGTTGGCACTGGATATGTCCCGTAATATCCTTAAGCCCAATGGTGCTTTTTTAGCGAAAGTGTTTCAGGGTGAAGGTTTTGATGAGCTGTTGCAGGATACACGCAGCAGTTTTAAAAAAGTGCAATCACGCAAGCCCGGCGCGTCGCGAAGCCGGTCCCGTGAAGTGTATCAGCTGGCAACCGGCTTCAAAGGTTGAGCGTGTTTATTAGGGTCAAGGGAATACCTCTTGAAACAGCGTAGAGCAGGAGTTTAGATTGAATAACGTGGCTAGAAATTTTGCCTTATGGCTTATCATTGCAGCAGTGATGTTGGCGGTATTTAATAATTTTAGTACTGAGTCGACTTCCAATCGCATGAGCTATTCTCAATTTGTACAAGAAGTGCAACGCGATCGTGTGAATAGCGTTATCGTGGATGGCTATACTATCGCTGGACGCTTATCAGACGGTAGTAGTTTTGAGGTTGTGCGTCCTGCTTTGTCTGATCCTAAGCTAGTTGATGACTTGCTGACTCATGATGTGGAAGTTGTCGGCAAAATGCCCGAACAACAAAGTATCTGGTCGCAGCTATTTGTGGCGACCTTCCCCATCCTCATTATCATTGCCTTGTTTATGTTTTTTATGCGTCAGATGCAAGGTGGCGCAGGTGGTCGTGGTGGCCCCATGGCCTTCGGTAAGAGTAAAGCTCGCTTGATGAGTGAGGACCAAATTAAAACGACCTTTGCCGATGTGGCAGGGGTAGAAGAAGCCAAAGAAGACGTGCAGGAATTAGTTGAATTTTTGCGTGATCCAGGCAAGTTTCAGCGCTTAGGTGGACATATTCCACGTGGCGTGCTGATGTCAGGCGCACCGGGTACTGGTAAGACCTTGTTGGCCAAGGCTATTGCCGGTGAGGCTAAGGTGCCTTTCTTTAGTATTTCTGGTTCTGATTTTGTGGAAATGTTTGTGGGTGTCGGTGCTTCTCGTGTTCGTGATATGTTCGAACAAGCCAAGAAGCAAGCTCCATGCATTATCTTTATTGACGAAATAGACGCGGTTGGCCGTCATCGTGGCGCTGGCATGGGCGGTGGCAACGATGAGCGTGAGCAAACGCTCAACCAGTTGCTGGTTGAAATGGATGGCTTTGATGGCAACGAAGGTATCATTGTTATTGCCGCCACTAACCGTCCTGATGTGCTGGATAACGCCTTATTGCGTCCAGGCCGCTTTGACCGTCAGGTAAATGTACCACTGCCAGATATTCTTGGCCGTGAGCAGATTCTAAAAGTGCATTTGCGTAAAGTGCCTCTGGGTGATGCAGTGAAGCCCAAGTTGATTGCCCGTGGCACCCCTGGCTTTTCTGGTGCCGACTTGGCTAACTTGGTTAACGAAGCTGCCTTGTTTACTGCTCGTTTAAACAAGCGAGTGGTGGGCATGGATGAGCTGGAAAAAGCCAAAGACAAAATCATGATGGGTGCTGAGCGTAAATCCATGGTGATGAAGCACGAAGAAAAGCTCAATACGGCTTATCACGAGGCGGGCCATGCTATCGTTGGGCGCTTGGTGCCGCAGCATGATCCAGTTTATAAGGTGACTATTATTCCTCGTGGCCGCGCTTTGGGTGTAACCATGTTCTTGCCAGAGGATGATCGCTATAGTTTATCTCGCCAATCTATCATGAGTCAGATTTGCAGCCTTTATGGTGGCCGTATTGCAGAAGAAATGACCTTAGGTAAAGAAGGCGTGACTACTGGTGCTTCCAATGATATTCAGCGTGCTACCCAGCTAGCGCGTAACATGGTGACCAAATGGGGCTTGTCTGAGAAACTGGGGCCTTTGTTGTACGAAGCCGAAGATTCTGATCCATTTAACGGTATGCCAGGTCAGAGTTCAAAAGGTTTTTCTGATGAAACTATTCAAGCTATCGACGTTGAAGTAAAAGAAATTATTGAAGCTTGTTATGCCCAGGCTAGCCAAATTTTGACCGATAACCGTGATATTTTGGATGCCATGGCAGACGCGTTAATGAAATTTGAAACCATTGATTCAGGACAACTGGACCAGCTCTTAGCGCGTGAAGAAGTAACGCCACCAGAAGGTTGGGATGATACAGACGGTGGGCCCCTTGATGGCACCGGTGATCCTACGGGTTCTGGTAAGGACGACGTGGTGACACAGTCTGAACAGGATCTTGGAGATAGTGATATTCCCGAAGCACCAGAAGAGCCAACTAAGTAATCATCTCTGGTTAAAAAATACACAAGGGAACACTTTATGTGTTCCCTTTTTTGTGGCATTTTGGCGCTTACCGAGAAGGTTGGCTCTAGGTGCTGTTTTGGTTGTTTTTGTGTTGAAGGAGATTGCGTGAATTTTGCTGGTATCGAGCTTGACCTCAAGCAGCCCCAAGTGATGGGAGTCGTTAACGTTACACCCGATTCTTTCTCTGATGGTGGCACTCTGTACGCTGATCATGGCTTGAGTATCGCTGCGGCCGTAGATCGGGCTGCTAAGATGGTGGCTGAAGGAGCAGCCATTTTGGATGTGGGCGGTGAGTCAACACGCCCTGGCGCCGATACGGTGCTGGTGGAAGAGGAATTATCCAGAGTGGTGCCAGTTATTGAGGCTTTGCGAGCTCGTTTTGAGGTGGTTGTGTCCATTGACACCAGCACCCCGCAAGTCATTTCAGCGGCGGCGGCCGCTGGCGCTGGCTTGATTAATGATGTGCGGGCCTTGCAGCGCCAAGGCGCCTTGCAGGCCGCTGCAGATAGTGGCTTGCCAGTTTGCTTGATGCATATTCAGGGAGAGCCAAAAACCATGCAGCAAGAGCCCCATTATGATGATTTGATGGGGGAGATTGGCGATCATTTTGAGGCCCGTATCGCGGCGTGTAATGCGGTTGGTATTGCCAAGGAAAAGCTGATTTTGGACCCAGGCTTTGGTTTTGGTAAAACCCTGCGGCATAACTTGCAACTGTTAAATAACATAAGCCAACTAAAAAAATTCAATTTGCCTCTATTGGTTGGCATGTCTCGAAAGAGTATGATTGGTCATACCCTTAACAAACCAGTCGATCAGCGGGTGTTTGGTGGTTTGGCTGCGGCTGTCATGGCTTATGAGCGTGGCGCCACCATTGTGCGGACCCATGATGTGGGCGCGACAATAGATGCCTTACAAATGGCTAGTGCGGTGATCAATAACGCATAAGCCAGTATGAACTAACAATATGGATAGATGTCAAAATCTGTGAACAAAAAGGAATTAACTATATGAAACATTTTGGTACCGATGGTATTCGTGGGCCGTGTGGTGTTTATCCCATTACCCCTGAATTTATGCTCAAGTTGGGCTGGGCAGCAGGTAAAGTTTTTACCGAGACTGGACGTAGTAAAATATTAATTGGCAAAGATACGCGCATTTCAGGCTATATGTTTGAGTCGGCATTGCAGGCTGGTTTGTCAGCGGCGGGAGTGGATGTGCGGCTCTTAGGGCCTATGCCAACACCTGCTGTTGCTTATCTGACGCGAACGTTTCGGGCTGATGCGGGTATCGTAATTAGTGCCTCCCACAATGGTTATCAGGATAACGGCATTAAGTTTTTCTCGGCTCAGGGTACTAAGCTACCGGATGATATTGAAGCTGCAATTGAAGATAAATTGCAGGAATCTATGGAATGTGTGCCTGCAGAAATGTTAGGTAAGTCTCGGCGTGTCGACGATGCGGCTGGTCGTTACATAGAGTTTTGTAAGGGTACCGTGAACCCCCATACTAGTTTTAAGGGGTTACAGATAGTGCTGGACTGTGCCCATGGTGCGACCTACCATATCGCCCCCAGTGTATTTCATGAGTTGGGGGCTGATGTTAATGCCATTGGCGTCGACCCAGATGGCATGAATATTAACCAAGAGTGTGGCTCTACCTCTGTGGCCACACTGCGCAAAGTTGTGCGCTTGCAGAAAGCGGATTTGGGTATTGCTCTGGATGGTGATGGTGACCGAGTGATCATGGTTGATCATATGGGTGAAGAAGTAGATGGTGATGAGCTCATGTTTATTATTGCAGCAGACCAAAAGCGTCAAGGTTTGTTGGAAGGGGGTGTGGTTGGTACCCAGATGAGCAACCTAGGCATGGAGCAAGGGCTGCAAAAACTCGGCATTGAATTTACTCGAGCTAAAGTGGGTGACCGTTACGTAATGCACGAGTTGAAAAAGCGTGGCTGGTTGCTGGGCGGTGAATCATCTGGCCATCTGGTGTGCAGAAACTTAACCAGCACCGGTGATGGCATTGTGGCTGCCCTGCAAGTTTTGCAGGCTATGAAGTGCACAGGCAAAAGTTTGCATGAGCTAAAAAATCAGATGCAAAAAATGCCGCAAAGTCTGGTCAACGTGCGGTTTCCGACCCGTATTGATTTGGCAGACTACCCTGCTGTGCAAGAACAAGTGGATCTGTTAGAAGAGCATTTGTCTGGTAAGGGTCGTGTATTGTTGCGTCCATCGGGCACTGAGCCAGTAGTAAGGGTGATGGTAGAAGGTGAAAATGCCGATCTAGTAAACCAGTTTGCCCAACAGTTGGCCCATGATGTGCGAGAAATTGTTAGTTAACTGGTAGTCGCCACTGAAAATTTCTTTGATTTTTGCAATGAGATGCTTGTCTGGGCGATGAAACAGGAGTTCGGGCCCCAAGGTCTTGTCTATGAAGCCGACCTCCGGTATCATATCGCGCTCGAATCTGAACCTCGCTAGAGGCTTCTAACCGCTGCTATAGAGGATGCTTATGCCTACAATGATGGTTGCTGGCAACTGGAAAATGAATGCCAGTATTGAGTCTAGTGCGGCGTTGCTTGAAGATTTGGTGGCAGGAGCGACCTCCTTGTCAGAGAATACGCAGATGGTGGTGTTTCCGCCGTTACCGTATTTGGCTCAGGCGCAACAGATGCTACAAGGCACTGCTATAGCCTTAGGTGCACAGAATGTGAGTGAGCATGCCAAGGGCGCCTTTACCGGTGAGACCTCGGCTGCTATGTTGCACGATTTTGGTGTGCGTTATGTGTTGGTCGGGCATTCGGAGCGCCGTGCTCTATATGCTGAAACAGATGCTGTTGTAGCAGCAAAGTATAAGGCTATTCAAGCCGCAGGCATGATACCGGTACTGTGTATCGGAGAAACCCTGCAGCAGCGCCAACAAAATGAGACCTTGTTGGTGGTAAATGCGCAGTTGCAGGCAGTAATTGATGCCGCTGGAGTTGAGTCCTTGGGGCAGGCCATAGTTGCCTACGAACCTGTGTGGGCTATCGGCACGGGGTTGACAGCTAGCCCAGAGCAGGCACAAGAAGTACATGGGGCCATTCGTGCCCATGTGGCGTCTCAGGCGGCCAATGTGGCGGCCAATATGCAGATTTTATATGGTGGCAGTGTTACAGCTGCTACAGCAAATGAGCTTTTTGCTCAGACAGATATTGATGGCGGCCTAGTTGGTGGGGCGTCATTGGAAGCGCAGTCTTTTTTGGCCATAGGCCAAGCCGCGCAGGGTTGAGTGCTTTGGGTTGTTCGTCGCAACGCTAGCAATGATATTGAATGGGTAAGCCCCATAACGAAGAGAAATATTCCATGGAAGTAGCCATTTTAATAATTCACGTACTGCTCGCGATTGCCTTGGTAGGTTTGATCTTGCTGCAGCAAGGTAAAGGTGCCGATGCCGGTGCCTCGTTTGGTGGCGGTGCCTCCCAGACCGTATTTGGTAGTAGTGGTAGTGGTAACTTTTTGAGTAATGCCACCACTTGGATAGCGGCTGGTTTGTTTGTTACCAGTTTTGCCTTGGCTTTTTATGCCAAGCAAAAAGCTGACGCCATTGCGACGGCTAATATGCCCATTGTTGAGCAGGTGCAAGAAGAACAGTTGCCTGTATTGGGTGATATAGTAAAACCTCTTGACGCCGACATCCCAACGGTAGATTAGGCAGCATGAAACGATTTGCCGACGTGGTGGAATTGGTAGACACGCCATCTTGAGGGGGTGGTGAGCAATGCTTGTGCCGGTTCAAGTCCGGCCGTCGGCACCATATTAACGTCTAGTGAAATACATAGACGTCCTGAAAGCCCCGTAATAAGGGGCTTTTTTTGTGCCGCTAAGAATATTAGTGTTCATCAAGGGTATATTAAATATCAAGGGTATATTAAAAATTCTTCTTGAACGGCAGAGCTGATCACAATTAGGCTCTCGATAGGAGTAATGGATCAATCGCAGCGTTGGGTGAGGCGAGTGGCGTCAGCAAGTGGTCAATGATTTTGATATGTATTCCTTTCACCTGCGGGGCGTAAAGGCCATAGACATCTGGTTTGTTAGCGTGGTGTGGTGGTTAATTGATGGAAAAACCGCCATATTGGCATGGCGGTTTTTTTAATGCCCTCAATATCAATTACTGATGGTCGAGTTCTGCTTGATTTTCAGCTTTTATGGATACGGCTAAAGGTACCAGTAGCATGGCTGCCATTACCCAAAAGCAAACGGCCATCCCGGCCGGGCTGTCGGCATAGGTAAAGATGGCTCCTGCACCTTCCCAGCTGGTAATTGGGGATGAATTAAACATTGTGTAATCCTCTTGTTGTTATTTGATTCAAGCCAAACCCAAATGAGGCTTGGCTTGAATGTTAGTGCTTAGTTAGAGCGCAGCTCTTCTGGGTAGGCGATGCCCTCCAATTCGTGATCCATGCCGTCACGTTGGACGCCGTCACCAGCGCGAAGAATACCCATCTTGTTAAAGATCCAAGACAAGGCGTAACCTGGGATAAAGCCTGTGGCAATCATCACTGCGGCACCAATAAGTTGGCCGGTCATGTTGATGGATGGCACGTCGTACCCGTCCCAAGAACTAAAGCCTGGATAGCCGCCAAGGAAGATGCCAACGGCCAGCAAGCCCCAAACACCACAGACTCCGTGTACGGCAACTGCGCCTACGGCGTCGTCGATACCCATTTTCTCGATTTGCTTGGCTGCCCAAGGACCTAAGTAACCGCCAGCGAAGGCAATGGCGAAGGCCAGTGGTGGGTACCACAAGTCAAGGCCAGCCGCCGCGGAGATTACGCCACACAAAGCGCCAGACATCATCCAGAAAGGATCGCGGGTACAGGCGTAGCAACCGATAATACCACCTGCAACAGCCATTAAGGTGTTAAAGCAGTATGCTGAGAGGGTTGTTGGGCCGCCGTAGATGTTAACCCAGCTGCCGTTAACGCCATAGTTATATAATACGCAAGCACCGATAAAGCCAAAGAAGCCTACCACGATGAGCATCAGACCAGTAATGGTCATTGGCAAGCTGTGACCACGGATGGTGTTAGCACTGCCGTCTGCGTTGAACTTGCCAATACGTGGGCCAAGGTTGATTAACACACCTAAGGCAAAGAAACCTGAGATAGTGTGTACCACACCAGAAGCCACGGCATCGTGATAACCAAAGTTGGTGACCAGCCAGCCGGCAGGGTGCCAGCCCCAAGAGGCCGCTAGGTTCCATACAACAGAGCCTAAAATGACCGCAAGTACCACGAAGGCTGCCATGCGAATACGCTCAATTACGGCACCGGACATGATAGATGCTGTAGTACAGGCAAACAGGGTGAAAGCACCCCAGAATACCCCGGTGGCTTGGTCTGACATATTTGGTCCCATGATGCTCGACATGGGCAATCCGAACTCGCCCCATCCTGGATCATAGGTAAAGCCTTGGTAGAACGACAAGTAGATCAGCCAGCCAAACATAAAGAAGGTTGGGATCATAAATGCGAACGCAAGAATGTTTTTGGTGCCGGAAGCTAGAGAGTGCTTAACGCGCGACGCGCCCATCTCATACATGAGAAAGCCTGCGTGGATTAAGATCATTATAGCGGTACACCAATAATAGAAGATTTCCATGTTGGTCGAGGTTAAGCCTTGCAATGCTAGGATTGCTGCTTCCATTTCTTCAGGAGTCATCATCTCCCTCCATATTTGTTATTTTTAAAATTAGTGGCGCATCAATTATGCGAAGGGAGATGGAATATATATACAGTAATTATATATTTACATCCCTCATGACCATATTAACCACGAATAACGAAAATAATCTCCCAATTAAGCGACATCTTTACATTATGTAAAGTTAAGATTTATGCGGCTTACTATATGAATCAATTGAATAAGTTTATCGATATGCAATAGTACAATAACGACATCTTCGTTTTTGACTTGCGTCAAGAATCAAGAATGGATCGTAAGGGGCGCTGCGAGAAGGCCTGGTAAACCCGTGGCCTTTACAGCAGGTTGTGGACACGAATGCTCTACTTTATTAGCTACTATGCTAACTTTACGAACACTTTAGAAAAGCACAAGGTCGATCCAAGGGGTATATTTATACCAAAGGCAAGGCAAGAAATTATTTTTGCAGTTGGCTGTTTATGAGTATGGGGTAATGATCATCGTATCGCGCTATAAAAGATGATCCGTACCAGGAGAGGTTATAACCAGATAATCATTATTAAGGGGGCGTCTTTGGGATAAAAATTTGCGGGTATTGTGAGGTTCTCACTCCTGCCCTTTGTTGATGCACTGTTATTTTGGGTCATCTGAGTATGCTTGATAATGAGCAAATTTCGTATCAATGGTTATGATAGACTGGCACCAATTGGTCACAGTAAAAACACTTATTACTGTGGATCTGTGGAGAATTTAACATGCAATCAATACAGGAAAAATTACAGAAAATTGTCTGTGATCAAACCTTAAGCCCCCAGCAAAAGGCGCGCTATTTGTCTCTTGAAGCAGAGAATATGCTGCCTTATCCATCGCTTGATACAGAAACCACCAAGGCCTTGGCCACGGGCGTTTTGTGTGATCTGGTTGAAGGCCATGCGCCCTATAAACCACGTTATGTATTGCCTGATTATAGTGTGGTGCTGACACAGGGCAGTGAATACCTCGAACTGGAGGCGCCCGTGGATTTGGATGAAGCCATTAATTGTTTGATGATTGCTTATCATCATGTGCCTTCGGTCACGGGTATGCCGGTTTATATTGGTCATTTAGACCAGTTACTGTTGCCTTTTTGCGAGGGTGTAACGGATGATCAACTGTATCGCAAGATTAAGTTGTTCTGGCGTTATCTAGATCGCACCCTCCCCGATGCTTTTATGCATGCCAATATTGGTCCGCAGGACAACCCTGTGGCGCGGGCTATTTTGAGAGTTGATGCCGAATTGCAGCAAATCGCGCCTAACCTGACGTTTTGCTACGACCCAGATATCAGCAGTGATGCCATCTTGAAACAGGCCACTGATAATATCATTGCTTGCAGCAAACCTCATATTGCCAACCACCCTTTACACCAAGCGGCCTTTGATGAAAAGGGTTATGGTATTGTGAGTTGTTACAATGCCTTGCCCGTGGCAGGCGGAGCCGGCACTTTAGTGCGTTTGAACCTGAAAGAGGTGGCATTAAGATCCACTTCTGTGACTGACTTTTTGACCCAGAAGTTACCTTACTATAGTGGTCTGTGTTTTCGTTTGATTGAAAGTCGCATGGGCTATTTGTTTGAGCAGTCCAATTTCTTTGATAGTTTTTTGGTGCAAGAAGGTTGGATTGATACTCAGCGTTTTACGGCTATGTACGGTATTTATGGAATGGCTGAAGCGGTGAACCTGCTGCAGGATATGCAGCAGTCTAATGGGCGTTATGGTCATGATGCGCAGGCCAATGAGCTGGGTTATCAAATCTCTCAGGCCCTAGCTCAGCTAGTGGGGCACACTCCGGTAAAACATGCTTGGCGCGGGCGGGCGATGCTGCACTCGCAAGCAGGTATTAGTAGCGATGTTGATGTCACGCCGGGGGTGCGTATTCCTTATGGAGCAGAACCAGATCCGGTTACTCATATTCAGGCACTCTTGCCTCACCATCGCTATTACGACTCTGGTATTAGTGAGATATTAACCCTTGAAGAAACCATCAAAAACAACCCCCAGGCGTTATTTACCTTATGTAAAGGGGCGCTTGCTGCTGGATTTAGAGAGTTTACGGCCAATGTAGACAGTAATGACCTAGTTCGGGTAACCGGTTATATGGTGCGCTTGTCTGACATTGCCTTGTATAACCAGCAGCAGGGTTCGCGCACTAATACCACCGTGCTGGGGGCCGAAGCGGCGGCAGGCACCCATATTCTTGAGCGTAAGCCCCGAGTCGTGAGCCATGAAATCAGCCCAAGCTACGGTTAGTAAAGTCCTCAACTATTCATGTGTAGATGGGCCTGGCAACCGGCTGGTGGTGTTTTTACAAGGGTGTAACTTTAATTGTCGCAGCTGTCACAATCCGCACACTATCGGCCTATGTAACCATTGTGGCGATTGTGTGCCAGCTTGCCCACATAAGGCGTTGATGCTAATCGATGGCAAGGTTGGTTTTGTTCCGCACAACTGTGACCAGTGTGACGCCTGCCTTAAGGCCTGTAGCATCAATGCCAACCCTATGGTGCAAATTATGAGCGTCGAGTCGGTGCTGGCGCGGTTGCTTGAGCATCACCTTATGTTGGATGGCATTACCTTGTCCGGAGGAGAGGCCACCTTGCAAGCGGATTTTATTGTGGCTTTATTCACAGCCATCAAGGCCGATGTGCGGCTGCGCCACCTAAGCTGTTTTATTGATAGTAATGGTCAGCTTGGGCGCGCCGCCTGGCAGCGTTTGTTACCCATTACTGATGGTGTGCTGCTGGATATCAAGGCCATTGACATCCAACTGCATCAAGCTTTGACAGGGCGCCCCAATCAACGTGTAATGCAGTCGCTTCGCACCTTGCACCAAGCTCGCAGATTGCACGAGTTGCGATACTTGGTGATCCCTGGTTTTACAGACCAGCCCAGTGAGGTGCAGGCTTTGGCTGAACTAGTGTTGTCCCTGGATGCAAACATCCCTGTCAGATTAAATGCCTTTCAGCACCATGGTGTAATTGGGCCAGCTCGAGAGTGGCCCAAAGCGCGCCAACATGACATTCAAGTTATTGTGCAACAACTGCAACAAGCAGGTGTTCGGGAGATTATTACTCCAGCGGTGTATGTTTAAATAACTTGCCCCACGATCCCATGCCCTGCAACCTGCCCCTGTCACTAGAGCGAACAACTTGGTCATGTAGGCCGTGCAAATCAGCCTTAATGGTGTCCCATGATTCAAGCTTTATATCCAACTCATTAACGACCTTCATTCTGTTAGCTGAGTGCCTTATTGATGGCTGTGCAGATCAGCAACCTAGTAGTACCAAGAAAGCCCTTGCTGAGCGTGAGGACCTGATAGAAAGACTGGGTGTGGAAATTTAATACTTACTCTAGTGATGCATTGTGTCAGGCATAAGAATTATTTTGACCAAACCAATGGCTACCAAATTGTAGGCAATAATTAACCATTATCTGTTTAGAATCATTGACTAAAGATAGAGGCTGGCGTAGAATGCGCGCACGTTGATGCGGGGTGGAGCAGCATGGTAGCTCGTCGGGCTCATAACCCGAAGGTCGTCGGTTCAAATCCGGCCCCCGCTACCAATTTTAAAAGAGTGTGGTAGCTAACTATCCGATTATATTGGAGTCAGCTCTTACCTTTGTCGGTTTAGACCGACAAAGAGGGTCGGTTAAGGCTGGCCTCGTTACCAAATACTCAAGTTGAAGTTTGATGTTGAGACATATCAGGGTCTCTGTTGAGCTGAAAACTTTGACTTTAATGAGGCCCCTATATGGGGTTTTGTTGTTTTTAGAATGGGTCTTTGGACCCATTTTTTGTTTTTGTAAAGAGGGTAGATCGTGGTAAGTGCGACAGCTCAGTTAGAAACCTTGATACAGCCTGCTGTTGAAGCTTGTGGTTGTGATTTTTGGGGTTTGGAATACCTATCTCAAGGTCGTTTTAGCACCTTGCGTGTATATATAGACCATGCCGACGGTATCGACGTTGATATGTGTGCCGAAGTCAGTCGTCAGGTTGGAGCTATATTGGATGTAGAGGACCCTATTACTGGCGAGTACAATTTAGAAGTGTCCTCACCTGGGTTAGATCGTCCTTTATTTACTCTGGAGCAGTATCTAGCTAATGCTGGCCAGACTATAAGTTTGCGTTTGCGTATGGCTTTTGAAGGTCAACGTAAATTCACTGGTTTGTTGCGCGGCGTGGAAGGCGAAGACGTAGTGTTGCAGGTTGATAATGAAGAATTTTTGTTACCTTTGAGTAGCATTGATAAAGCGAATGTTGTGCCACGTTTTTAGTGGTTAAGTGAGAGCTGATATGAACAAAGAAATTCTATTAGTAGCCGAAGCGGTTTCTAACGAAAAAGACGTACCTAAAGACGTTATCTTCGAAGCCATCGAATTGGCTTTGGCCACCGCTACTCGTAAGCGTGTCGACGAAGAGTGCGATATTCGTGTCGCCATTGATCGTAAGAGTGGGGAGGCGTTAACTGAGCGTTGCTGGACCGTGGTTACCGATGAAGACTACACCAATCCTTCAGCTGAATTGATTCTTGAAGATGCTCAGGAAAATAACCCCGAGTTACAATTGGGCGATGTGGTAAGAGAAGCGATTGAGACCGAAGCATTTGGTCGTATCGCTGCTCAGACGGCTAAGCAGGTTATCGTACAGAAAGTCCGTGAAGCAGAGCGTGCGAAGGTAGTTGAACTTTACCGCGACCGTATCGGTGAAATCATTAGCGGCACGGTTAAAAAAGTCACCCGTGACAATGTGATTGTCGATTTAGGTAACAACGCCGAGGCTTTGCTAGGGCGAGATCAGCTTATTGGTCGTGAAACATTCCGCATGGGAGACCGAGTACGTGCCCTGTTGGCTGAGGTGCGCACAGAAAATCGCGGGCCCCAGCTATTTTTGAGCCGCACCGAATCACAAATGCTGGTGGAACTGTTCAAAATTGAAGTGCCAGAAATTTCTGAGGAAGTGATTGAGATTCGTGCCGCTGCTCGTGACCCGGGTTCACGCGCCAAGATTGCAGTAAAAACCAATGATGGGCGTATCGACCCCGTTGGTGCATGTGTTGGTATGCGGGGTTCACGTGTACAGGCGGTCACCGGTGAGCTTGGCAATGAGCGTGTTGACATTGTTTTGTGGGATGACAATCCAGCTCAGCTAGTTATTAATGCTATGGCGCCAGCTGAAGTAAGCTCCATTGTTGTAGACGAAGATCGCCACTCCATGGACGTGGCGGTGAATGAAGAAAACTTGGCCATGGCCATTGGCCGTAATGGTCAGAATGTGCGCTTGGCGTCGGAACTAACGGGCTGGACCATTAATGTCATGTCCGAAGAAGAGGCCGGCGAGAAGCAAGAGCAAGAAGTGGGTAATCTGGTACAGCGTTTTGTTGATGCTTTGGATATCGATGAAGAGTTTGCCATGATGCTGGTTGAAGAAGGTTTTGCTTCTTTGGAAGAAATTGCCTACGTGCCACTAGAAGAAATGCTGGAAATTGATGGCCTTGATGAAGATATTATAGAAGAACTGCGTGGCCGTGCTAAGAATCAATTGTTGAACCAAGCCATTGCGGCTGAAGAACAGCTAGATAAAGCCGAGCCAGCAGCTGACTTGTTAAACATGGATGGTATGGAGACTCATCTAGCTTATGTACTGGCTAGTCAGGGTATTATCACCATGGAAGATCTGGCTGAACAAGCCGTTGATGATCTGCTTGATATTGAAGAGTTGAACGAAGAGAAAGCGGCGGAGTTGATTATGACTGCCCGTGCCCCTTGGTTCGAGTAATCGCCAACCTAAAGGAGAAATAAATCATGACAGACCTAACTGTCGAAAAACTTGCCGTCACGGTAGGTGTTCCCGTTGAGCGATTGCTGACTCAAATGGAAGAAGCAGGCTTGACTAAACGTGCCGCTAAAGACGCGGTATCTGAAGAGGAACGTAAATCTTTGTTGGTGCATTTGCAAAAAGCCCACGGTGGCAGCGGTGAAGAAGCTGACGGTCCCAAAAAAATCACTTTGCGCCGCAAAACAACTAGCACCCTAAAAGTGGCTGGTACCAGCGGTAAACGCACTGTTAACGTTGAAGTGCGTAAAAAACGTACTTACGTTAAGCAAAGTGAAGAAGAATTACAAGCTAAGCTGGCAGCCGAAGAAGTTGAGCAGAATGCACAGCGTGAAGCCGCTGAGCAGGCTGCAGCTGAGAAAGCCGCAGCAGAGAAAGCGGCCGAGCAGGCAGCTGAGACCAAAGCCGCTGAGGCTAAGGAAGCTGAGGTTAAGGAAGCTGAGGCTAAGGAAGCCGAGATCAATGCAGCCGAGGTGAAAGAGCCTGAAGCCAAAGCAAAGGTAGAGCAAGCTGCCCCAGCAGCCAAGGCAGAGCCGGCTACTGAGCGTAAGCAACAGAAAAAAGAAGCCAAAAAGCCCAAAACCCCAGCTGAACGTACTTTCAGTACACCTGATAAGCCTAAGGGCGGCGCTAATAAAGGCAAGCCCCAAGGCAAGGGCAAGGACAAAAAACGTGGTTCTGGCATGGGTGATGAGGATCGTTACCGCAAGCCGCGCAACAAGGGTAAGCTAGTAGCGCCCAAGCGCAATCAGGAGCACGGTTTCTCGCGCCCAACAGAAGCAGTTGTGCATGAAGTGTTGCTGCCTGAGTCCATTACGGTAGCTGAACTGGCTAGCCGGATGAGCGTAAAAGCGGCAGAAGTCGTTAAGATTATGTTTAATATGGGCGCCATGGCGACTATCAATCAAACCATCGATCAAGATACAGCAACTATTGTGGTTGAGGAAATGGGCCATACGGTGAAGCTGCTTAAAGATGATGCGGTAGAAACCGATGTTGTTGATAGCATCAGCTACGAAGGCCAGGAAGTGAATCGTGCTCCCGTAGTGACCGTCATGGGTCACGTTGATCATGGTAAGACATCGTTGCTGGATTATATTCGCGCAACCCGTGTTGCATCTGGAGAATCAGGTGGTATTACTCAACATATTGGTGCTTACCACGTAGATACTGACAAAGGTATGGTCACCTTCTTGGATACACCTGGACACGCTGCGTTTACCGCCATGCGTGCCCGTGGTGCTCGCGCCACAGATATTGTTATTTTGGTGGTGGCAGCTGATGATGGTGTGATGCCGCAAACTGAAGAAGCCGTACAGCACGCTAAGGCTGCTGGCGTGCCTTTAGTGGTGGCCATTAACAAGATGGATAAAGAGGGTGCTGACCCTGATCGTGTGAAAACAGAATTGTCTAGCCGTGAAGTTGTGCCAGAAGACTGGGGCGGTGATGTGCAGTTTGTCCCAGTGTCCGCGAAGACCGGTATGGGTATCGATGATCTTTTGGATGGTATCTTGCTAGAAGCCGAAGTGTTGGAGCTGACAGCGGTGCCAGAAGCCCCTGCGAAGGGTGTGGTCGTTGAGGCGCGCCTTGATAAGGGCCGTGGTTCTGTGGCAACTGTGTTAGTACAAAATGGTACCTTGAATCAGGGTGATATTGTCCTAGCTGGTCAACAATTTGGTCGTGTACGTGCCATGTTGGATGAAAATGGTAAGCCTGTGAAGTCGGCTGGCCCCGCCATTCCTGTGGAGATTTTGGGTCTGGGTGGTACGCCTGACTCCGGTGAAGATTTTACCGTAGTACCCAATGAGAAAAAGGCTCGTGAAGTGGCCTTGTTCCGCCAAGGTAAATACCGTGATGTGAAATTAGCACGTCAGCAAGCGGCCAAGCTTGACTCTATGTTTGCCAGCATGGGCAAAGAACAAGCCCGTGTTTTGAATGTGGTTCTAAAGACCGATGTACGTGGTTCTTTGGAAGCATTGACTGCATCCTTGATGGATTTAGGTACCGACGAAGTGAAAGTCAATGTGGTATCCGGTGGTGTTGGTGGTATTGCTGAATCCGATGTTAACCTGGCGGTTGCCTCAAGTGCGGTTATCTTTGGTTTCAACGTGCGTGCGGATGGCCCTGCCAAGCAGCTGATTGAGAAAGAAGGCGTTGACCTGCGTTATTACAGTGTTATCTATGACATCATCAACGATGTTAAGCAGGCATTGTCTGGTATGCTGTCACCTGAACTACGCGAACAGATTGTAGGTATTGCTGAAGTCCGTGACGTATTCCGTTCACCTAAACTGGGTTTGATTGCTGGTTGTATGGTGACCGAGGGTACTATGCACCGCAGCAAACCTATCCGTGTTTTGCGTGATAATGTGGTAATTTTTGAAGGTGAGTTGGAATCCTTGCGTCGCTTTAAGGATGCCGTGCAGGAAGTGCGTAATGGCATGGAATGTGGTATCGGTGTGAAGAGCTACAACGATGTTAAGGTGGGTGACCAGATCGAAGTATTCGATACGGTTGAAATCCAGCGCTCGCTTTAAGTCATTAGCACGAGAGAATATACATGGCTCAGGAATATAGTCGTACCCAGCGCGTAGCTGATCAAATACAGCGTGAACTAGCGGTGTTGATTCAGCAGGAAGTCAAAGACCCGCGTGTGGGTATGGCGACGGTAAGTGCGGTAGAAGTGTCTCGCGATATGGGCCATGCTAAGGTCTTTGTAACGGTGCTCAATACCCAAGAAGCCGAGGACATCCAGGCCTCGGTGAAGGCCTTGAATAATGCGGCTAGCTTTTTGCGCGGTCAGTTGGGTCGTCGTATGCAGTTGCGCACGGTGCCTACTTTGCGCTTTCATTTCGATGATAGCTTGCAACGGGGTAATTATTTGAGCAATCTCATTGATCAGGCCCGGGCTAAAGACAGTCATTAGCAGGGACACATCTTCTATAAGTCGGGCTAAGTATGCTAGCGTAGTGTAGCGTTATTAGTCCGATTTTTGATTTAATCTAGATATACATAATCTTCTATTTCATGGCAAAAAAACCTAAAGGTCGTGCTGTTAGTGGCATCCTCATCCTAGACAAACCAACGGGTATGAGCTCTAACTATGCTTTGCAGCGGGTAAAGCGAATATTTGGAGCGCGTAAGGCCGGCCATACCGGGGCTTTGGACCCTTTGGCTACAGGGTTGCTGCCCATTTGCCTAGGCGAGGCGACCAAGATCACGCAGTTTTTGCTGGAGGCCGATAAGCGTTATCAAACTACGGCTAGGCTTGGTGTGCGCACGGATTCCAGCGATGCTGATGGTGAAGTATTAGAAACTAAGTCTTGTGAACACATCACTGTGGATATGGTAGAGGCACAGCTACCGGCCTTTCGTGGCAGTATAAGCCAAGTCCCCTCCATGTTTTCGGCGCTTAAGCATAACGGACAGCCGCTTTATAAATTGGCCCGTGCGGGTAAGAAAGTCGAAGTTAAGGCGCGTCAGGTGACTATCTTTGATTTGACTTTGATGTCTATGCTTAGCCCACATGTGCAAATGGATATTACCTGTAGTAAGGGCACTTACATTCGCTCTATTGTAGAAGATTTGGGCTTGGCTTTGGGCTGTGGGGCCCATGTGGCGCAGCTCAGGCGCTTGCAGGCAGGGCCGTTTAAGGCAGAGCAAATGGTCACCTTGGATCAATTGCAGAGTTTGGTGGAGTCGGTGCAGGGCGAAAATGGCGGTGCGGCCCCCCAGGAATTGATTTTTGATGCTTTGGATGCCCTATTATTGCCCCTAGATACTGCCGTTTTGCATTTAAATGCTGTACAATTATGCGCCCAACAATCAGGTGCGCTGCAACAAGGTAAGACTATTGTCTTAGACAGTCAGCAGGTAATCCCTGGTATGGTGCGAGTTTATAACTCGTCGATGCCGCAAGCTGAGTCTTTTATAGGCTTGGCTGAGATATCGGAAAATGGTACCTTGCGCGCTAAACGTCTGCTACAGACTCAGCCACAAAGCTGAGCGGTTAGTGTTTGGTGACAAGGTTTTTCGGTTCCACTGTTAATATGCACGGTGAGAACCTAGTTAAGCTTCAAAGCTTACTTTGAAGGCATATTATTAGGAGAAACTATTATGGCATTGTCTGCCCAAGAAAAGGCTACAATCGTAGCTGATTACCAAGTTGCCGAAGGTGACACTGGTTCCCCAGAAGTACAAGTTGCACTGCTAACTGCCAACATCGTTGGTCTGCAAGGTCACTTTAAAGAGCACAATCAAGATCACCACTCTCGTCGTGGTTTGATTCGCATGGTTAACCAGCGTCGTAAGCTGCTGGACTACCTGAAGCGTAAAAATGCTCAACGCTACACGGCTCTAATCGGTCGTTTGGGACTACGCCGCTAAAATGGTTAAGGGCCGGGTATATTACCCGGCTCTGCTTATTTGGGTGACTAAAAAGTCATCATAAACGAACGGCAACAGCATTTTTGTAACAGTTTGGCCCGTACTTCTTATTCGCTTGCCACCTCCAGAGAGTGGTATCGCAGCGAGTGAATAAGAGTACTGGTGGAACAACCTGAAACTAAAAAGACGTTGCCAAAAACTGGAGAAATAAATGTCTGTAATTACTAAGACTTTTCAATACGGTAAGCAATCCGTCACTATCGAAACTGGCCGTATTGCACGTCAAGCATCTGGAGCCGTATTGGTTACCATTGATGATGCTGTACAAGTGTTGGTGGCTGTTGTTGGTGCCAAAACTGCACGTCCAGATCAGGGCTTTTTCCCTCTATCTGTACATTATCAAGAGAAAGCATACTCAGTGGGTAAGATCCCTGGTGGCTTCTTTAAGCGCGAAGCACGCCCTAGTGAATTTGAAACCTTGACTAGCCGTTTGATCGACCGCCCCATTCGACCATTGTTTCCAAAAGGTTTCATGAACGAAGTACAGGTGATCTGTACGGTAGTTTCAGCTGACAAAAAGAACAGCCCAGATATTGCTGCCATGATTGGTACTTCGGCCGCACTGGCCATTTCTGGTATTCCTTTTGCGGGCCCAATTGGTGCTGCTCGTGTTGGTTATAACGACGATGGTTACATGCTAAACCCAAGCTATGAAGAGATGGCGGGTTCTGACCTAGACATGGTTGTAGCGGGTACGGCTGACGCGGTACTAATGGTTGAGTCTGAAGCCGATGAGCTGAGCGAAGACGAAATGCTGGGTGCAGTGCTGTATGCTCACGATGAGATGCAGACTATTATCAATGCCGTTAACGAATTTGCTGCTGAAGCTGCCAAGCCTACTTGGGCATGGGAAGCGGCTGAAGAAAATGCTGAATTGAAAGCGGCTGTGACTGCGGCCGTTGGCGACGCTGTTGGTGAAGCTTACCAGATCAGTGACAAAATGGATCGTTACGCACGTCTTGGCGAAGTCAAGGCACAAGCTGTTGCCGCATTGTGTGGTGCTGAAGATGGCCCAAGCGATTCTGATGTTTTGGCCATGGTGGCTAAGCTAGAAAAGAACACAGTACGTACTCGTGTTGTTGCTGGTGAACCTCGTATTGACGGTCGTGACAACAAGACCGTACGTGGTATCAACGTTGAAATCGGTACCTTGTCTAAAGCTCACGGTTCGTCTTTATTTACCCGTGGTGAAACACAGTCAATCGTTGCTGCTACCTTAGGTACTAGCCGTGATCAACAGATCATTGATGCTCTACAAGGTGAACGCAAAGACCCATTCATGTTGCACTACAACTTCCCATCCTACTCGGTTGGTGAGACGGGTCGTATGATGGGCCCTGGTCGTCGTGAAATCGGCCATGGTCGTTTGGCACGTCGTGGTATTCAGGCAATGTTGCCAAGCCAAGAAGACTTCCCTTACACCATCCGTGTCGTATCTGAAATCACAGAATCGAATGGTTCTAGCTCTATGGCTTCTGTTTGTGGCGCATCTTTAGCCTTGATGGATGCTGGCGTACCCATCAAGTCGCCTGTTGCTGGTATTGCAATGGGCTTGATCAAAGAAGACAACGGCTTTGCTGTATTGACCGACATCCTAGGTGATGAAGATCACTTGGGCGACATGGACTTCAAGGTTGCTGGTTCTGCTGAAGGTATTACAGCATTGCAGATGGATATCAAGATCCAAGGCATCACCGAAGAAATCATGGAAATCGCATTGGATCAGGCGTACGACGCCCGTATCCATATCCTTGGTGAAATGAACAAGGTTATCTCGGCTCCTCGTGCAGAGTTAAACGACAATGCGCCTACCATGAAGAGCATCAAGATCGACCAAGACAAGATCCGTGATGTCATTGGCAAAGGTGGTGCGACCATCCGTGGCCTATGTGAAGAAACGGGTGCTTCTATCGACATCGAAGATGATGGCACTGTCCGTGTTTATGCTGACGACAAGGCTTCTGCTGAGTTGGCTGAGCAGAAAATTCTGGCGATCACTGCCGAAGCTGAAGTAGGTGCTATCTACGAAGGCAAGGTTGAACGTATCGTTGATTTCGGTGCTTTTGTTAACATCTTGCCTGGCAAAGATGGTCTAGTTCACATTTCACAAATCTCCCAAGAGCGTGTTGAGAAGGTAACTGACTACCTAGAAGAAGGCCAAATGGTGAAAGTAAAGGTATTGGACGTGGATGCACGTGGCCGTATCAAGTTGACTATGAAGGACATGGATGCTTAATTAAGAAATTAAGTATCTGATGAGAAAAAAGGCCGCTATTTAGCGGCCTTTTTTCGGTGACTAGCGGGTTGTTTTACCTGATTTCCGTCGCAGATCGTGTTAAAATTGTCGCTAATAGACCAAAGTGGTCGAATAGAGATAATCACCTTTTTAATAATAGCGACATCTGGGTGTTTTTGTTCATACCAAAGCGATCGAAACTTCGGTGGCAAATTGGGACATGCATAAAAACAATAGATTAGTCGCTGTTTTTTTTTGACATCATAGGGCAGCTATAGCTGCCATTGCTTGGGAAGACCTAAACGTGCCAAACGACATCAGTTACTCTTTAAACAAAGACAAAATCAAAATTGTATTGTTAGAAGGGGTTCACCAGTCGGCTGTTCAAGCGTTGCAGTCAGATGGCTACAACAACATCCATTTCTACACCACGGCTTTGCCAGAAGACGAGCTTATCAAGGTGCTAGCTGATGCGCACTTTGTTGGTATTCGCTCACGTACACAGTTAACTCGCAAGGTGTTAGAAAATGCCCCCAAGTTGTTAGCCGTAGGTTGTTTTTGTATTGGCACTAATCAGGTAGATCTGATGGCGGCACTAGAGCGGGGTATCCCCGTATTCAACGCGCCGTATAGTAATACACGCAGTGTGGCGGAATTGGTCATTGCTCAGGCGGTACTGTTGCTGCGAGGTGTGGCAGAAAAAAATGCCAAGGCTCATCGTGGTGTGTGGCTAAAGTCAGCCAAAAATTCCTATGAAATGCGTGGCAAGGTATTGGGCGTGGTTGGCTATGGCTCCATTGGTTCTCAGTTGGGCATTATGGCTGAGTCCATGGGTATGAATGTCATTTATTATGATGCCGTTACTAAGTTAAGCTTGGGTAACGCCAATCCGGTTAGTAGCTTGGCGGAGTTGTTAGGCAAGGCGGATGTGGTGAGCTTGCATGTGCCAGAAACCAAAGCTACAGCTAATTTAATGGGTTCTAAGCAGTTTGCTCAGATGAAGGATGGTTCTATACTAATTAATGCTTCTCGTGGCACAGTGGTGGATATTGACGCCTTGGCGCACAGTTTGTCCACGGGTAAGTTGTTGGGTGCTGCTATTGATGTATTCCCAGTGGAGCCGCGCTCTAATGATGAAGAGTTTGTCTCACCGCTGCGGGAATTCGACAATGTTATTTTGACGCCTCATATAGGTGGTTCCACCGTAGAAGCGCAAGAAAACATTGGTGTAGAAGTGGCCGACAAGCTTGTCCGCTATTGCGGCAATGGTACGACCTTGTCGTCCGTTAACTTTCCAGAAGTTTCTTTGCCCAACCATGAGAATACTCATCGTTTGTTGCATATTCATGCCAACGTGCCAGGTGTACTGTCGCAAATCAACAGCGTTTTTTCAGAGAACAATATCAACATTTCCGGTCAGTATTTGAATACCAACGAAAAGATCGGTTATGTCGTAATTGATATCGATGCCTCGCATTCTGAGTTGGCCCTGAAAAAACTTAAAGCCGTTACTGGCACCTTGAGCTGTCGTATTTTGTTCTAGTTGAGATTGCGGTCAAATCATCAACAAGGTAAACATTAAAAGGGGTTGATGGTATGCATCAGCCCCTTTGTGCATTTAGCTTAAGCGGTTAATTGTTTTACACCCTCGCTGGTGCCCAGCAAGAGCAGGTCGGCACCCCGCATACCGAAGATGCCGTTGGTCACTACACCAGTGATCTGGTTGATAGCTGTTTCCAAACCTTTCGGATCAGTAATTTCTAAACCATGCACATCCAGAATGTAGTTGCCATTGTCGGTAATGGTGCCTTCACGCCAAACGGGTTCGCCACCTAGACCAACTAGCTTTCTTGCCACATGGCTACGTGCCATGGGAATGACTTCGACTGGCAAAGGAAAGTTGCCCATGATGTTGACCAGTTTAGATTCATCGGCGATGCAGATAAATTCATCGGCCACGGCAGCCACAATTTTTTCACGGGTGAGGGCCGCGCCACCGCCTTTAATCAGGTTGAGCTGATGGTCACTTTCATCTGCGCCATCAATATAAAAGCGCATATCGCTAACGCTGTTTAATTCCAGCACGGCTATGCCATGACTGCGCAGGCGTTGGGCGGTCGCTTCGGAGCTAGCCACAGCAGCATCGAAAGTGTGTTTGATGGTGGCAAGGGCATCAACAAAGCAGTTGGCTGTGGAGCCTGTGCCAACACCAACAACAGAATTTTTGTTAAGGTGAGGGGCGATATAATCAACAGCAGCTTGGGCGACAGCCTGCTTTAATTGGTCCTGGTTCATGGGTGACTCTGAAGTTAGGCTATAAAACGCTTATTATACCGGAAATATTAGTCTTTCATGTAGACGTGTAGGGTGTGAATTATTACCATTGTCACAGACCCTTATAGTTATGTTTTTCACATAGGCGCAGTTATGCCCAACCGTTATATAAAAAAGATACTCTCTGCCAATGTTTATGATGTGGCCAAAGAAACTCCCGTGGATAGGGCAAAGGGTTTGTCCGCCAGGTTGCATAACAACGTGTTTATTAAACGCGAAGACCTGCAACCGGTATTTTCTTTCAAACTACGGGGTGCATACAACTGTCTTAAGCATTTGTCTGCGGCTGAGCAGGCTGCCGGTGTTGTGGCGGCATCAGCTGGTAATCATGCACAGGGCTTGGCTATGTCGGCTCAGTATCTGGGTGTTAAAGCCACAATCGTGATGCCAACTACAACACCGGAAATTAAGGTTAATTCTGTACGTTCTTTCGGTGCCAAGGTCATTTTGCATGGTGATGGTTTTGCCGATGCCTATGCCTACTCTTTGCAGCTAGTGCAGGATAAGGGTTATGTTTATATTCACCCTTTTGACAATGATGATGTCATTGCGGGTCAAGGCACTGTGGCCGTCGAGTTGATGCGCCAGCTAGCACATATTGACGCCGTATTTGTGCCCGTAGGCGGTGGTGGCCTTATTGCCGGTATGGCGGTGTATCTTAAATACCTGAACCCGAGCATTCGTGTTATTGGTGTCGAACCTGAGGATTCTTGTTGTCTGCAAGCGGCCATGCAGGCTGGCGAGCGAGTTATATTGGAAGAGGTCGGTATTTTTGCCGATGGTGTGGCAGTGGCACAAGTTGGTGAGCGTCCCTTCGCCCTTGCTCAGAAGTATGTCGATGAGGTAGTGACAGTAACTACAGATGAACTTTGTGCGGCTATCAAGGACCTGTACGATGATACGCGCGCTATTACCGAGCCAGCAGGAGCCTGCTCAGTGGCAGGTCTAAAAAAATATGTAGACCGAGAAGGTGTGCAAGGTCAGCACCTAGTAGCCATAGCCAGCGGCGCCAATATTAATTTTGATCGCCTGCGTCATGTTGCCGAACGGGCCGAAATAGGTGAGCGACGAGAGGCCATTATCGCCGCCAGCATTGCCGAGCGACCAGGTAGCTTTAAGCGCTTTTGTCAGGCGTTAGGTGAGCGTAATGTTACCGAATTTAATTACCGTTACGCCGATGCTGAAAATGCACGGGTCTTCGTGGGAGTGCAGCTCAATGCCGATGCCGGTGGTAAGAACGAGTTGTTAGCCGAGTTGGCCGCGGCTGATATTCAAGCTCAGGACCTTAGTGACAATGAAATGGCCAAGATCCATATTCGTTATATGGTAGGTGGTCATGCCCAGGTGGAGAATGAGGTGGTGTATCGCTTTACGTTCCCTGAGCGCCCTGGTGCCTTGATGAAGTTTTTGACTAAACTAGGGCAAAACTGGAATATTTCCATGTTCCATTATCGTAACCACGGTTCTGCTTATGGGCGAGTTTTGGTGGGGTTGCAGGTGCCAGAAACTGATAAAGCTCGCCTTGTAGGGTATCTACAGGAGCTGGGTTATGCCTTTCATGAAGAAACAGAGAACCCAGCTTATCAGTTGTTCTTAAGCCCTTCTTAACAAGCAGTATTTGCTGTGGCTGTTTACCCTTAAAACCCTCTTGTATTGAACTACAAAGGTAAGCAAATTATCACTTCTAGGCCACCTGTGGGTCGATTGACGGCATGGATGCTGCCACCTTGGCTGCGCATGGCTTGTTCGGCTATGGCCATGCCGATACCGTAACCGCCGGCTTGTTGATTGCGACTTTCCTCTACTCGGTAAAAGGGTTCAAATAAGTGTTTTAATGTTTCTTCTGGTACACCGGGGCCGTCGTCGGCAATACTGATATTTAAGCACTCCTTACCTAGGCTGGCATTGATATAGACCTTACCCTTGTCACCCGTATAGCGCAGAGCGTTACGAATGATATTTTCTAATGCTCGAGAGGTCAGGCCGGGTTGTCCGGTCAAATAACATGCCGTAGGCAAGACGAGCTTTATTTTGTCATCAGCTTGCGCCTCAAAGCTGGCGTCATGAGCGACATCACTGATGAGTTCACCTATGTCATATTGGCTTGAGGCTGGGCTACCGTCTCCTTGTTCCAAGCGGAGCAAGGTTAGGACATGGTCTATTAGCTCATTCATGCGGCCGATTTCACGCTCAATTCGTTCAATGCCAGCCTGATCCTTTTTTGACAGTTTGCGGGCTAACAGTTCAAGTGCAATCTGTTGGCGCGCGAGGGGAGTGCGAAGTTCGTGGGAAATGTCACGGAATAGGCGCTGTTGATTATTGAGCAGCATGGCAATGCGTTCTGCCATGTTATTAAAAGACTGGCCAAGCTGGCTGATTTCGTCTTTTCGGCAAATCACTTTTTCGTCAACACGGGTATCGAATTGCCCACGCGCAAATGCATTAGTGGCTCGGCGTAGACGGTTTATAGGGTTAGTTATGCGCCACGTCACGAAGGCGGTAAAGGAGGCCACAATGATCAGCGCAGTAATGAGCTGCAGAGCGGGTAGATGCGGGAACCAGTACTGATAAGCGCGCTTTCGAAATACATACGCAACAAAGGTGTAGCGGGTGCCACTGCTGCTGGAAATTTGGTAGGCACGAAGTCCGCGGTTGGTACGTTCGATAAAACGTTTAGGTGTGAGCGGTTCGGTAAATTTGAGCCAATCTTTAGGTAAGTTGACGCGGCTGATAGGGCGGTTATATTGGTCTAAAATAAATGCTTTGATGCCATGCTGCTCTTCAATTTTACGTAGCTCATTGGCCAGTTTTTTGCGGCCTTCTTGTTCATAGGCATCGGTGAGCTCCATTGCCAATTCAATAATTTGGTGTGACTCTAAATGCTGACGATTTTCAATAATAGTGCCGGTCAAAGTGACAACGGCCGCCATGGTAATGATCAAGGTCACCCAAAAAAAGACAAATATTTTCCAATATAAACTACGCATTGCTGGTCTCGAAAAAAATCATCGGGCTACGTACAAGTAGCCCACACCGCGTACCGTTTTGATACGCTGTTCTCCATCTCTAAAAGGGCCCAATTTGCGGCGTAGGTTGCTCAAGTGCATATCAATACTGCGATCATACATTGTGAGCTTGCGACCTAAGGCTGTTTCAGTAAGATCTTCTTTACTTAATACATTACCAGCATTGGCTAGCAGATTTTCCAGTAAATTAAACTCAGTGCTGGTGAGCTCTAATGCTTCACTATTGAGAGTGGCAACGCGAGTGGCTGGGTTGACCTCGATATCGTCGCGTTGAATGCTGATTTTTTTGGCTTCGTTTTGTAAACCTTGAGTGTCCATATCAACGCGACGCAAAATAGCCTTGATGCGGGCGATAAGTTCGCGTGGGTTGCAGGGTTTGGGGAGGTAATCATCGGCGCCCATCTCAAAGCCGACAATACGGTCCACTTCATCCCCTCGTGCTGTGAGCATGAGAACCGGTGTTTGTTTGTTGTTGCGCAACTGTTTGAGCACTTCAAGGCCGTTCATTATGGGCAACATAATATCCAGCACAACAACGTCAAAATTACCATTTTGAGCTTGCTTTAAGCCTTCCTCACCGTTAAAGGTGCTGGTGACATTGAAGCCTTCAAGTTGTAAAAACTCGGTCAGTAGTTCATTTAACTCTTGGTCATCTTCAACCAAGAGAATATTGGCACTATTGCTCATCAATTTACTCCTTTAGTGATCGTGCCATTGTGCCATATTTTTACTCTGTAGAGTCTAGGAAGGCTTGATGCTTTACGTTTTTTTACGCCGTCTTGACACACGTTGGCATTGATCATTATATACTAGTAGGAGTTCTAAGCTATTACTCAAATAGTTCAGGCAGGTGCTTTTTTTGGCGGGACGTGGTCCCGTCTTTTTTTGCCAAAAAAAGAGGGTTAGCGCCACGGCACTAACCCTCTGATATAGAATTCATAGGACTCCCCACAGTTGCGTTTCCGGTAGAGGCCCTGAACCCAATGGGTTCAAGGGGGAAACAGCTGTCTGATAGAAGGCTTTCCGTCGAGCGGACATGCACAGAACCAAAACGGGCCACTTCCAAACTGGGAATATCGGCTCGAGGACATAACCGGTTGTCGATAACCACAGGGAGTCTTGATTGCATTATATGCCCTTCATTACAGACTTGGCAATGGGGATGTTAAATTATTATGCTGGTGAGTCACTAAGCTCTTGATTCAGCTCTAATTGCTGAAGGATTTTATTATCTAATTGGCTAATGGCTGTTTCCAATGTGGTCATCTCTTTGCGGATTTGCAGTGTTTCAGCACTAAAGTTTAAAGCCGCCATAACCGCCATGCGCTCTAATCCTACCACACGCCCACTGTCCTTGATGGCGCGCAGGCGAGTATCCAGTATTTGTGCGGCCTCTCGCAGTTGTTCTTCTTTGCCAGCTGGGCTGGTGAGGGTATAGCTTTGGTTTAATATGCTGATTTGTACAGCTACGTTGTTACTCATTTTCATGTGCCTCACTGGCTTTATTTGTGGGCTTATCAGTTGGCAGGTTGTGATCAATCAAGTCGATTAGGTTTTGTAAGGTGGCTTCGTCATCCGCTGTAAAAGCGGAATCACTTTGCTCAACTTCCAAGCTAGATAGCTTTTCTTCTTGCTCGGCAACTTGCATTCTAAGGGCTTGGTTCTCTTGTTGTAAAAGCTGTTGTCGTTTCAGCAGCTGTTCGACATGCAAAACTAGGGAATGAATATTGGACACGGTGATAAACCCCTCGGTAAAAAAAATATCTTAAACATTGACCCTTGGTGGGTCAATGGTCGGACACCTCTGATTTATCAGGTATAATCATCGCATTTGTTAAAATATGAGCCCAATCTATGTCTGATATGCCCGCACCGATCACTTACAGTTTTGATGATTTTGCCGATATGTTTGTCGAAATGGGGGCCTTTGGCACGCCTTCTGAGTTGCATGGTCTCATGTGTGGCCAGTTGGCTGCAGGCGTGCGTTTTGATGCCGATGCTTGGTTGGCTATGGTAGTTGCACACCTGGATGTGCAGGAAATTGAAGACGATGATGATAAGGCTGAATTAGTCGCTCTCTATGAGCTGGCTTTGTCACAAATGAGTGATGGTGGTTTTACCTTTACATTGTTGCTGCCGGATGATGAAACTGAACTACTTGCTAGAACGGAGTCCTTGGGTGCTTGGTGCAGTGGTTTTCTGGGTGGTTTTGGCTTAGCTTATGATCGAGATAAGCAAAAGTTAAACGCCGAAATTACTGAAACTATGGATGATTTATCCCAAATAGCGATGGTATCTTTGCAAGACGATAATGACGATGAAGCTGAGCAAAGTCTCATGGAGTTGGAGGAGTATGTGCGCATGGCGGCTTTGATGGTGTTTAGTGAATTTAATAAAGTGGACGCTGACCAGCGTCCACCATCGGTGCACTAATAATGAGTCAAGTGCCCGTGTTGCCAAAATGCGAGTATGTCGCTCGCCGCCAAAAATTAATGCATCAGTTGCCAATTGGTGCTTGCGTATTCGTATCTGCTGCCAGCCCCCAAATTCGCAATGGTGATGTCAATCATGCCTATCGGCAGGATAGTTATTTTTACTATTTAACAGGCTTTTCCGAGCCGGGTGCTGCCTTGCTTATGCGGCAAACGGACACGGGCTTTGAGAGCCTTATATTGTGCCGAAAAAAAGATGCCTTACAAGAAGTGTGGCATGGTCGTCGGTTGGGTGTGGAAGCCGCACCGCATGCTCTGCAGGTGGATGCGGCAAAAGATATCGGTGAGCTTGAAGAGTGTTTGGATGCTTGGACCGATGGCGTCAGTCATGTTTATGCTGCGCAAGCTCGAGATGATATACGCCAATTGCTTGATGCCAGTGCGAAGCGTTTGCGCAGTAAGGCTCGAAAAGGCGCTCAAGTACCCGAGTTTTACGCTGACCTTGATGCCATACTGAATGAGATGCGCTTGTATAAGTCGGCCGCTGAAGTGGCGCTTATGCGGCAGGCTGGTGATATGAGTGCGCGAGCTCATCGACGTTTGATGCAGGCAAGTAAACCTGGCGTGATGGAATATCAATTAGCCGCTGAATTTGCACATGCCTGCAGTATGGAGGGCAGTGCTCGTTTGGCCTATGGTAGTATTGTAGCCGGTGGCGATAATGCCTGCATCTTGCACTATGAGGACAACAATCAAACCTTGCAGGATGGAGATCTGGTATTGATTGATGCCGGCTGTGAATGGGATTATTACGCCGCTGACATTACCCGAACTATTCCTGTCAATGGCCGCTTTAGCGAACCTCAGAAAGTGATCTATAATTTAGTACTGCAAGCCTTAGAAGCCGCTATAGCGGTAGTAAAGGATGGGGTGCCAGTCAATGCCATGCAAGACGCTGCGGTACAAGTGATTACTCAAGGTTTGGTTGATCTGGGCATTCTGCATGGCGAGGTAGAAAAGCTGATAAAAGACGAGGCCTATAAGCCATTCTATTTGCATGGCGTGGGCCATTGGCTTGGTATGGATGTACATGACGTTGGCAACTACAAAGTAGATGGGCAATGGCGGCCGTTGCGAGACGGTATGGTGACGACCATAGAACCGGGTATTTACATCGCTGCAGACACCCCAGATGTTGACCCCCAATGGTTGGGTATAGGGGTGCGTATAGAAGACAATATTTTGGTAACGGCCGCAGGCCATGAAAACCTCACGCGTCAGGCGCCAGTCACGGTCGCTGCCATAGAAGCCTTAATGAAAGAGCAAGTTTGAATCTATGAAACAGGCCCATTATGACATTGTGATTGTTGGCGGCGGTATGGTAGGTGCTTCCATGGCGCTGGCTTTGGCCGGTATCGCTTCGCGCTATGGATTACAAATAGCCATCATTGATGCTGCTAAGACAGAGCAAGCCACCCCTACGGCCGCTGGCGACCTTGATGGCCGAGCCACTGCCTTGGCTTTGGGTAGCCGTAATTTGTTACATAGCATTGGTGCTTGGGTGCCATTACAAGACTACGCTCAAGCTATAGTTGATATCAATGTAAGTGATCAAGGTCAACCATTTGGTGCCCAAATACAAGCCCAAGATGTTGGCCAAAAGGCCTTGGGTTATGTGTTACAAAATCAACATATGGGGCAGGTATTCTGGCAACAGTTAAACCAACAATGTGCCGGACAGATCACCATGATTGATCAGTCCAAAGTGCTGGAACTGGACAATGCTATAAAGGACAGCCGTTTGCTGTATGAGCGTCAAGGCACCACCGGTAGTGAACAAGTTGAGATTACGTGTCAGCTCATTGTAATGGCTGATGGTGGTCGCTCTAACTTGCGTGAAGATTTAGGTATGTTCAATTATCAACAAAGTTATGAGCAGGTGGCCTTGGTTGTCAATGTGGTATTGGATAAGCCCCACAATGGCTTGGCTTGTGAGCGGTTCACGGCCCATGGCCCGATGGCGGTATTACCCTTGTTAACTGCCGACGAACAGCATCGGGCGGCCATTGTTTGGACACAGCCTAATCAGCGTGCGGAAGAACTTGCGGCCATGGACGATGATACCCTTTTGACTGAGCTACAGAATCAAATTGGTTATCCCATGGGAGAGTTTCGTGCACTTGGCCAGCGGCAGATATATCCATTGACATTGAGTGTTGCTAACGAACAGGCCCGTCAAGGTCTGGCGGTGATTGGCAATGCCGCCCATACTTTGCACCCTATTGCTGGACAAGGTTTTAATTTGGCGTTGCGCGGTGTTTTTGCTTTGGCAGAACAGGTGCATAAAGCTTGCCGTGCTCAAGCTTCTATTGGCAGTCTTGCTTATCTACAGGCCTTTGTCGACGCCAGTGCTGGTGATCAACAACGCACGGTTGGGGCGAGTGATCAGATCATGAAATTGTTTTCTAGTGGAGACAAAACATTGATGATTGGGCGGCAGTTGGGTTTATTGGCAATGCAAAAAATGCCACTAGCCAAGACCTTGTTTGCTCGTTCAGCAATGGGTCTAGATCGTCCATTAGCGGATGTGTTGCCGCTCACTGGAGGCCGTCATGACTGAGTCTGTAACAAAGGTGAGTCACTTTCCTGTGGTCATAGTCGGCGCTGGTATGGTGGGCGCCGCGTTAGCCTGTGCTTTGCAGGATGAGAACATAGATTGTTTGGTCTTAGAGGCCGCACAACTTAATACCAATGCCAGTTGGCCTGCAGATGATGTGGACCCAAGGGTATCCGCCTTGAGTTTGGCCTCTCAGAATTTGCTTAACCATATTGGTGCTTGGTCACGTATAGAATCCATGGGGCGTTTACAGCCCTATCAAAATATGTATGTGTGGGATGGTTGCGGTACGGGGCATATCGAGTTCAAAGCCAGTGAACAACACCTACCTAATCTGGGTCATATTCTAGAAAACAAAACCATCACCGCTGCTCTGCATCAAGAGCTTAAGCAGCGTGGCATTGAAGTTTGGTCAGAAGTTGTATTACAAGATATGAGCCCTAAAACAGATCAAACTCGCCAGTTGTATCTTGCTGATGGTCGAGTGATCAGTGCTGATCTGGTGGTTGGTGCCGATGGTGCTAATTCTAAAGTGCGCCAATTATCTGGTTTGCCAACTAGAGAATGGGATTACCCCCATCATGCCTTGGTAACCCGTGTCGCCTTAGCTCAAGGGCATGCTAATACGGCGTGGCAGCGTTTTACTGAAAATGGGATCTTAGCTTTTTTGCCGTTGCAATCGCCTGCTAATTCATCTGCAGCTAGTCACTGCTCGATTGTTTGGTCTTTGCCGGCACTGCCGGCACAAGCTATGCAGGCACTGTCAGAAGCTGATTTTTGCGCTGCTTTGAGCAAAGCTTTTGAAGGGCGCTTGGGTAAGGTGCTGGCCACCGATAAGCGTCATGTGATTCCCTTACGCCAGCGTCATGCCAAACAATATATCCAACCGGGTTTGGTCTTAGTGGGAGACGCGGCCCATACTATTCACCCATTGGCAGGGCAGGGTGTGAACCTTGGTTTCTTGGATGTAGCCGCGCTAGTACAAACCTTGGCCTCAGCTAAGGCCTCAAACTATGATTTGGGAGACATGACCCTGCTGACTCAACACCAACAGCGTCGTCGCACAGACAACTTGCGTATGATGGCGTTGATGGAGAGTTTTGCGCGTTTATTTGGCAACCAGCACCCATTATTGAGCTTGTTACGCAACCAAGCCATGCACACTATGCAGAGCTTGGCACCTATCAAGCAGCACTTGGCGCAAGAGGCTTTGGGGGTGGGGAAGCACCTGCCGCCTTTGGCCCAAGATGTGAGCCGAATATAAGCACCAAGATGGGTTTCATTAATCTATTGTTGTGCACCACAATCACTAATAATTGCCTAAACAAAATCACAGGAACTAATCATGAGTGATATCCCAACTGAACTAAAATATGTGACTAGCCACGAGTGGGTTCGCGACGAAGGCGATGGCACGGTGACCATTGGCATCACTGATTTTGCTCAACAGCAACTGGGCGACGTGGTGTTTATTGAATTGCCCACTGTTGGCAACCACTACAGTGTTGAAGATGAGTTTGGTGTGATTGAATCTGTGAAGGCAGCCTCAGACTTGTATGCACCTTTAACCGGTGAGGTGATAGCGATCAATGCTGAACTAGAAGATGATCCAGAAATGGTCAATAGCCTGCCATATGAGGCTTGGATTTGTCGTATGCGGCCAGTGGGTGCTGGCGCAATGGATGCTTTGTTGGACGCCGTAGGCTACGCTGAAGTCTGTGCCGAATAAGCGTTACTTACTTAAACCCTCTCTTTTATATTTCATAAGTGGAAACCATAATGGCTCATCTTATTCTAAAACCTAAAGCCGACCGCCGTTTGCGCAACGGTCACTTATGGATATACAGCAACGAAGTGGATGTTGCCAAAACCCCCTTGGCGCAGTTTATGTTGGGTCAACAAGTTGATGTGCTCGACCACAAGGGCAAGCCTCTGGGTACAGCTATGGTTAATCCACAACAGTTGATTTGTGGGCGCTTGGTTAATCGCCGTGCTGGTGCGCCCCTAACGCAAGCGGACTTGGTTATCAGGTTGCAATGCGCTTTGCGTGTCCGCGAGAGCTTGTTTGCTGCCCATTGTTATCGCTGGGTATATGGTGATAGTGATGGTTTGCCAGGACTTGTTATTGACCGGTTTGGTGATACCGTGGTGGTGCAGGTGTCTTTGGCCGGTATGGAAATATTATTAGAACCCTTAATAGATGCTATTAATGAGGTGCAGCCTGGGCTCAATATTTTGTTGAAAAATGATGGCAAGATGCGCCAAATTGAGGGTCTGGAAGAGTATGTACGCACGGTACAAGGGGAGGTACCTAAGCTGGTGCCATTGCAGGAAAATGGCGTGCAATTTGTGGCGCCCGTATGGCATGGACAAAAGACAGGCTGGTTTTATGATCACCGTTTGAATCGTGCCCGTGTGCAAGCCTTAAGCGCCGGCAAAAGAGTCTTGGATCTGTTCAGCTATGTCGGCGGTTGGGGTATTCAGGCCGGGGTTGCTGGTGCCAGTGAAGTGGTGTGCGTAGACGCCTCTGCTTCAGCTTTGGAGTTAGTGCACCAACAAGCTAAGCTAAACGATATTGCCGCCCGAGTGCGTACTATTAAAGGTGATGCATTTGCGGCCTTAAAGCAACTCAATGAAGATGGTGAGCGTTTTGATGTGGTGATTCTGGACCCTCCAGCGTTTATTAGTCGCCGTAAAGACATTAAAACCGGTGAGTTGGCTTATCAGCGTGCTAATCAGTTGGCAATGCGCCTAGTTGCAAACACGGGTTACCTAGTATCGGCTTCTTGCTCCATGCATCTTGAACGCAAGCGATTGGTGGATGTGGTGAATGATGCCTGTCGTAAAAATGGTCGCCATGGACAAATTCTGGAGCACGGTGGTCAAGGTGGCGATCACCCTGTTCACCCAGCGATACCAGAAACAGAATACCTAAAATCAATTATAGTCGGGGTCAACCCAGGCTTTTAAGTGTTTTTTAGCGACTTCAATCAAGGCGTTTGCGCTTTGCATTCGCTATTATCCGCGCTCAGTCATTAGTTATTACAAGTTATTACTGGAGCTTTATGAGTCGTCACCCTCAGGTAAGTAGTCAGCGCCGAGAATACAGCCACGGTACGCTTACACAGGCGCAGCTTTTGCCTTGTCCTATAGCGCAATTTGAGAGCTGGTTACAGCAGGCTAATGATGCTCAACTACAGGATGCTACCGCCATGACCGTGGCGACCGTAGACGCCATAGGCAGACCATTTCAGCGGATGGTATTGTTGAAGGCTGTGGATGAAAAGGGATTTGTATTTTTTACCAATCTGGGTAGTCGCAAAGCACAACAAATACAGCACAATGCCAATGTGAGCCTGCATTTTGCTTGGTTGCCCCATGACCGTCAGGTGATTATCAATGGTCGGGCCAAAGCCTTAGGCAAAGCTGAAAACGTGGCCTATTTTCTTTCGCGCCCTAAGGCGAGTCAGTTGGCTGCCATGGCTTCCCGCCAAAGTCGCCCCATTAGTGCCAGGCGCGTACTCGAAGAGAAATACCTCGAGTTAAAGCAAAAGTTTGCTCAAGGTGGTATAGAGGCGCCCAGTTTTTGGGGAGGCTTTCGTATTGAGCCAGAGCAAATTGAATTCTGGCAAGGTGGCGAGCACCGCCTCCACGACCGTTTTATTTATCAGCGCGCAGAGCCAACACAGAACTGGTCCATAGCGCGTTATGCCCCATAGCGCCGAGGATGATTTGCTTAGCGTAAAGTGATGATTGGCCAGCCTGCGTCTAGGGCGTGGGCGCGTAACTTGTCGTCTGGGTCCACAGCGATGGGCTCGTCAACGACATCCAGTAAGGGGATGTCATTGAATGAGTCACTGTAAAAACAGGCTCCCGCTAAATCATAGTGGGTGTTTTCCAACCATGCCTTGAGCTTACTGATTTTACCTTCCTGAAGACAAGGCGTGCCGGTAATTTTACCTGTATATTGGCCGTTAATCTTCTCAGCGGTAGTGGCAATTAATGTATCAACGCCCAAATACTGGGCGATGGGATAGGTGATAAAATCATTGGTGGCGGTGATGATGATGATTTTATCACCAGCTGCCTGATGGTTTTGCAATAAAGTGCGACCCTTAGCCAAAACCATAGGTATAACGTGTTGTTGCATAAACTGGTCATGAAATGCCAGTAATTGTTGGTCGTTGTATTGGGTTAAGGGCTTGAGGGCAAAGGCGCCATAGGCATGCATGTCCAGGCAGCCGTTTTGGTAATCTTGGTAAAATTTGTCGTTTTGGGCCGTGAAGTATTCACTGTCTACTAGCTTGTTGGCCACCATAAATTCCCCCCAGCTATGATCACTGTCACCGGCTAGCAGAGTATTGTCCAAATCAAATAGGGCAAGTCGAGTCATGGCAAGGGCTCTCTATTGTCGAAGCTATGTAATTGAATTGTAAAACTTATCTTATTCTACTATAGAAGTTGTTGTTGGTGCTGGTTTTGTGGAACAATGGGGTATTAGAATTTTGTTGGTGAAAAACCGTGATAGATAAAGATGGTTTTCGCCCTAACGTCGGTATTATTCTAGCTAACTCCGTGGGCCAGGTGTTGTGGGCCAAACGAGTAGGCTGGGATGCTTGGCAGTTTCCTCAAGGTGGCATTGATGCCAATGAAACGCCAGAGCAAGCGTTGTTTAGGGAGTTGAAAGAAGAAATAGGATTAGATCCTCATCATGTGGAAGTGCTAGCCTGCACCCGTGGTTGGTTGCGCTATCGCTTGCCTAAACGCATGATTCGCCATGGTTCTCGCCCGGTATGCATTGGACAAAAACAAAAGTGGTTTTTGTTAAAGATGTTAGCACCGGACTCCGCTGTGCAATGTATGGCCGGCGATAAACCCGAGTTTGATAATTGGGAATGGGTTAGTTATTGGTACCCTGTGGGGCAGGTTGTGTCATTTAAGCGAGAGGTTTATCGACGGGCCATGAAGGAATTGTGCCACCGCCACTCTCGGTTAGTATTCCATGGACATAACCATCACCTGCAGCTAACGGATGACTGAGGGTTTTTATGCTGACAAGTATTAAAAAAATCACCCAAAAGGTGGCTGCTGCCGAAAGTCTGCAAGCCGCTCTTGACATTGTGGTGGACAACGTAAAGCGTGCTATGCGCACAGACGTTTGTTCTATTTATCTGCACTTTCCGAGCACAGATAACTTCGTGTTAATGGCAAGCAACGGCCTAGCAAAGAATTTTATCAGTAATCTGTCTATTCCCAGCCGTCGTGGCTTGATCGGTCATGTGGCATCCCGCTCTGAACCATTTCGTACCAATAAAGCCTCACAGCACCCCAGTTTTTATCATGTAGAGGGCATTGGTGAAGAGCCTTTTAACGCCTTTCTCGGAGTGCCCATTGTACACCACCGTATTGTACTGGGTGTGTTGGTTGTTCAACATGGCGATAGTCGCCAATATACCGATGAGGAAGAAGCGTTATTAGTCACCTTGTCGGCGCAACTGGCCGGTTTCATTGCTCATGCTGAAGCCACAGGTGGTGGTTTACGGGCTGATGTATTGGCCGATGAACAGTCTACTGATATCAATTATGTTGGCGTTTGTGGTTCAGGTGGTGTGGCGATAGCGCAGGTGGCTGTGATTGCACCTCCTGCAGATTTGAAAAAGGTACCCGATCGTACTTGTGATGATGTTGAGGCCGAAATCGAGTCTTTCCAAATTGCTTTGCAAGCCGTACGGCGTAAAATCAAGATAGTTAGCCGAACTTTGGCGCGTAGTCTTAAAGACCAAGAACATGAGCTGTTTGAGGTCTATATGCGGATGTTGGATGATAATGCCTTAGCTGGAGAGATTATTGCTAGAATTCGCCAAGGGCATTGGGCTCAGGGCGCTTTGCGTCATGTAGTGCGGCAGCATATTCAAGCCTTTGAAATGATGGATGATCCCTATTTGCGAGAACGGGCGACAGATATTCGAGACCTGGGGCGTCGGGTATTGGCAGAGCTGCAACAGACGCATACCCAAACGCGGCATTTTAGCGATTCCACGGTGCTAGTTGCTGAAGAGGTCACCGCCACCATGTTAGCAGAGGTGCCAACCGACAAGCTAAAAGCAATTGTCTCTACCCAGGGCTCAAACAACTCCCACGCTGCCATTTTGGCGCGTTCCATGGGTATTCCCACGGTCATGGGGGCGGTCGATTTTCCCTATACTCGCATGGAAGGTCGCGAGATCATTATCGATGGCCATACGGGCAGTATTTACGTTAACCCCAGTGCTGAACTTTATCATCACTATCAGCAAGTGATTGTTGAAGAAATCAATTTCTCCAAAGAATTGGAAGTGCTCAAGGACCTGCCAGCACAAACTAAAGATGGCTATGATTTGCCACTGATGGTTAATACCAGCCTGCCTATTGATGTTAGCCGTGCCTTGGATCGAGGGGCAGAGGGTGTTGGCTTATTTCGTACTGAAGTACCTTTCATGATTAAGGAGCACTTCCCATCAGAACAAGAACAGGTGGACTGTTACCGCACGCAATTACAGGGTTTTGCCCCACGTCCAGTGACTATGCGCACGTTGGATATTGGTGGCGATAAGTCGCTACCTTATTTTCCAATAGTTGAAGACAACCCCTTTTTGGGCTGGCGGGGTATTCGCGTCACCTTGGATCACCCGGAAATATTTTTGGTACAGATTCGGGCTATGCTCAAGGCTAGCCAGGGCCTCGACAATCTGCAAATTCTATTGCCCATGATCACTCACGTTAGTGAAGTTGATGAGGCGCTTATTCTTATTGAACAGGCTTACCGCGAGCTAATTGAAGAGGGGTGTCTGGTTAAGATGCCACCGGTGGGTGTGATGATTGAAGTGCCGGCTGCTGTGTATCAAGCAGAGCACTTGGCGACCAAAGTGGACTTTATTTCCGTGGGCAGCAATGACCTTACCCAGTATTTGTTAGCGGTCGATCGCGATAACCCGCAAGTGGCAGACCTTTATCATGCTCTGCACCCTGCTGTATTAAAGGCTTTGCAGCAGATCGTAGATGCCGGCAAGGCGGCTGATATCCCCGTTAGCTTGTGTGGTGAGCTGGCTAGTGATCCTGCCGGGGCTTTGCTATTAATGGCTATGGGTTATGACACCTTGTCCATGAACGCGGCGGGCCTGCCAAGAGTGAAGTCGGTGATACGAAACTTCTCTTTAGCGCAGGCACAATCCATGTTGCAACAAGTCTTGTTGCAGACCAGCTCGACTCAGGTCGAAGCGTTGGTAAAAGAAAATATGGAGGCGGCAGGCCTTAACCGTATGCACTCTCAGGTGGTTAAGTTAAAAGAAAAGTCCTGATCGGGGCTGTCGGCAACATCAAAGTCCCGCTCACATATATGTAACTGTCCCTGCTGGTTTTGCCATATGCTAATACAGGTACGGGTGCCGTAATCCATGTCCGGCGCATCAATGAAACAAGACGATAATTGGCGTTCCCAATTAATAGCAATACCCGTATCAGGCAGTAGGTGATCGTCTGCCAACTGATCATTGGCCATAATCTCTTGTAGGTGTTGATGTTGTACTTGCGGCTTTAGCAGTAGGTCTTTCATACGAGCTTTAACCTGATTGACCTTGGGCCAGTTGCTATCCAATAGCGCATTGCTCAGGCCATAAACGCCAGGCGCTAATGCTTGTGGCGGGCGATTGCAGCGATTGCTGTAATACACTAAGTTTAGCCCATCCCAGAGTAATAGATTAAAGCCCGCAAATAATTGTTCACTTAGCTGCTCGGCAAACGCTTTTGCGCTGTTTGATTGTTCAATAAAATCTGTGCAAATGCGCCCCCGAGACGGCCCAACATGCGGAGCTGCCTTGCCATCACGGTAATTGGTGATGGCCGCCCAACGACCATCACGACCAATGGCGAACCAGGTGCCGCCGGCTTGCAAATCTTTGCCAGCGAACATATTAGTTTTGGGCCACTGGTGCATGCGCTGGGTGGGGCGCTGGCGAAATTCGTCGCGGTTTGCCGCTAATAACAGGGGGTAATGGGGGTGGGTTTGATGGGCAACGACAATCAGGCACATGACACTATTTGGCTTGACGGAATAGTAAATAAAGGCCTAGGACAATCATGGGTAGGGATAGCAACTGGCCTTGTGTCATCCAGTTAAAAGCTACAAAATCCAAGTGGACATCCGGTTGACGGGCAAATTCCACTACAAATCGCTGGGCACCATAACCGAGCAAGAAGAGGCCAGAGACTTGCAGGCTAGCCCGCGGCTTGCCAGCATATGCCCACACTACAATGAATAATAGTAAGCCTTCCAAGGCAAATTGGTATAGCTGTGATGGGTGCCGGGCTAATTGATCAACATGGGGAAATACCATGCCCCAAGGTAAGTCAGTTGGGCGTCCCCATAGTTCCCCACCAATAAAATTGCCCAAGCGACCGGCGCCCAAACCGATAGGCACGATCGGGGCAACAAAGTCCATAACCGCGGCAAAACTACGTTCTTGTTTGCGAGCGATGAGCAATACCGCCAGAATGACGCCCAGCAGGCCGCCATGAAACGACATGCCACCTTCCCAGATACGTAGAATCATACTTGGGTCTTGTAAAAATGCCGACCACTGATAAAACAGTATGTAACCTAGACGACCTCCAAGTACCACGCCCATAGCACCGTAAAAAATGATGTCGCTGACCTGTTCTTTGTTAAAACCTGCGACCGGTGCGCGGCGCATGGCCAACCACCATGCTGAGGCAAAGGCTAGCATATACATGATGCCATACCAGTGGATGCTGATAGGCCCTAATTGCAGGGCCACAGGATCAATGTTGGGGTAGGTCAGCATAATGTAATCTCTTGCTAGCGTTTATTGTAACGGTGGATTGGTTTCATAAAAACACACTTGCTAACATACGCAGGCCAGCCAGTAAGAGTAGCAGGGCAAACATTTTCTGTAGCTTCTTAGCCGGCAACCGGTGTGCAATCTTAGCGCCATAATTGGCGGCAAAAGCGCTGGTGGCGACAATGCCTACTAGGGCTGGTAGGTAAATGTAACCTAAAGAGTAGTCAGGTAGTAGGGGGTGACCCCAACCCACCAACATATTGGTGATGGCTCCCGCTAAGCCAATGGCTAAGCCACAGGCGGCGGCTGTAGCCACAGCTTGTTGCATAATAATGCCACGGTTCACCAGCCATGACACGAGCAGATTGCCGCCGCCAATGCCAAAAATGGCAGAGGCCCAGCCAATAACAGTGCCGGTAATGGCTAGACCCCGGGTGCCGGGTAATTGTTTTTGTGGTGGGCGCTGAGTAAGCCATATCATTTTGGCGCTTAAATATAATGCAAAGGCGCCAAATAGGCCTTGCAATACTTCTCCCGGTGCAGCCACGGCTGTGTTAACGCCGATGTAAGAGCCAAGTAACATGCCAAGGGCGATGGGTTTGACTAGGTGCCATGAAATCGCTCCTTTCTTTTGGTGGGTGCGAATGGCGCTGGTGGCGGTAAACACGATGTTGGCTAGAGAGGTGGCAATGGCCATGTGCATAAGTATATCGGGATTGATGCCTTGCAGGCTAAAGGCAAATACCAAGACAGGCACCACAATGATGCCGCCGCCAATACCAAATAGACCTGCTAAAAGGCCAGAAAAAGCGCCGAGAGCCAGGTACATTGCAAATAACATTAGTTGGCTGCTCGATCTAGCACAAGATAGCTAAAGTCAAATGGGTTGGGCTCTTCTGCGGCAATATCTTGACGAGCGACTTCTTGCCAATCATCGATTGATAACTCGGGGAAAAATGCGTCACCTTCCACATGGCGGTGAACCCGAGTAAGATAAACGCGGTCGGCGATGGCTAGTGCTTGTTGGTATATCTGGGCACCACCAATAACCATGATTTCTTCACCACCATTGATCAGAACAATACTTTCAGCCAAAGCAATAGCGCCCTCAAGGCTAGCCACTACCTTAATTCCCTCAGCTTGATAATCGGCATTGCGAGTGATAACAATGTTATCTCTTCCAGGCAAGGGTTTGCCAATAGATTCAAAGGTTTTACGACCCATAATGACAGGCTTGGCCATGGTGATGGTTTTAAAGTACTTTAAATCACCAGGTAGGTACCAGGGCAGTTGGTTGTTCTTGCCAATTACGTTGTTGGCGGAAGCGGCGACAATGAGAGCTAATGACATGAGCAGGTATCTATTTTATGTTGGCGTACTAGTTTTACATTCTACTAGGCATGTATTAGAACGGCTAGCTCTGCTAACATATCGTTGAAATGTTTTTTAACAAATATCGTGGTTTTAATGAAACAATATCTCGACTTATGTCAGCGCATTATCGACGAAGGTGTGTGGCTAGAAAATGAACGCACGGGCAAACGTTGTCTAACGGTCATTAATGTTGACTTGACCTACGATGTAGGGGCGGGCGAATTTCCCTTGGCCACTACTCGCAAGAGCTATTATAAGTCGGCAATTGCTGAATTGCTGGGTTATATTCGTGGCTATGACAATGCCGCTGATTTTCGGGCTTTAGGTACCAAAACTTGGGATGCCAATGCCAATGAAAATGCTGCTTGGTTAAATAATCCCTATCGCAAGGGTGAAGATGACTGTGGCTTTATCTATGGCAAGATTGGCCGCCAATTTCCCAAACCCGATGGTGGTAGTATTGATTTACTGCGCAAAATCTATGAAGACCTAAAAGCCGGTCGTGATGACCGTGGTGAAATCTACACCTTTTACCACCCTGGTGCTTTTCATATGGGCTGCTTGCGACCTTGTATGCATAGTCATCACTTTTCCTTGTTGGGTGATACCCTTTATTTGAATAGTACGCAACGTAGCTGTGATGTGCCCTTGGGGTTAAATTTTAATATGGTACAGGTGTATTTCTTTCTTGCTATTATGGCTCAAATTACCGGCCACAAAGCGGGTAAGGCGTATCACAAAATTGTGAATGCGCATATTTACGAAGATCAACTGCCACTGATGCGTGATGTGCAACTAAAACGTCAACCTTTGCCATTGCCGACACTCAATATCAACCCTGCAATTAAAACCTTGGAAGATTTAGAGACGTGGGTAACAACGGCAGATTTTGAAGTTGAAGACTATCAGAGCCACGAAGCCATAGCTTATCCTTTTTCGGTGTAAGTGCTGGCTACCGTAAGCAAACTATTACTACTAATACGAAATTTAAGCCGATAGCTAAATTCCTAGGTTGATTCCACTTTTGGTATGGCCGTGGATAATCAGCAAAAGAGAAGCAAAAACATGAAAGCTTTAGTAAAAACACATGCTCAAGAAGGGCTTTGGTTAGAAGACGTACCAATGCCCACCATTGCTGGTAATGACGTTTTAATCAAAATCCACAAAACAGCGATCTGTGGCACCGACGTGCATATCTACAACTGGGATGCTTGGGCCCAAAAGACTATTCCCTTAAATATGACAGTGGGTCATGAATTTGCAGGTGAAATTGTCGAAATTGGTGCCAATGTGAGTGGTCTGCAGGTTGGTGATATCGTTTCTGGCGAGGGTCATGTTGTTTGTGAACGTTGCCGAAATTGTTTGGCAGGCCGCCGTCACTTGTGCCCTAATACGGTGGGTGTGGGAGTGAATCGCACTGGCGCCTTTGCAGAATATTTGGCCATCCCTGCCAGTAACGTGTTTCGGCCCAATATCTATATTCCTACTGATTTGTTAAGCATCTTCGATCCCTATGGCAATGCGGTGCATACGGCGCTGTCTTTTAATATGGTAGGCGAAGATGTCATTATTACGGGGGCCGGGCCTATTGGCATTATGGCCGCCATGATCGCTGGGCATTGTGGTGCTCGTAATATCATCCTCACTGATGTTAATGAATATCGACTGGATTTGGCTAAGCGAGTCGTACCACGGGTACAACCTATTAATGTTGCCAAGCAGGCCATTACTCGTGAATTTATGGCTAGTTTGGGTATCTTAGAAGGTTTTGACGTGTGTTTAGAAATGTCCGGATCCCCTGTCGCTTTCAAAGATGTGCTGAATAAAATGATTAACGGTGGCAGTATTGCACTGTTAGGTATTCTGCCCGATGATACCGCCATACCTTGGACCGATGTGGTTTTCAAAGGCCTGAATATTAAGGGTATCTACGGCCGTGAAATGTATGAATCTTGGTATAAGATGGTCATGATGGTTCAAAGTGGCCTGCCAGTAGAGCGTATCATCACCCACCGTTTCCACTACACAGACTTTCAGCAGGGCTTTGATGTCATGCGTTCAGGTATGTCTGGCAAGGTAATTTTGGACTGGAAAGACTAATATGAGTTATGAAACTGCAAAGCAAAGCTTGGCCCAAGAAATTGCGGCAATCAAATCCGCCGGGTTATGGAAACAAGAGCGTATTATCGCTTCTGATCAGAGTAATGACATCACACTAGCTGATGGCTCAGAGGTGATCAATATGTGCGCCAACAATTACCTTGGATTGGCTAATAATGCGGACGTCATGGAGGCAGCCCGTGACAGTATGCAGAAGTGGGGCTTTGGCTTGGCTTCCGTGCGTTTCATTTGTGGTACGCAAAGTATTCACAAGACTCTAGAAGCCAAGATGAGTGAATTCTTATCCACCGAAGACACCATCTTGTATGCCGCTTGCTTTGATGCCAACACAGGACTTTTTGAAACCCTATTGGGGCCTGAAGACGCGGTGATCTCTGATGAACTTAATCATGCGTCCATCATTGACGGTGTGCGCTTGTGTAAGGCTGCGCGCTATCGTTACAAAAATAATGATATGCAAGATTTGGAAGCTCAGCTCAAGCAAGCCAAAGCCGCCGGCGCTCGACGTATATTGATTACCACGGATGGAGTTTTCTCCATGGACGGCACCTTGGCCCAGCTGGATGTGATTTGTGACCTGGCCGATCGCTATGGCGCCATGGTGCACCATGATGACTGCCATGCTGTTGGCTTCATGGGCGCAACAGGTCGGGGTATGCATGAGCATTGTGGGGTCATGGATAGAGTAGATATTATTACTGGTACCTTCGGTAAAGCCTTGGGCGGTGGTTCAGGTGGTTACACAGCAGGGCGCCAAGAAATTATTGACCTGTTGCGCCAGCGTTCACGCCCGTACCTATTTTCAAATACCGTGGCGCCTGTCATTTGTGCCGCCTCTTTGAAGGTACTTGAACTTATTCAAGACAGCACTGAACTGCGTGACCGTCTGCATGACAATACCCAATATTTTCGTGGGCAAATGCAGGCTGCTGGATTTGCCGTGCCCAAAGGTGAACATGCTATTGTTCCTGTCATGTTGGGTGATGCCGTTTTGGCACAGAATATGTCCCAGCGTTTATTGGACTTGGGGGTTTATGCTATCGGCTTTTTCTACCCGGTAGTGCCTAAGGGTAAGGCGCGCATTCGGGTGCAAATATCAGCGGCTCATAGCCGCAAGGACCTTGATCGGGCCGTAGCTGCCTTTACGCAAGCGCAAGCAGAACTAGCTTGATGGTATGTCGGTAAGTGCTTAATTTGGGGCTGATTTAAACACTCCCAGACTGGGTCCGGGAGTGCGCTCAATTGCCTTAATCCAGCTTGGAGATATCGCGTACGGCGCCCTTGTCAGCAGCAGTAGCCATTTTGCCATATGCTTTCAGAGCATTGGACACTTTGCGTGGGCGCGCTTGTGCAGGTTGCCAGCCCGCCTTACCTTTGGCGTCCATGGCCGCGCGGCGGCTGCTCAGCTCAGCCTCGGATACCAGTACGTCAATGCTGCGGTTTGGAATGTCGATACGAATTCGGTCACCTTCTTGGACCAAGCCGATATTGCCACCACCAGCGGCTTCGGGTGATACGTGGCCAATAGATAGGCCAGACGTGCCACCAGAGAAACGGCCATCCGTGAGCAGGGCGCATTCTTTGCCTAGACCCTTGGACTTGAGGTAACTGGTTGGATACAGCATTTCCTGCATCCCAGGGCCGCCACTTGGGCCTTCATAGCGGATCACCACCACGTCACCAGATTTCACCTGATCACTGAGGATGTGTTCTACGGCTTCATCTTGGCTTTCACAGATGTGGGCTGGGCCTTCAAATACCCAGATACTTTCATCAACGCCAGAAGTTTTGACAACACAGCCGTCGTGGGCAAGATTGCCCTTTAGAACCGCTAGTCCCCCCTCTAAAGAGTAGGCATTTTCTAGGTTGCGGATACAGCCCTTGGCACGGTCATCATCAAGGCTAGGCCAGCGGGTTGCTTGACTAAAGGCGGTTTGCGTGGGAATGCCAGCAGGGCCAGCTTGGTAAAATTTAGCGACGGCTTGATCTGTACTGACTACGACGTCCCATTTGGCCAGTGCTTCTGCCATGGTGGCACTATGCACAGTAGGTTGATTGGCATGCAACAATCCGGCCCGATTTAATTCGGCCAAGATACCCATGACACCCCCGGCGCGGTGTACATCTTCCATATGATACAAAGGTGTATTGGGCGCCACTTTGCACAATTGTGGCACCTGGCGTGATAAGGCGTCGATATTGGACATGTCAAAGTCAATCTCACCTTCTTGGGCCGCTGCTAGGAGATGCAGTATGGTGTTGGTTGAACCGCCCATGGCGATATCCAGACTCATGGCGTTTTCGAAGGCATTGAAGTTGGCAATGTTACGGGGCAGTAGGGCCGCTTCGTCATTCTCATAGTATCGCTTGGTAATATCAACAATCATTCGGCCAGCATTCAAGAACAGCTCTTCGCGGTCTGCGTGGGTGGCAAGCAATGAGCCATTGCCAGGTAGCGATAAACCTAAGGCTTCGGTCAGGCAATTCATGGAGTTGGCGGTAAACATGCCAGAACAGGAGCCACAGGTTGGGCAAGCTGAACGCTCGTATTCTTCGACCTTGGCATCGTCGGCATCTGGATCAGCGGCAATGACCATGGCATCAACCAGATCAAGTTTGCTATCACCAAGTTTGGTTTTGCCCGCTTCCATAGGGCCACCAGAAACAAAAACCACAGGAATGTTGAGACGCATGGCGGCCATAAGCATGCCTGGGGTGATCTTGTCACAGTTAGAGATACAGACCATAGCGTCAGCACAGTGGGCGTTAACCATGTATTCTACTGAGTCGGCAATGATGTCCCGAGATGGCAGTGAATATAGCATGCCGTCATGTCCCATGGCGATGCCATCATCAACGGCAATGGTATTGAACTCTTTTGCTACGCCGCCCGCTTTTTCGATTTCTCGTGCCACCAACTGCCCCATATCTTTGAGGTGCACATGGCCGGGCACAAATTGGGTAAACGAGTTACAAACGGCAATAATCGGCTTTTGAAAATCTTCGTCGGTCATGCCAGTGGCGCGCCATAAAGAACGTGCGCCGGCCATGTTGCGGCCAGCAGTGGAAGTTTTTGAACGATATTGAGGCATGATTATATTCTACAGTTAAATGGTTATTTTCATTTCTGACTAAGGCAGAAACTTGCTAAATACTTTTGAGTTGCGTTGGAAGTTATACAACTGCTGTTTGGCTGCAGGCAAAGTTTCCAAGGAGGTAGGTTGAAAACCATTTTCCATAAACCAATGGGCTGTTGCCGTGGTGAGCACAAACAATTGGTTTAAGCCGTTAGCATGGGCTTGTTGTTCAAGATGGCGCAGCAGGTCGGCGCCACGGTTACCACCTTGGTAGGCTGGGTTGATAGCCACACAAGCCAATTCAGCTTGATGGGCTTCAATAAATGGATACAGGGCGGCGCAGCCAATAATGGCGCCATCCATTTCAATAACGCTGAAATAGTGAATTTCAGCTTCCAGTAATTCTCGTGAGCGCCGCACTAAAATGCCGTCTTGTTCAAGGGGGCGAATTAGCTCTAGGATGCCGACAACATCATCAATAGTTGCCGTGCGGATTTGCTCGTAACTTTCTTTGATGAGCATCGTGCCAGAACCATCGCGGCTAAATAATTCACTGAGTAAAGCGCCATTGATCTGGTAGCTCAGTAGGTGGGCGCGTTTGACGCCAGCTTCACAGGCTTTGCTCAACACATCCAAATGCACTGACAAATTGCTCCACTGCTGTGCTTGATTTTGGTGCTGTTGCACCAGCCTGCTAGCGGCCTTGGCCAGTAGTTCAGTGACGCGTTCACCTTTGGAGTTGGTGATGCCATTATCAGCACCAAATACAATCAACTTGTCAGCTTTCAGACTGGCGGCGACTTGGCCGGCCACCCGTTCAGCGGCTAGGTTGAAGATTTCCCCCGTTGGTGAATAACCGAGACATGAAATGAGTACCAGGTTGCCTAGGTCAAGTTGGGCGTCAATGGCCTTGGCATCAACGCGGCGCACCTCACCTGTGTGGGCATAGTCAATACCGTGTTTGATGCCTATGGGCTGAGCAGTAATAAAGTTGCCCCGTACTGTGCGAATGCGAGAACCTTGCATTGGTGAGTTGGCAAGGCCCATGGACAAGCGCGCTTCTAGCTTGGCGCTTTGCTGACCTACCACAGAGGCCACTAGTGGCATTTGCTCCGGTGTGGTAATGCGTAAGCCTTGTTCAAACTGAGTGGTTAGGCCCGCCGCTTGCTGGTGTTGATCAATCTGCGGGCGACTACCGTGCACCAATACCAGCTTAACACCTAAGCTACTAAGTAGGTTGAGATCATGGATTAGATGATTAATATTTTCATGATCGATAGCTTCTCCACAAACGTAGACCACAAACGTACGACCACGGTGTGCATTGATATAGGGTGCAGAGTGGCGGAACCAGTTGACATAATCCTGGCTGGTTTGAGTCACGATGGAATCCTTTGTTAAAAACGATCTTGATAGTCTATGATTTTAACCGTAAATAACATTATTTGAAACCTCAATAGCCCTCCTAATATCAGCGATACCGGGGCTTGTTAATGTATGGGAAAATGAGTTAATGAGAACATTTCCGGTATTCCCTAGGCATAGTTGCAGTAAATGACTCTTTTGGCGTACTTGATGGATTTACTTGCGCTGGGTCAGTTGCTGATGAGATTGCCGGTAAGGCAATTGATTACCCAGTCTTAATTCCTTTGGGGCCTGTGCTTTATGTATTAATAACGGCTATAGTTCTATATGGAAATGCTGCGAAAATAGTAACATAGTGTATGGGCTGATCGAGCCAATAGGTGATGTAAGGAAGGTTGAAAATGATTTCTCCACAGGTAACAGTACCTGAAACCCTGTTAGACGAAATGCAGCGACATTGGCAGCAGCTCAGTGATCGTGTTTTGAGTGAGAATGCTCAGTGTTGGTCGCAGTGCCAGCAGCAAAAACGCGCGCTTCGTCAGGTAATAGTAGCCAGCCCTTGGTGTTTACAAAGCTGGATAGCTCAGCCCAGTCTGCTTAATTTGCCCTGGTTTAGTGAAGCCTATGATAAAACCCGTATGCGGGTGGAGTTAGCGGCGGCGCTGCATGATATTAGGGATGAAGTGCAGCTTGGTCAGGCCCTGCGGCTATTTAGGCGACGCCACCAAATACGTTTAATTTGGCGCAATACTCTGCGACTGTGTGAGTCCTCTGAATTGACTCAAGAGCTCAGCAATATGGCTGATGTATGTATCAACGAAGCTTTGCAATGGTTGTACGTGGATGCTGTTGCGCGTTGGGGAGAACCACAAGATCAACAGGGCCAAGCACAAGCAATGGTGGTGCTGGGTATGGGTAAGCAGGGTGGTGGTGAGCTCAATCTGTCATCAGATATTGACCTAATTTTTGCTTTCCCTGCGGCTGGTGAAACCCATGGCGCCCGAAAGAGTTTGGATAATCAACAATTTTTTATCCGCTTAGGCCAGCGCCTAATACAAGCGCTGGATCAGCAAACTGCGGATGGCTTTGTGTTCCGTGTTGACATGCGCCTGCGGCCATATGGCGCCAGTGGTGCCTTGGCACTAAATTTTAATGCCATGGAACGCTATTATCAGGAACAAGGTCGTGAATGGGAACGTTATGCGTTCATTAAGGCCCGGGTGGTAGCCGGTGACCTGCAAGCCGGGGCTGACTTGCTGCAAACCTTACGGCCTTTTGTCTATCGTCGTTATTTGGACTATAGCGCCATTGAGTCCCTGCGAGGGCTTAAGCAGATGATTGCCAGCGAGGTGCGCCGACGTGGCTTGCATAATAACATCAAGCTAGGTAGTGGTGGTATTCGAGAGGTAGAGTTTATAGGTCAGGCCTTCCAGCTAATTCGTGGTGGTAGAGATCAGCGTTTACAAACCACCAGCCTCATGCAAGTGCTGGATCTATTGCCCGACGTGGCCGGTTGGCAGAGCCACGAAATTAGAAAATTAAAAACGGCCTATTGGTTTTTGCGGGATGTGGAACATGCCATTCAAGGGGTTCAAGATAAACAAACTCAGGAGTTGCCAACGCAAAACATAGAGCAGGCCCGTTTGGCCTATGCTATGGGGTTTGATGACTGGCCAAGTTTGCATGCCCAAATAACACAACAGCGAACTTTTGTGCGCAGCCAATTTGATATGGTGGTGTCTGGTAAAGACGAAGACCAAGCGGGTAACGATGAGATACCTGCTATTGCGGCTTTATGTGGTGAGTTAGGCCTGTTAAATGGTGGTCATGATGACACCGTTCGTTTTGATGAATGGCAACAACTGCTACGCCAGGCGGGGTTTAATGAGCCAGATGTGGTGCTGCAACACCTATTAAGTCTATACCAGAGTCACGCCGCCAGATGTATGCAGGCGGTGGCGCAAGAGCGCTTGGCACAGTTGCTGCCAGGGTTGTTGCAGTTGTGCAGTTTACAACTCCATGCGGCACAAACTCTAGCCCGTGTGTTGGTATTGATTGAGGCTGTATTGCGCCGCTCCGTTTACCTAGTACTACTGCAGGAGAATCCCTCGACCTTGAAATTGGTTGTAGACTTGTGTGCAGCTAGCCCTTGGTTTGCCGATTTCTTGGCGCGTCAGCCTTCTTTATTAGATGAATTATTGGATGTGCATAGCTTGTTTCACGTGCCCACTCAGTTAGCTCTGACTCAAGATTTGCAGCAGCGTTTGTTGCGTGTATCCGAGGATGATATTGAACAGCTTATGGAGACCCTACGGCATTTTAAACATGCCAATGCCTTGCGCGTCGCGGCCCAGGAAGTGACGGGAAAATTGCCGTTGATGCAGGTGAGTGATCAACTGACTTTTACTGCGGAAACGGTGTTGCGGCAGGTGCTTAAGTTAGCTTGGCATGAATTAAGTCAGCGCCATGGTGAGCCCTGCAATGAAGATGGTCCGTGTGATGATTTTATTATTGTGGGCTATGGTAAAGTGGGTGGTTGGGAGCTTAGTTATGGCTCTGATCTGGATCTTGTGTTTCTCTATGATACACCCTTCAATGGTATGACTAACGGCGCTAAAAGTATTGCTAACAGCGTATTTTTTACCCGTTTGGGGCAGCGCATTATTAGTTATTTAAATACCCTAACATCGGCAGGGCAGTTGTATGAGGTGGATATGCGATTACGCCCTGACGGTGCTAAAGGGTTGTTGGTTTCTACCTTGACCGCGTTCGCGAAATACCAAAAGGAGCAAGCCTGGACATGGGAACATCAGGCGCTGGTGCGCGCGCGACCCCTAGCCGGAAGTGATAGCTTGGCCCAAGACTTTAATGCTGTGCGTAAGCAAATATTGGCGCAGCCAAGAGACTTAACAACACTGCGTGAGTCAGTGCTTGAAATGCGTGAAAAAATGCGCTCTAACTTGGCCTCTAAACCCAATAAGCAAGGACAGATTGAGCACTTCCATTTAAAGCAAGATCAAGGCGGTATAGTGGACATTGAGTTCATGGTGCAGTTTGGCGTTTTGGCATACTCTAATGAATTTCCTGAACTGCTTACCTATACAGACAATATTCGCATTCTGGCAGCGCTTGAAACCTGTGGTTTGATGTCCGCGGCCTCGGCCCAAATCCTGTGTGATTGTTATCGTGACATTCGCGCCGTTGAACACAGGCAGACCCTGCAAAATAAGTCCGGTCAGGTAACCCTTAGTGAGTTGCGGCAGCAACGGCAACAGGTACAAGCGCTATGGCAGGAATTTATGCAGGCTTAATGTCAGTGCGGCGATGTGTCGTTAGTAGATGCTTGGTTCGCCTTCTGGGCGAGTCTTAAAACGGCGGTGCAACCACAGGTATTGTTCAGGATGCTGACGCACGGCTTGTTCAATGTGCGCATTGATAACGCTGGCATCTGTGACCGCATCGGCGCCTGATATACTAGGCAAGGCCGTCAGTTTTAAGTGGTAACTCTGGTCACTGGTGTGTTGATGGGAAAAGAAGAACACCTGACAACCGGTGGTTTTAACCAGTCGGCTAGCAATGCCAGTGGTGGCTGTGGAAATACCAAAGAACGGCGCGAAAATAGAGCGATCTGGCCCTAAATCCTGATCCGGTGCCAGCCATATAGTGTTACCCGACTTTAGTTCTTTAACCACTTGGCGGATCTGCTCTCTTTCAATCGCGCCACCCAAACAGTGGGCCCGTCCCCTTAGAATGAGGGCATCTAATAAAGGGTTATTGTGGCGTTGGTAGGTGACCTTGAACGACTGTTGTTGATTGAGCAGAGCGCAGCCCAAGTCGGGGCTGGTAAAGTGAGCACCCAGAATCAACACCCCTTGGCCGGATGCACAGGCTTGTTGCAGAGCTGGCAAACCCTCAATGTCTACGCGTTTGGCCATGGTGTGGAGGGAACTCCACCAAGCATAGGCGGTCTCAATAATGCCTGTGCCATTGGCATAAAAGCTTGCCAGCACCAATTGTCGCTGTTGCTGTGCTGTTAACTCGGGAAAACAAATGGCGATATTTTTCTCAACGATAACGCGACGACGCTTGGAGAGCTGATACAATAGGCGACCCAATGGTCGGCCCAACTTGTTGCCCATGGACCAAGGTAAAAAACAAATGCAACGGAATAAACCTATAAGTAACCAGATTGGCCAATATTTTGGGGCCAAGTAGGCAGATAAAGATGGTATGGTTGTAGGGGGGTTAGTGCTGGACACGAAAGCAAATTTTGGATGTTGGCATTAGGTGCCCCAGTTTACACCTCGAAACAACGAGCGGCAATGGTGTGCAGATAAGCGCCAAACGAAACCACTACATAAGCAAGCAGTGATGAGTGACATGAATACGGATTTACCCAATGAACAAGCCACCCAACAAAGCGCCTGGGCTGTATATAAGCGCCTATTGGCTTATGTGGGGCGCTATTGGCTGGTATTTGTTATTGCTGTCATCGGTTTTTCTTTATTTGCCGCATCGCAATTGGGTTTTGCTCGATTGATGGAGTACATGGTTGAAAGTGTGGAGCAAAATGATGCTGCTGCCAGACTTTGGGTGCCGTTATTTGTCATACTGATGTTTCTGGTGCGCGGTGTCGGCTTCTTTTTGGGTAATTACGGTTTTGCTTATGTCGCACGGCATGTGGTACATGATTTGCGGGTAGCTATTTTTTCACAGCTACTGGTGCTAAAAGCGGCTTATTACCATCGCCACTCTTCAGGCTCGTTGTTATCAAAACTTACTTTTAATGTCGAACAGATTACCGGTGCTGCCACAGATGCCTTGAAAATTTTGATACGTGAAGGCCTCACTATTATCGCCTTATTCGGTTATTTGTTGATGCTCAATTGGCAATTAACCATGGTTTTCTTGTTAGCGGGGCCGTTTATTGGCTTCGTGGTGAACCGAGCTTCCAAGCGTTTTCGGACTATCAGCAGTAATCTGCAAGACAGTATGGGGGATGTGACGGCCAGTGCTAGTGAAGCCATTAAGGGCTTTGATGTGGTGCGTATGTTTGGTGGCCAAGAACAAGAGCAACAGCGCTTCTTTGAAGCCAGCAACGGCAATCGTCAGCAAGCCATGAAGTTGGCTCTGGCTGAATCAGTGGCTACTCCCGTGGTGCAAATGATCGTTGGTTTGGCCATGGCCGGATTGATCTTCTTTGCCTTGCAGCCCGAGATTATTGCCACCATGTCAGCGGGGGAGTTTATTGCCTTTATTACAGCCGCTGGTATGTTAACCAAGCCTTTGCGCAGCCTCACTGAAATCAATACCATCCTGCAACAAGGTATCGCTGCCTCCCAAAGTATATTTTCATTGCTTGATGAAACCCCAGAGCCAGATGCTTACAGTCAGGTGCCCGTGCCGGCGCAAGGGGATATTGTTTTTCATGACATTAGTTTTGCCTATCAGGACAAACCGATATTGCAGGATATTCAGCTTACCTTGCCCGCTGGCAAGGTGGTGGCTTTGGTCGGCCGCTCAGGCAGCGGTAAGTCGACATTGGTGAATTTGTTGCTACGTTTCTACGACCCGCAATCGGGCATAATTAGTATTGGCAACCAAGATATCGGCCAGGCTTCGCGTGCTGATTTGCGCCGTCATGTGGCTCTGGTCAATCAGCAGGTCATGTTATTTAACGGCACTATCGCAGAAAACATCGCCTATGGGACCATGGTCGGTGCCTCCGTCGAAACTATCGCTGCTGCGGCTAAAGCAGCACGCGTTGATGAATTTGCTGAGCGGATGCCTGCCGGTCTGCAAACACAGATTGGTGAGTCCGGAGTATTGTTGTCCGGTGGTCAAAGGCAACGTATCGCTTTGGCTAGAGCGCTGTTGAAGAATGCACCTATTCTTGTGCTCGACGAAGCCACATCGGCCCTGGATACAGAGTCAGAGCGCCACATTCAAAATGCCCTCAATGCGGCTATGTCTGGCCGCACTACCTTGGTCATTGCGCATCGTTTATCCACCATCGAGCAAGCTGATATTATTGTGGTTATGGATCAGGGGCGTATTGTCGAACAGGGTTCCCATCAAGATCTGCTGCAACAACAGGGCCTTTATTCCCGTTTGCATAATTTGCAGTTTAGGGAAGACCTTGACTAGCAATTGTTGAGACCCTCTTTAGAGCTGATCTAGCAGGGCTTGCAGGCGAAGCCGGAATGTTGGTGTACTGTAATGCTTGAGCACATGTTGGTATGCCTTCTCGCAGATGGCTTGATATTCGGTGTCGGTCAGAGCGATGATCGCTTCCAGTTGGGCAGCTAAAGAGTGACTGTTGATGTCCGCCAAAAAGCCATTGTCTAGGTGTGTAATAATGCCTTCGGGGCCACCGCAACGAGTAACTAATACCAGTTTTTTGCGCGCCATGGCTTCAATCGCGAGCATGCCAAAGGTTTCGCTGCGTGAGGGTATACAAATCACATCTGCCGCATCAATAAAAGCGTCGCGTTGCTGATTGCTGACCCAGCCTTGCAGGTTGATTTTATGGGAGAGATTGGCTTGCTCGATCCAACCTTGCACTTTTTTAAACCAGCGCCCCTTACCCGCCATGATGGCCCGAAAATCCACACCCTTAGTGTGCAGCTGGACAAGCGCCTCTAACAACATGTCCTGACCTTTGGTGCGGCGCATGATTCCCATGTGCGCAATACGCAAAGGTGTTTGTTTGGCTTGAACAAGGGGTTCTTTATCTGTTATTTCCACCAAGTTGGGTATGACCCATACTGGCCCTTTGAAACCCTGCTGCACAACAAATTCTTTTACTGGCTCAGATACCGCCAATATAATGTCCGCCGAGAACAGTCCAGTAGCCGTATAACTGTGTAATACCAGGGCCAGTCGACAGCCTTTATTAAGCACGGGTTTGGCAAGGTGTGCATCAATTGGTTTGTGCACCAAAAGCAGGTCTGGCTGCAATTTGACAAGTAATCTGTGCAAGCGATATTGGGCCAAGTGTTTAAAACCCGGTAGGCGGCTGCGCGGATAATCCAGAAACTGGTATGGTAACTGCTTCTGGTCTAGCAATGACTGAACTTGGGCACCGGGACGAATAATGGAGGTGACTTGCTGTCCTAAGTCGCGTAAATTATCGCTATAATGCACAAAAGCCTGTTTTGGCCCGCCCAGGTCTTTCCCAGAAATTAAATTGACAATGTGCATATTGTTTTTGGCCACTAGACACCGGGTTGTTGTAGTTGCGTAAATTATGGACGTTGACTAGCATCATGAAACGATGATGTCCGTTATTTTACCTATTTCCAAAGCCCAATGTGGGCTCTGTAAATTTCGAGTTTGCACGCTACCATTCAGGTGTGAATTAAATTGTATAACTAGCATTCTAACAAGCTACCTGCTGGTGCAAAACCCTGCAAGTGAAAGGAAGAAAGAATTTGTCGTTAATCTATCGCGTGCTTTGGTATCTATTATTGCCGTTGGGCGTAATATGGCATTTGATATTTATTTGGCGCCGCCCCGAATATCGCTTGGGCTTCTGGCAGCGTTATGGTTGGGTACCGCGTCATGCGCAGCACCCTTTGCTGGTGCATGCGGCCTCCGTTGGTGAGCTCAATGCTGTGGCTGAAATGCTATTGCAGCTAGCCGCACGAGACATTCCTATATTGGTAACCACGACAACCGCGACTGGGCGGGATCGTTTTCAACAGCTATTTACCGATACGGCAGCTATTCGCCATTGTTATATGCCCTTTGATCTGGGTTTGGCACAAAGACTCTTGTTGCAGCGCGTAAAACCCCGAGCTATCTTGTTGGTAGAAACGGAGCTGTGGCCCAATTTGCTACGTTTGAGCGCTAGTAAAAGTGTCCCTGTGTGGTTGGTCAATGGGCGTTTATCCC